>Ga0208666_1001067_pt1 | contig 12446 bp, 19 predicted proteins | sample 5B_taG_FD_184078 | JGI IMG/M metagenome (GOLD analysis project Ga0208666, IMG submission 184078) | Marine viral communities from the Subarctic Pacific Ocean - 5B_ETSP_OMZ_AT15132_CsCl metaG (SPAdes) (version 2) | ecosystem: Environmental > Aquatic > Marine > Oceanic | place: Pacific Ocean...
ACCTTTCTATTCTCAATCACTATTTATTATATAACCCGTCCTTACTGGACACCACTCTTGGAGGCCAACTATGGCTATTGACTTCAAAACTCTCAACTCAGTCCTTCCTTTCATCCTTGACGCTAAGTTCCCTGTTCTTATCCGTGGTAGACACGGTATCGGTAAATCTGCTATCGTTTATCAGATTGCTGAACAGCGTGGCTTGCCTGTTATCGAGCGTCGAGCCTCTCAAATGACCGAAGGTGACTTGCTTGGTCTACCTAAGATTATCGGCAATGTCACTCACTGGCTTGCTCCACAGTGGCTTCATGACGCTTGTGAAAAGCCAGCAATCCTATTCCTCGATGAAGTTGACCGCGCAACTATGGAAGTTCGCCAAGGTATCTTCGAGTTGTGCGACAGTCGGAAAATCGCGGGTTACACCCTACACCCCGACACCCTTATCTTTGCTTGTGTAAACGGTGGAGAACACGGGGCGCAATATCAAGTCGGTGAGTTTGACCCTGCTGAACTTGACCGCTATACTTGCTTCGATGTTCAGCCAACTGTCGAAGATTGGCTTGAATGGGCTGATGGAAACGTAGTTTCTCAAATCTGGGACTTCATCAATCAGAACCATCAACATCTTGAACACACCGATGAATACGAACCTAACAAGGTTTACCCTTCTCGTCGCTCTTGGGTTCGTCTTTCAGACGCTCTACTCTCGATGAATGGGGAAATCAAGCAAAGCCCTGTGCTTTATCACCTTGCCTCCTCTTTCATTGGCTTCGAAGGTGCGGTCGCTTTCAATGACTTCGTTGCGAACTACAAAAAGATCGTTACTGTCGAGAACATCTTGGATGAAGGTAAGTTGGAACTTACCAAAGACTTCAAGATCAACGACCACAACGCTCTTATCGAGAAGTTCAAGCAGTCTAAATGCTTCGATAAGAAGTTGTCTGCTGATCAACTGAAGAATGTGGCCGAGTACATGATCACCCTTCCTTCGGAAATCGGAATGTCCTTCTGGACTGTGATTGCTTCGGGTGCTGAACAGCGTCACAACGCTTCTGGTGTCCATTCTGTGCAACTTTCCACAGGAACTTCTGTTCGAGATTACATGATTGAGATCCTTGGTGCTAAGAAGGACTAATCGTCTTGTTGGGGATTGTCGAGGAAAAATAACTATTTTCTTGACAACTCCCCCCTAACCCGATAGTAGTATAATATAACCCAAAACATTGGAGGTCTTATGACTGACAAAATCACTCCTAAGTTTGACTTGAACAAACACACTTTCAAGTTGTTACAATCTGAACCATTCTTTGCTGGCTTGTCTCGTCGTATTCATAAGAAAGAAAGTTATGCTATCCCTACGGCTGGTGTAATGATTGATAAAGAGACTGCACAGTTCGTCATGCTCTATAATCCAGACTTCTTTGCTAAAATGCCCGAAGAACAGCGGCTTGGTGTTCTTATGCACGAGTTCTATCACCTTATCTTTGAACATGTTACTGGTCGGCTACCCCCCGAGGGTATGAGCAAGATGTGGAACGTAGCCACAGACTTGGCTATCAACTCTTTCCTCGTTGGCAAGTTGCCCGAAGGTGGTTGTATCCCGACACAAGAGCCATTTCAAGACTATCCCTTGGAAATGTCGGCTGAATGGTACTTCTCGAAGTTGCAGAATGACGAGCAGTTCAAGCCCCCCGAAGGTGGCGAAGGTGAAGGCGAAGGAGAGGGCGAAGGCTCTGGCTCTGGTGATCCTTCCGATGGTAACGGTCAAGGTAAAGGCTCTGGCGGTTTGCCTGACAGCCTCGATGACCACAGTGGTTGGGGCGAAGTCGATCAAGAGACTAAGGCTATGGCTGAAGAACGCTTGAAAGACGCTATCCGCAAGGCTACTGACGAGGTTAACTCCGGTGGCCGTGGCTGGGGTACTGTCTCCCAAGGTATGCGAAAGAAGATCCAAGACATGGTTACACCGAAGGTGAACTGGCGGTCTGTTCTTCGCTACTTTGTCAAGACCTCCCAACGGGCTAATCGTCGCTCCACGGTCAAGCGCATTAACAAGCGTTTCCCTTATATCCACGCTGGAAAGAAGGTCAATCGGACAGCAAAGATTGCTATCTCTATCGACCAGTCGGGATCTGTTTCAGATCAAATGCTTTCCATCTTCTTTGCTGAACTCAACGGGCTTGCCAAGTATGCCGAGTTCACCGTAGTTCCCTTCGATACTGTCGTTGCTGAAGATGAAGTCTATGTCTGGAAGAAGGGTAAACGTCGAACCTTTGAGCGTGTCTCTTGCGGTGGAACTTGTTTCGACGCTCCGACCCGTTGGGTCAATGAGCGCAAGTTTGATGGTCATATCATTTTAACTGATATGGAAGCACCAAAGCCCGTACCATCGAAGTGTCAGCGGATGTGGATGACTACTCCCGAATGTGCTGCTCAACCTTACTTCACAACTAATGAGCGTGTCATTGCGGTGGATAAATAGCCCGTAAGGGCTTCTCTTCTCCTACCCTACCTACACCCCTATGAACCTTCACAAATGCCTTATAGGAGCGTTTATGAGCCTTACAAGACAAACAATCAATGTTATGACAAGACACCGCGAAAAGCAGTCTTTCACTGTACCAGCCGAACATGTTTATCCTTTCATCATTCATCGGAGTTTTCAAGAGTATTTGGAGAAGAAGGCCGGAGAACGGACACGATACAGCAAAAAACATATCGTGACACACCTGCTTTCTGGAGCGCAAGTTGGAGTATTCCCCAGTTACAAAAATGCCCTGCTGTTTGCGAATAAACTGAAGCACAAACCAATCTGGCTCATGCCTACCTACGATCTACTCACCTCCCACCCCGACATGGGCAAGACAGGACAACTCGTCAATCGATTAAAGTCTGAGTTGGGCTGGGATGATTAGAACTATTTTTAACTTTTTTCTTGACAAATCCTATCCAACCCGATAGGTATCTTATATAACCCCAAACAAAGGAGGCCAATTATGGCTAGACTAACTAACGAACAAGTAATCAATCTCTTCTTAGAACAACGCACCGGAAATGCTGGTGCTTTAACGACCGATGGTCAATCTTTATTTTCTTACAATCTTCGGATTGCCGAGTATCTACCAAATAGAGGCGGCAAGGCTATTATCGTTTACGATTACACTGCCCGAGGCAATGCGTATAAGTCCTCAACCACTTCCCAGCATGTTGGATTGATAAAGCAAAGAATACCTCGATCCAACTGGGTGCTAGTCCAGACTGCAAAACATGCCGGACTAATCGCATGACGCTTGTTAAGCACTTTGATCGAGGATACGGACATGCCATTCGAGTTGATGATCTATGGCATGTCTACTTCTTCGATGACTACGACAACCCTGTGTGTTTTTCAAAGTATGCACACCATCACAAACTACTATTCATTTTGGACAAGGACACCGATTATGACGAGTGAAGAGAAATATAAATACTGTGAACATAAATCTTATGGAGTTGGCTATGCTTTATGGGTTAAGCCCCGAAAGAAGCCGGAGGATGATTTGTGGATGGTGACTTTTCAGTCTACGGGACACAATGAAAAATGGTTTTTTTGCACAAAACACTTTTATCTTAAAGAAGAAATCGAGTTTATCTCTGAAGCCCGAGCCAACGAACTTTACAAGCAAGGACGAAAAGGAGGATTTAAGAAACGGACAAAAACTGTCCAAAAAGATCCAAAAAACTTAGGCGATTTACTTGACAGTTTGTTCTGAATAGGATAAGTATATCATGTAGGGCAAGAAATCGGTTCTTCTCTACGCTATTTTTCACCCCCTTCTCCCTTGGAGACTTTATGTCATACCCTACTTTTGAATGTCGCTCTCAACTACAATCTCTTGACGCTCTACGCGCTATCTTCTTATCGTCTCTTGGCGGTTTCATGCATGGCTTGAAACTTGAAAGCGATACAGGTGGTTACATTTACTGGACTGCTTTGATTGATGAAGATCAATCTGTGGCTGTTGAGCGTGTGGCTCAGGGCATTACGGGCGATTTACTTCGTGCTCATGCCTATTCCTACGTCGCTGAAAGCGTTAGAAAAGGTGGGCTGCATAATAACAAAGTCAACCGCATGTCTCGTCAAATGCTCCAGTTTAACCAATACATCGTGTATCAAGGAGATAGTGTTCACGGGCAACTTTTCCCTGACTTGTCCTACCATCAGTATCCGACTTCAAACCCTCACATAAACATCTATGTGTTCGATCTTGTCGCTATTCAAGAGATAATCAACAATAAGATTGCCGATGGTGACGATGCCACCGAGCATATCCAACTTATCGAGGACTTCCGCAATGCTGGAATGAAAGACGTTGAAAAGGATGGTATTTCTGCCGGTGTTCGTGGGCGATGTGCTCTAGAGTTGGTTTCCATAGTTGTTTGAGGTTGGCGATCTCGTGACAGCCGACAGTGAAGCACTTCGCCTTCATCTACACGAGAACACCTATAAACAATGGTCAACCTGTGAACTCGGTATAGTCGTTGATGTTGAGGGATATAAGGATGGTTCAACAGTCCTTGCGAAAGTTCATTTTCAATCCCTTGGCTCTGCCTATTGGCTTCATGCTCATGAGGTCATTCTAATAAACCCCCCAATCTTCGAGAACATAGAAAAAAAATAACTATTTTCTTGACAAAACCAACTCAATCCGATAAGTATCTTATATAACCCAAACAAATGGAGGCCACAATGGCTATTTCAACAAACTCAGATGTAATCAACTCTTTCCTTTCTGGTCGCGACGCTCGTGGCTTAAACCTCTTCGCTAGAGGCAGTTCGCTTTATTCATACAATCTTAAGATTGCCGAATGGACTGACAATGGTGTCATCGTCTATGACTTCACATCAAAAGGCGGTGACTTTCGGTCTATGACAACCTCACAGCATGTCGGACTTATCAAGCGTGAAGTTAAATCGTCAAGTATTATGCTTCCCGAAGTTGCCCGACACGCTGGTCTGATTTTCTAAACGGACATTTTATGTCCTTGACTTTTCCCCTCAACGTGATACAATATAGACATAACCCAACAATCTCGGAGGACAAATGAGATTACAACTGAAAGAAGGCGATTTGGTTCGCAACCAATACACTGGAGAACTCTTTGTGGTCGTATCCCAAGGATACGATTACTGCGAAGCCCACAACTCAAAAGGTCGCGAGGTCAGGCTGAAAAAGTGGGATCTTGAACTTTACAACGGTCTTGACAAGTGGATCACTCACAAAGACCTTGTATTCGACACTGAAACCCTTTTGCCAACTTGGAGAAAATAGAATGAACATTGGAGATTTAGTAAGAGACAAAACCATCGATCAACTGGGGATCATAACGGAAATCGGCTTTGACGATGATGTTGACGAAGCCTACATTGTTATCCAATTGTGCGATGGTTCGGAGGTCTTAGCAGACTACGAGGACTTGGAACTTATATCGTGCTCTGGACTGGAGGCGAGGATATGAAAATAAAAGTAGGCGATTTGGTGAAACACCTGAGAAGTCGGGGAAACCTGACGATGGGAATAGTAACAGCAATAAGAGGCAACACTGAAGAAGAAGTTTATTCTTGCGATGTTCTCTGGCAAAGCGGAAGGCATAGCGCACATACAACGAACTGGCTGTGGCTACTGGAGGCAGAATGAAGAAGGGAGATTTGGTGAAATGGACGCTATCTTGGATAGTAATGAGAAGAGATGAAGCACTATGGGATGATGTTGACTATCGGAAGCAGGTCGGAGTTCTCTTAAGAGAATGGGATCTTGGATGGTATGTATCTTGGAGCAATGGCGAAACAAAACGAGTACACAAAGATTATTTGGTGAGATTATGAAAGTAGGCGATTTAGTGAGTTATGCCGCTTCTGGAGACTGGATGGATGATTGTGTTGGGATAGTGTTGTGGGAAAGATCCAAGACGTGCCTTGTGCGCTGGTCTAACGGGCAGGAAAGCAACCACTCGAAACAGTGGCTGATTAAACTTGAAACATTGGAGGACAGATGAAAAAAATATTAATAACAGATGGAAAGGGAAACTACGGACATGCAATAGAGAAGAGTAGCGGCTATAAAGGAGTAACACATCTAGAGGTAAGAATGTTTGATAGTTATGACGCTGTGCATACAACTAACTGGTCTAGTTTCCTTATTTATTATGAGATTTGTGATGAACCAGAAGGAGATTGAAGCGGGAATGTTAGTAACTCGTAACGGTGCTTTGTTCTTGGTGTTGGAGATAGGCGAATGTTACAACGATGGTTTTGCTTTGTGTCAGTACATTGGGAAACATTATTATCGTGAACATTGGATATTAAAAACATTGTTAGAACCCGTGTAGTCGATAGTTCTACACTACTACCCCCCTACCCGACACCCGTCCGGTCTGCTCTACTACCCATCTACCCCCCATCCCTAAGCCCACTTCGTTCCCACAGGAGCGGATTAACATATGTGCACACTCCTTCATAGAAGGCTGTAAACAACGTCTAAGGACGTTTCCTGCGTTGCGTGTGGGTGTTGTGTAGGCAAGGGCTTTTAGAAGCCTCTATGCGTGATTGTGCGGGTTCTGTGTTGTGTGTGCCTGTCTGTGCTGGTTATGTGTGTAACAAGTGCAAAGCCTTCGGCTCTACGGGCATTATAGACGAAACTCCATCTGTAAGTAGTGTGTAACCTGTGTAACACCCGTAGATGTTACGAGAAAAATCTTATCTCTCTTAGGGAGACTATTGACTAACCCCCCGATTTTATTAGGTTTTTTTATTTCATAAAAAACGTGTGTTACGTGTGGGCTTGTGTGATATGTGTGGGTGTGAGCGTAACATGCGTAACGAAACGAAGTTTCGAGCACCTCTCTACAACCCCCGAATAATGGGAGTGCTCTATGATCCCCGTGGTTCGGGGCTTATCGGAGATAAGCAAATACTTTACATAACTATAATGAGAGCAAAAATACTTTACATAACTATACAAGGAGCAAATACTTTACATAACTATAATAGAGCAAATACTTTACATAACTATATCGGGCCATGCCCTCATTTTAACTTTGTTAAAATCGGACAAAAAATGTCCTCAAAAGCAGTCGATTTTATTTGACATTATAGCCGCAATCGGATAGTATATACATGTCAGCAATCTTCTTTCAAGGAGTTTCCATGAAACTATTTAAACCACTATTCATCCCAAACGTCGATTATACCGACATTCCCCATCATAAGTCCAGCGGCTGGAACTCTTCTCAAAGACGTTACATCAACCGCATTAATCTTCACAACTTCGACGATGAACGCCGCCTCATCGATGGTGTAGAGCAAGGCATTTTGAAGCGTTGTCAATGGCTTGTCGACTACATGTACGAGAATGCCGACGCTCTAGCGAGGCTTCGACCTACTGGAACTCCTAGCGATAAAGTGAACAGCACCAAGTTGCTCCTAGCCATCGGACGTGTAGCGCAGGCTAAGGTTCGCAAGGACTGGGGCGAGTACACTGACGCTATTCTATTAATGAATACTCTTTACATCTATGCTCTAGAGTTCCGATATGGTCGAGAGTGTGGCTACACCGATGAAGCCGTGGTTATCGGAGATAACAAGCATGGGTGGAGAAAACAAACTTTTAATCCAGATGGAAAATTTATTGCTCCAAAGTCTCGACGCTACGGACGCTATCAAAAAACGGACAAATAATGTCCTTGCACTTCTCTCTTACAATGTTACATTATATACAAGAAAGCAGAATGGTTCTGTTTTCATTTTCGGAGGTCTTTATGACTACTATTCAACCTAACTTTATCGCCTTATCTTCAGACCGTTCTCAACTCGTTCCTTGTCATAACCTCGCGAGTGCTCGGGCTTATGCGTCAGGTCGCGTTCCTTCCCATTCCACCGAGGTTGCAGAGCCTACCGTTTCTGTTACCGCTTTTGTCTCTCCTACGGGTCAATACTACGTTATGCATGGCAATCAGCGCATGGACGTTGCGAATGCACAGACCGCGCGTTACTACGTTAAGAACGGTGTAGCCGTTTCAACTATGGTTGCAGCTTCTCTTTCAACCCTTAACCAATAATCGGAGGCCTCATGATTATTACCCCTTTTGATGTTACTATCGTTATGTTCTTATCCATGCTTATCGGGGTTCTTTCCTGTGAAGCATATCACCTTATGGAGATTTATGATGATGAATAGCATGGCTCTTCTTTTGCTCTTTCCTTTCATGGCTATTATAGCTAGACACCTTGTAATCTTGGAGACTTCACATGATGAAACTTAGACCATATAAATAAGGACATTTTATGTCCGCATTCCCTTTAATTAAATTTGACAACCCTTTCCGACTATGCTATATTATATGTGTAGGTTAAGAATACTTCTTTTCCTTTATTGCCTTGGAGGCATTTATGACTACTCAAAACACTAACTCTACCACTTTCGTTACAACCCCCAGAGGCTCGCGCATTCCGAAGAATGGCACTCTTGCTTATCACCCTTCCATCGGCTTCTGCGATGTTGTCGGTCGTGTAGGTGAGCGCGTTCGTGTCCGTGTTACCGACTTCTCCGAGGCCACCGATGTTGTACTCACCCCTAACAATGGCGAGACTATCGAGATCCTCAGCCGCCAAGAGTGGATGGCTCGTGTTGCTGAGGCTTCCGAGAACTCCGCGCTTCTAGAGATTGATGGCTTAGATGCCCGACTGCTCGACGAGAGCGATGGTTTGTTTGGTGCACCCGCGCTTGTTAAGCAACTCCAAGAGTCCATTATCTCCCGTACTCGCGGGGCTAATGAGATGCTCGTTGCTGTCGATGGTGCGGAGGCTATCGGATGGGAGTTCGATGATTACATGACTTACACCCCTAAGCGTAAGGTGACTAAGGCGAAAGCCCCAGCCCCTCGACCTTTTAAGAAGCCTGCTTCTAACGTCGGCACTCTCGAAGATCCCACGAAGCCAGATTGGTTAGTGGCTGAAATGAATGAAGCCTTCGGCGATATGTGGACACCCGCAAGCACCGAGCCTGCCGAGCAAGCAGCGCGCTCATAAGCGTCGAGCCCTTCGTTGTTATAGAGAAGCCTGTTCTTTTTGAGAGCAGGTTTTTTTTGTTACGCTTGTTACGCATGGCATACTCCCCCCTCCCTCCTACTGGTGGGGCTCATGGAGAGGTCCAAATAAGTACTAGTATATGCCATTTGCGCCACGAGCGAAGCGAGGTACACCAATGCTCCCCACAAAATTTCCCAGAATCTGTTTTTTGCCAAATTAGATCTTTATTTGACTATTTAGAGTAGCGTAAAATATCGCCAAAAAAAATTTCGGGTTTTATAATATGAAAATTAATAGAAAATATTTGATGAAAACAATCGCAGAGGCACTTTGCGATAAAAAGTTGGGAGAGGCAGTCCGCAAACCCTCTCCTTGGACTATGGGGCACATACAGGGAAACCGCGATGCAAAACGACTTGCTCTAAAAGGAGAGAAGCAATCCGCCAAAGGGTTGCGAGCTTACATCCAGAAAGCAACGGAAAACCACCCAGATGAAAAATGGCGTGAAGGCTATAAGTTTGCATTCCAGTTAATGTTTTCCGCTCAACTTACCGATCCTATCCCCGATGGGCAGTTACCTTTCGCAAATGCTCGGCAAAGACCATACGGTCCATTTGGCCCAAAACGAGGCAAAAACCCCTTAAAAGAAAATGAAGAAGGTGAATTCCAGAAGTTAATGGATCTTGCCACGGATAGTAATGAAGGGAGCGGTATTCAAGCGCTCGAAATGTATGAGTTTTTTGATCTAACGGAAGAACAAATAAAAGCCTTATATAACGTGGTATTATACACTGCTTTAAAAGACAACATTGAAGATGTGCCACAAGTGCTAGAGATGCGCCCACCAGAATACACCGAGCAAGAAATGGCCGTTCATCGTGATATGGCCACTAAAGCAATTATTAAACAATCAGAAAACCCAGAGCGTTTATTGAAAGCCATAGGTTATGACTTCCATAAAGAGTTTACAGAAGTGTTTGGCATCACTCCACCTAGGGATCAAGAGTTTACTTTTGAACCAGAAGGGGTCCCATGGAATACCAATGGGGAAGATATCTTTTTGGTGGTTCTTGGCAACGTTTCTCCAGCCGTTATTGTCTTTAGTCTATGGTTTGAAGGAAGCAACGAAAATAACCCGAGCGACCCTTTCATTTATCTGAAAAATACAGATGGTGAAGAAAGTTGGTTTGAATGGAATCCAATAACCGACTCTCTTATCTATGAAGCATCAGAAAAGACAATCGATGTAACCAAAGAGCAAGTTTCTCAAATTATCAAAAGAGAGACCGGCGTATCCTTCGGTGGGGAACCCATCAATGAAAAAGTAGACCGCAATTATCTCTTTCAAATGATCAGCGAAGTCCTCCGTGAAGAGGAAGATGATGATGCGGATTTTACAAAAAAAATCCAAGACTTTCTTGACTCCAAAGACCTCGAAAGTCTCAAGTCTGCTCTGAATCTCCTTGACATCTACACTATGTCTGGTCTTATCGAAAAGGAAGAGGCCAACAATTTAAAGAAAAAAATGTACAAGGTAATCCAAGACGAAAGAATGGTTGTTTCCGATCCCGAAGCCGTGTATGAATTCATTAATAGCGAAGAATTTTCTTCGTCTTTCGACAAGTTTGCGATGAACGATTTTAGAAGGGAAACATTTAGTGATCTTTTCATATACTCGGAAAGAGATATCGATACGATTATAAAGTTAATTTTAGGTGACGGATTCGAAGGAAGGATTGATCACTATGAAGGTAACCCTTTTAACGATCATTATGTCATCGAGGATCTCAAGGGCCAAGAAGAGGCGAATGAGATCCTAACAAGATTCAAACAATTTCAAGGAAACGGATCTCCGTTTGCCGCTCTTGTCACTGCTGATGGTGATGCCTTTGTTCTTATTGGGTCCTTTGCTACATCAATCGCTAATTTTGGGCGAGACTCTAAAGAACTGTTTGGTTACCTCCCAAAGACTAAACCTGAGCCTGATGGCGAGAGACTAAGCCTTGAAGAGGGTGAAGGTAACCCTTATCTTGCTAAAAAATCTCCGTTGTTCGACGGAAAAGATGTGGACTACCACATAAAAATAGTAAAAAAAATGTTTGACGACTGGTTTATGGTTATAATCTTTGATGAAGGTCACAAGGGCTATCTACGTATCGATTATAATAGTCAAAACAAATCATACACAATAGCTCAAAAAAGAGACAAAATTGCAACGTTATCGACAAAAGATGAAATGTTAGCCAAGGTTAAAGAGGTCACTAACATTGATTTGACTGACGTTGGGCCTTCTCACTACGAGAGAGATCAAATGGAGGAATCCGTGCTTGAAACAGAGGAAAATTTTGGGCGCGAATCGCGGGGCGATGATCTCCTGCAAGAAGCTTGGGATTCCCAATGGCCTTCTCATTTCTCGAAAATAAAGGAACGAATTAAAGAATTCACCGACAAAGGAAAAGCTGCTGAGGATATTCTTGCAAAATATGCTATCGAAGCAATGTCGTTTAATCACCTAGGGTTTAAGACTATTTGGAACGCCTATGGTAGATTGTTCAAAGCATTTGTTCGAACTTACGTGAGAGACGAAGGGGATTTGACAAAAGTTAGAAAGCTTATAACCAAGAGTCTTAACGTACAGACAAAAGAAGATTGGGGTCAAAAATTCTTGGATGTTCGAAGAGATAAGGGGAACGAAGGGGCTCTTAGGCTCCTGAATAAACTTGTTTCAAGTCTAGATAAGCAAATTCGAAAGATTTGGGGAACCCTAGAAGACAAAGGTGTCGATTGGAACAATGTTAAAGAGGAATTTGATCGCGAAATTACTCAAGTAATCCAAAAACAACAGTTTGCAGAATCAGGAATGATTACAAGTCGTATTCTTGAAATTATAAATTTCGTTAACATGGATAAGGGAGACGATAATGCTAGGAAACTCGCTGCTTTCTATAAAAAAATTAAACAAGCAGCAAATTCTCCTGAAATAGATGTCTCTGCTATAGCAGACGAAGTAAATATCGTTCAGTTGTCTTTGGACTTCGTTGAAGATCAAATACTAAACATTGATATGACTTTATGTCCTGATGCAGAAGTTGGAGCGCCTTGTGTTATGCATCAATTTGATGATGGGTTCTTTTGGTATGACATCAGCGCTGACACTTGCGAGCTTACTGCTCGTAAAATGAACAGTTGCGGAGATGCTTCTATGGACGGAAGTGAATTATTCAATCTAATGAGTCACAGCGAAACAGGAAAACCTCGTTGGCATGTTACGGTCGAGTGGAATGAAGAAGAAAAAGCCATTATTCAGGTTCTCGGAAATGCAAACACGGTTCCAAAGGAAGAATATTGGCCCCACATCAAATGGCTCTATGAAAAATAC
>Ga0208666_1001069_pt1 | contig 12442 bp, 6 predicted proteins | sample 5B_taG_FD_184078 | JGI IMG/M metagenome (GOLD analysis project Ga0208666, IMG submission 184078) | Marine viral communities from the Subarctic Pacific Ocean - 5B_ETSP_OMZ_AT15132_CsCl metaG (SPAdes) (version 2) | ecosystem: Environmental > Aquatic > Marine > Oceanic | place: Pacific Ocean...
ACTTTGGCACTGAAACAACTATAGGAACTACCTCAACACAAGACGACATGTTTATTAGGTTCTCTGTGCAAGAAGACATAAATACATTTACACCAACTTCTACAAACACAGCAGGTACATTAAGATTACAAGACGGCACAAAAATTATGGGAGCATTAAAAGCAAAAGAAAGTATCTTAGTGTTTACAGACAATGCCTTGTATACAATGAAATATATAGGATCACCTTTTTACTTTGGTGTAGAACAAGTGGGTACTAACTGTGGTTTGATAGGACGTAATGCTGCTGTTGAGGTTGATGGTATTGCATACTGGATGAGTACAAAAGGTTTCTTGTTATATGATGGTACAGTTAAAACATTACCTTGCGCAGTAGAAGACGAGGTGTTTGACAACTTAGATAAAACCAAAGGACAACAAGTTTCAGCAGGTCTTAATAATTTATTTTCCGAAATAGTTTGGTGGTATCCAGCTAATAGTGATTTTAACAACAAGGGTGTATCTTACAATTATGCAGAATCTGCTCAAGTACCAGGTGGTGTTTGGGCACTATCTACAGAATCAAGATCATCTTGGATGGATGCAAAGATATACGAAAGACCTTATGCAACTAAGTTTGATACATCCGGCACGGGTACTTTTCCTGTAGTGCAAGGGCAAGTTGGTTTGGGACAAACTAAATATTTTCAACATGAGATAGGCACGGACCAAGTAAATGAAGATGGTAGTGTGACTACTGTTACATCAAACATAAAATCATATGATTATGATCTACAGGCACAAGGTGGACCTGGTGAAAAATTTGTATCTGTAAGCAGGTTTATACCTGACTTTAAAAACTTAAATGGCAATGCAAACGTAACTTTATCTGTAAAAAGATTTCCGTCACAAACAGAAACATCGTCTACAAACAGTCCTTTTACAATTACGTCAGCTACTACTAAAAAAGATACAAGAGCTAGGGGTAGATATGTTAGTGTGCAAATAGCCAACACTGCAGCTAATGAGTCGTGGAGATACGGAACTTTGATGTTGGATGTAAAACCAGATGGAGGTAGATAATGTCAAGAATAATAGTTAGATTACCAGAACCAAAAGATGATTACGAAGTCAGTACACAAAGACAAATTAACAGAGCTGTTACAGGTGTGGTTGATCAATTAAACACAACATACCAACAAGTGTTGAAAGACGAACAAGAGCAGGAGGCATTCTTTTTTTCATAATGACAAATAGTTTTAAAAATTCAAAAGTAGATCTTACAACTACAAATGATACAGTCTTATACACTGTGCCTGCAGAAAGCACGTCTATTGTAAAGTCAATCTTGGTGTCAAACGATGACGCTAGTAATGCGTGTGAAATAACAGTTACCTTACTAAACACAGGGAATACTGTATTTAGTTTATTTAAACAAAAAGATATATCTGCTAAAACTACAGTAGAACTATTGACCAACTCGTTGGTTATGAATGAGGATGAAGAGTTAAAAGTACAAGCTGAAAATGCAAATGATTTGCACGTGGTTTGTTCTTATTTAGAAATAAAAAGAGAGTTTCAGTAAGGAGGAACTATGGCGTTTGAAGAACCAGGATCAGTAGCATACTTATATGAGGGCGATAAAAAGATAGCTCAAATAAAGGTTGATACTACTGTGGTATTAAAAAACATTAAAACTAACAAAGAGTATAACTCTGATGCAGAAGGTGACGCTGACGTTGACAACCCTGATACAGACACAAAAAGAGAGGACATCTCTAGAAGTGTTTATATAAAGGTAGCTAAAATGCCTGACATAGGCTCAGAATCGTAGTTGCATTTTATGGTAAAAGACAGTAAATTTAATAAAAGCCTTATTACAAGACTAGGACACTTGCATCTTCACGATAAATTAGTAGGAAATATATAATGGGTCTAAGAAAATTTTTTAGAAGGGTAATACCAAAAGAGATACGGGAGCCGATAAGCAAGGTTACTGAAAACATTGAGGACGCCGTACGTCCAGTTACTGACCCCGTAAGAAAGTTTGTATCAAAAGCTGTACCCAAAGAATTAAAACCTTTTTTATCAAGCGGTATAGCCATAGCCACAGGAGCTTTTGGTGGACCGGCGGGGGCCTTTTTAAGAACAGCTGTAATTGATGCGATGTTACAAAAGGCAATGATGGATCCAGACGCTGAAGACACTGGTATAAGTTTAGCACAATCTTTGATGGCAGGAGCTGGGGGCGGTTTAAAAGCTGCAGCTTCTAGTCCAATAATGGTTGAAGGCACGCCTGGAGCTGGTGAAATTCAAGTAGCTGATCTTGACTTTGGAGATAAAATTAGAAATTTAAGAACACAGGCAGGACAATTAGTTGATCCTTTTTTAGCAGGACCAGGTGATGTATCAGGATTATTAGACTTGGATTTAAAAGAAGGAGTCAAACAAGTTGCTAAATATTCGACGGGTTTGGGAACAGTGCAAGTTCCACAACTTGCAGAGGATATTAAAAAAGCTGCAGAAACGGAACAAGATGCCATGGCTGCATCTGAAGCAGCAACAAAAGCAAACTATGATGAATTGCAACGGCAAAGAGTGGCTTCTATGTTGGGATCTTTTGAAAGAGCAGGATTTGAACCAGAAGAAACACAAAGAGAAATAGAAGAAGAAGGATTAACTGTATCCTTAGCGGATGTTCAAGATTACTTTAACCAAGCAAGACAGTTTGTTGCAAGGGGTGGTCGTATTGGTTTTAATATGGGTGGTAGAGGTTTTAAAGACGTAGTAGAAGATTATGCTGAAAAACTAACTGGAGAAGATTACATAAGGTTTATAGAATTACCGTTAAAAAAACAAATAGAAGAAATGAAAGAAGCAGGTGCATTAAGAGATGACATGGCAAGAGGCGGTCGTATTGGTTTTCAAGATGGCTCACAAGAAGGGCCTATGACAATGGAGATGGGCATTGGCAGATACATAGAAGAAGAAAAAATACGAAGAAAAATGCTTGATAGAATACAAAGAATGATGGGTGAAAAAGAATTCAACATGCAACAGGATTTACCGGGACCTATGAGACGTAACTTAAATATGTTAAACCCTTTTGACAAAGACCCTACAGGACAACAAGCAATATTTGACATGAAGAACAGATACATGGACACGATGGACACCATGAGAGAACAAGGTATAAACAGAGCGAAAGACTTTAATAAAATATTAGAACAAATGCCCGCACCGAAACAAGACTTTGAGTCTTATGTAAACATGATTGACAAGAACTTCCCAGCTAGAAACAACACAGAGGGCAGACAATTTGCTAACCAAGGTGGACGCATGACACCAGAAGGTGACCCAATATCACCAGACGTGCCAAAGGGCATGCAAATGGATTTACGTGGCGGAGGTTTCATACCTCTTGGCACCAAACCAAGAGCCGACGATGTGCCAGCTATGGTAGGTAAAAATGAGTTCGTGTTGAATGATCGCGCAGTTTCTGGTATAGGTAAGATGTTAACAGGTAATCCGGACCCAAGAGCCGGGGCTCGCGCATTGTATGAATTACAAGAAAACATGGAGGCTATGGTTTAATGAGCAGTGAATTAAGAGATGCAATGGAACGTCATGTTGAAGGCTTAACTGAAAAAGAATTTATAGAATTTGAAATGATGTCACCAGCTGAGCGAATAGAAGCTATGAAAAAAGCTGGGTCATTACGAGATGACATGGCCGATGGCGGTCGTGTTAAGTATCAAACAGGTTCATCAGCAGGTAGCTTTGGTGAGGTTAGAACGGACATCGCTTTACCAGCACCTTTTATCGAGTCTGCAGGTAAAGTATTTTTAACAGATTTAGAAAAAGTATTAGCACCAGGTGCAGCGGTTGACACGTCAAAATTTGCACCAAGTGTTGCAGATCAAAACATTTTTCAACGACAAGCATTACAACAAGCGGCCACGTCAGCAGGACTTGGAGCAGTTACCTTTGAAGGAGGGAACCTGACAGCTAGTGGAGTTGGCCCTGGCACGGGCGTTGCTAGTTTTGAACCCTTTGTAGCCGAGTCACAAAGACTAGCAGGTATTGACCCCGTAACAGGACAAACAACAACAGCAGGATTAACAGCTGCTAGAGATCCGTTCATGACACCTTTCCAACAACAAGTGATTGATGCAACCAAAGCATCGTTTGAACAACAAAGAGCAAGAGATAGACAATCTTTTGCTGATGCAGCTCAACAATCAGGAGCTTTCGGTGGTGCACGTCAAGGTGTACAAGAGGGTGTGTATGATGCAGAGACAGCATTAGGACTTGCTGGTTTAGAAGCACAACTAAGACAACAGAATTTTGCACAAGCAGATGCCGCTAGAATGGCAGCACTACAAAATCAACAAGGGGTAGCACAAGCAGTGCCACAATTGGAAACACAACAACTTACACAATTACAACAACTTGGAGCAGGACAACAAGCGTTGCAACAAGCGCAACTTGATGCACAAGCAATAGCAAATAGAGAAGCGGCGTATGAACAACAACAAAGACAAGGTTTCTTTGGGCAACAGATCGCGCCATTTAGTGGTGGGTTTGGTGCACAACAACAGTTCTCAACAACTACACAACCACCACCTAGCACACTCAATACTATTCTTGGTGTGGGCACCATGGCTGGTGGATTGCTTGGTGGTATAGGATCATTTTTAGGTAATAATTAAATATGAGTAAAACATTAAAAAGACCAATGTTTAAAATGGGTGGTGATACCAACAGTGGTATTATGTCTGGATTTGAGAGAGAAAAACTATCCAATGGCACACAACCAGTTCCAGGTGGTTATTCTTCGAGTGGAGATATTGGGGTGCCTAAAAACATAAGATTTCCAGAGGTTGAAAGCTCAACGGATTTTCAACCAATAGCTGATTTAATTAATATGCAAAGAACAGCAGAGACACCAGCAGCAACACCATCCATGTCTATGCAAGAAAAGTTTGGTCAGATGGTTGGGCCTGTTCCTGACGAGTTCCAAAGAGGTTTTGGACTATCAGAGTACCTAGCACTTGTTAAACTTGGAGCGGGCATCGCGGGTGCACCCAACCAAGGTAAAGGTCTTAAGAATTTTGTAAGATCATCGGCACCAGCCTTTGGTCAGTTTGCAGAAGACATTGGCGCACTAGACAGAGCAAAGACAGTGCAAAGAGAAAACATTAAACAAAGAGTGACCGAAGCAGAACAAGCAGGTGCTGAGTTAGATTTTACAGCTCAATTACAACAACAAGAATTACTTACTGATAGACAAATAGCAACAGCAAATGCTGTAGTTAAGTATGCAGGTGACTTATTAAATGTAAATGACGTTCAATATATAATGACAAACTCACTGCTTTTAGATCAAATTATTAAAGGTAATCCAGCAGACTCTGATACAGCTAAAAGAGCTATTGAAAGAAAAAAAGAATTAAACAAAAGCAAAAAAGATTACAAAGCAGAGTTAGAAGTAGCTATGAAAAAACCAGGAGCACTTAGCACAGACCTAGATTATTTAAATTTACAAAGTGTGCCCGCAGCAGAAAAACCAGCCCCTTATACTGGATTAGAAGGTGACGCATTTAAAGAAGCATACATACAAAAACAATTAGAAGGACTTGACGTTGATGACGTGTTAATACCTGCATATGACCCTAACTACGAAGTTCCAGAATCAACTGCAAAATGGTTTGAAGCTGGAGGTGTGCCAGAACAAATAGATGTAGAACGACTATTTGGTTTTGCAGAAGGTGGCCGTGTTGGTTTTCAACAAGGTGGCACCAGAGCATCGGCAGACATAACAGGTATGGCACCAGGCATGACAGGAACATCAGAAGGCACAGCGTCACCAATTAGTTTTGAGGAGCTACGTGCTAGACTACCACAAGAAGTATCAAACGAGGTAGTTAGACTATTATCAGCTAGCGAAGGCGCATTAATAGACTTTGCGCAGATACAAACACAAGACGACATTTCAAGATTTAACCAAAAGTACAACACAGATTTACAATTACCAGCGCAACAGGCGGTGTAATATGCCAATCCCAATAAACTTAGGTAGTGGATTTCAAACCCAAACAGGGATAGAAACTTTACGTAAAGAAACAAAAGAAAGACAAGAGGCGGCACAAGAGATAGAAGAAAAAGGAGGCATAGATTTTGCAACAGCTATGGCAAACTTAGGAGCTGGGTATGCTTTTAGTTCTCCTGAAATAAGAACTAGAAGGACTAAAAGTGACGTTAGACAAGATCTACCTGGTAGAGAATACATAGGCGGGGGTTTTAAATTATCAAGCACTGTCCCTAAAGGTGCAGAACCCGGAGTATACTATGATGCAAACGCAGGAGATTTTGTTCAAATATATAGAGGTGAACCAACAAGAAACAGACCCGAAGGCATGTTGATTAGAAAAATAAGGCCAGACATCTCTGCATCCTTAGGGGATGATATTAACGACAGATTAAAAATAAAACAAGAAATTAGTGATCTTGTTGCGAAAGGAAGTCTTGCTCCCGGAGCTGGAAAGTTAATAGGGATAGCAGAGATTGCAGCTATTGTACCTTCTTTAGCTAGAGGAGCTATAAAAGCTCCAGCACTTATTTCAAACTTATTATCAAAAACTCCAGAGGCAATAAAAGCTGGAGCAGCGGTAACAGCAAGTGCAGGTGCGGCTGGTGCAGGTGCAGCCGCTGTAATGCCAAGTCCGGTTGAAGCTAAAACTTTTGGCCCTGCTGATAATCTTGTTACTTTTTTAAATAAAACAACTCCCAAAACAAAAGGTGTAAAAAACCCTGAGATAGGAACAGTGCAATTTGCTAGAGTTGCAAATCAAGATGAAATTATAAAAACTGTGCCTTTGGGACAAAACCATTCTAATGTTTTACAAGATCCATCAAGAAAATTTACACAAAACATACCCGATGTGGCTAAAGAAGAAATATTTATGTATGTAAAACAACTAGCTGAAAAAGGTGTGACTTTTGATAAACTTTCTGAAATGAATAAAATTTTACCTAATTCTCTTTTAGGTAGAACTTCCAATAAGATGATAAAAATTAAAAAAGAGTATCAAGCATGGGCTTTAGAAAATGGTTTTGATCCACTTCCTCAACACAACTTTTATAATAGACTTGGTTACAACCCTGACAAACCATTATTTATGGGAGCCACTCTAGGCAACCCAAACACTAGAGGTTTTGCTGTTGGTAATGCGATGATCGACTCTTTTACAAACTATATAAGAACTAATGACCCAACACATTTAGGTATTATTGGGACAGGTAAATATTTTACACCGCCCTCTGGACAAATAAAGGACGTTAAAATTAAAACTCTTTATGAATTAAGCGACAGTATTTATAGTGGTAGAAAAGCTGGTGGCACAGATCAACTTTATAAGTATGTAGCCGACGTGTTAAGTAAAAGTGATGATCCAAAAGTTATAGAATTTTTAGGTGAAAACCCTTTAGCCGCTGTAAAAAAATTAATAGATGAAAAAAGAACTTATATAAACAAAACAGCAAGACAAGTTCAAATGTTAACTTTAAGATCTATTAATAAAGTGCCTGAGGATATGAAAAACATACACCAAGCAGTCGGTCAACAGCTAGCTGATGGTAGTCTTTCTCTTGATGACGCATTAGACCAAGTTATGAATGTAACAGGTTTGGATATGGTGGAGGCAAACATAAGACTATTTGATTATTTACACATGCACAAAGGTAATTATGTAGTGCCTGGTTTTGACAAACGACTTTTTTCTTCAAAAATAGCGGACAGATTAGATGACGTTGAATCTGTGTCATCAGAACTTGGTGAAGCTGTAAATTTAGGAATAAGATTAAACAATCAAATAAGTCAAAAAATATTTAACAATGTAGATGAATATAGAACTATAAGAGATAAAATACAATCGGGTTCGGAATTGTTTGGACCTTCAGGTATGCAGTTAGATGAAATATTTTCTAGAAGAACTATTTCTCAAACAGGCAACGAAATATATGGTTTATTCATTCAACCATTAAGCCCAGTATTAAATATGAAAATAAAAGGTGGTGGCACTGACGCAATTTTAGGTAAAGCTTTAAAAGCGATAAACCTAGTGGGTAACAAAATAACTAAAAAAGACTTTGACGGTTTATTAGATTATTACAAAACTAAAAGATTAGAGGCTGTGAAAGAAAACCCTGGTGTGTTTTTTCCAGAACCTGTTTACGGAAACAAAATACCAGAAGCAACAATGAATAAACTAATTAACAGATTTGGTGAAGAGATAGCAAATAAATTTCAAGCAGCTGCAAAAAATAACGGCTATTATTTTAAGTATGACCCTAAACAACAATCAATGTTGGACTCCGAGTTTTCTCAAATTACAGGACAACCTATAGTTAGAGTTAAAAAACAATTAGGTACACAAAAAAACGAAATAACATCCTTTGACCAGTTTGGTGACGTGCCTGGCACAGTCAACGCGTCAATCAAAGCTGTGCAAGAGCAAGTCAAGTCCATGTATAACGATGAAAGAGTAGATTTTATAAGAGAGCCCATTGAAAGATATCAATTAGAAGCAGCAGAAGTAAGAGAAGAATTACAAAAAAGATTAAACCCACCACAGCCTGTCAAGTTTAAATTTAGTGAGTTGCCAAAACTTGTAACAGAAAGCCCAGTGCTACGAACTTTTTTGGGTGACCCAAGAGTCTATGCATTAGAAACAGCAGAATTATTTTACAATGGCATACGACCCGGTTTTGAAAATGATGTGGAGATGGAAAAACTATTTCCATCTTTATATGCAATGCATAATCTTGCAACGGGGACCGGTGTTGATCCAACACCAAAAGAACAAACCTATATATCTTTAATAGACGAGTTAAACAGAGCGCAAGAAAAAGGTATTGCTAACTTTGGGTACAACGTAGCCGATCTTCTTTTGTCAATACCTGATGCTGTGTTGCCTACACAGTTTACAGAAGAAGTAAAAAGACAATACGAAGATATGGATCTTGCAGAACCAGAAACATTTATAGGTAATCTTGGAGCGTTGATTGTAGAATATGGCATACCGGGTAGTATTGGTTTTAAAATTATTAATAGATTTAAAAAATCAATAAGCGCTGCAACAAAAGGTAAAGCAGATAAATATTTATTCACTAGAAAAACGTATAAACTTGAAGGGTTGCCTAAGTACGGCGTGCAAATATCTAACGTTGCAAAACGTGTTGGTAGCACATCACTTGCTTTTGGTGCGGCTGACTTTGTAGCAGGTGGTCCATACAACACACTTACAGAAATGTTTGATGATCCTCTTCTGTCTAGTAAACTTGTTGGACAATTAGAGGACGTAGAAAATCTAACAGGTAAAGAAAGAGTAGCAGCAAACTTTAGAAACAGATTACGTTACGGAGCAGAAGGCGCCATGATTGGTGGTTTGTTCCCGCTTGTTGGGCCAGCTCTTGGCAAAATTGGTAAAAACGTTTTGTTAAAACCTGCGTTATTTTTAGGTACGTATGGTGTTGTTTATCCAGCAAACTATTTAGCTATCAAACCTATAACATATTTAGCATCTAAAGACCCAGTGGTGTTACCAAGCATAGCACGAGGTGCGGGAGCCTTTGCACAATTTTTGGGTAAAGATGTATTAGCGAGATTGGCTGCCACAGCTGCAACAGGTGGCAAGGCCTTTGTGCCATCACTTAAAGGCAATCTGGGACAACTACCAGATTTTCAACAATGGAGAATGTTTGACGTAGCATCTAATGATCCCTTAGAAAGGGGTCTTAGAAAGGTTGACAATTTTCTAAAATGGTTCCGGGATAGCGGCAACCAAGCATTATACTCTTTTAATTTAAGTGGTGGCGCAGAACGTTTTATCAAAGCAAAGTCTAGAGAGATAGAAAAGTATTTAGATGCTATTGAAAGAAAATCGTATGACTTGGCTAATGGTTTTTTAAAAAGATATAATCAAAGCACAACGTCACCAGCGGGTGAACGTCACATGTTGGAACAAGTTTATGAATATTTACGCGGTAACTTAAAAATTACTAAACTAGAACCAGAACTACAAGAAATTTCAAAATCATTAAAAGCTGAGTTTGATCAAATTAAAAAAGCTTTTGTAGGAGAGTTACCAGAAGGCAGTGGGTTGAGAGCTTTCTTAGAAAGTAATTTAGATAAATACATGAGAGCATCTTTTGCTGTATTTACCAACCCTAGATTTACACCAGCTGATGATATTGTAGAAAAGGCAACGGACTTTATGGTTAACGTAATAAACAAAAACGAAGATTTTATAGAAGCTGCTATAAAAGGTGTGCCTGTTACTGAACAAGCACAAGCCATCAGAGCGTTTGCAAAAACAAATGTAGAGAACATGATATCTCTTGGTAGAAGAGAGGGTATTGACCCAATAGAAGTATTGAAACAAATAAACAGACAGATATTACGTGATGACGATACCATGGTACAAACAGGTGAAGAACTACCAAAAGTTATTAGAGAACTTCTTGGTCAAGAAAAAAGTTTACGTGCGTCTGTCATGACCACTGCTAGTAGTCTTGTAACACAAACATCAAATCTTAGAGCTTTTAAGGAAGTGGCAAAGCATGGCTTAGAGAATGGTTACCTGTTTACATCAAGAGCAGAGGCTCTTGCTGCTGGTGTTACTGATCCTAGACAGATAGGTAATTTACCAGGACTTGGTGGTCTTCAAGATCTTGCAACTGTTGACAAGGATGGACCTATAGGATTGTTTGCATCAAACGAATTAAAACAAACAATAGAAGGCACAGGTGGGATGCTGGATAGTTTATTACAAAATAGTTTCTACCAATCCTTAATTGCATATAAGGCTGGTGTGCAAACAGGTAAAACAGTTTTCTCTCCTGCCACACAAACTCGTAACTTTGGTAGTGCAGGGTTCTTTCCGTTAAATGTTGGTCACATTGGTGGCAATGCATCAGTAACGGATGCATTTAAAATTGTAATGGACGACATATTTGGTGCAGGCAGAGTTGTTAATGAAACAGATTTAATTAAAAGAATATCTAGAAAAATAGAACTTGGTGTTCTTGATGAAAATATTGTGGCATCAGAACTGAGTGCGATACTTAATGATATTAAAGGTGGTAAACTAAAAGCTCTTGGAGCGTTATCTGAAAGAGTTGATAGCAGTAAGCTATTTAAAACTGCAACTAGGGTTTACGCGGGTGGTGATAACGTGTGGAAATGGTATGGACACGAGTTTTATATGTCACAACTAAAAGGTGCTTTTAAAAGTTTTGATGATGTTAAAAGATACATGCAAGACTTTCACGGTGTAGACATCAGTCAAAGAAATATATTTGGTGGGGGTATAAAAAACTTAGATGAAGGCATAGAAGAAGCAGCAGCATACTTACTTAGAGAAACTTACCCGACATATAGTAAGGTGCCTGAGTTTATTAAAGCTATTAGAAAGTTACCGATCGGTAACTTTGTATCATTTACATCTGAGATACTTAGAACAAGTTTTGCAACGTCAGCCATAGCATTAAAACACATAGCCTCTGACAACTCAGTGTTAAGAGAAATGGGGTACAGATCTTTGGCGGGTCAAGCTATAACATTAGGTGGTGTGACAACTGGTGTTCAAGGATTGGCACATGCTATGACAAACGTGACACCTACACAGCTTGCAGTTTACAAAGAATATTTTGCACCAGACTATATGAAGTTTAGTTCGTTAGTGCCGGTCACTAACGTAGAGGATGGTGTGTTTGAGGTGTTTGATATATCAAGATATCACCCGTACGACATTGTTACATCTAGTGCTAGAGAGTTGTTAAAAGTTGCAGACAGACAATTTCACGATGAAAGAATTGCAAAACTCACAGAAGATTTAAAAACTGTAGATCCTGGTAGTCCAGAGGGCAAAAGAATACGAGAACAAATAAAAAATTTAAGCATTAAAGCTAGAATGGGACAAACATTAGACCCAGACAAAATAACTATTAACGCACTCACACAGTATTTAAATGCAGTTGGCCCTCTATACAACGCAGTGACAGGAACTTTCTTTGGTATACCGATTGGTGCAGAAGCTTTCTTAGAAGCATCAAGAGGTAAAACACTTGAGGGTTCTACTATCTGGAATACTAACATGCCTCCTACAGAAATATTTGACAGAGCGATGGGGCACTTCTTTAAAACTATTGAGCCTGGTCTAATTAGTTCTGGTAGAAAACTACTGTACGCAGCTCGAGGCGACGTATCTGGTGTGGGACAACCACTAGAAATTAGCACAGAAGGATTTAAATTAATGGGTGGATCAAATGTGAAGGTTGATATTTTAGGTAGTTTAGATTTTAAAATAAGTGGTGACTTCTTGGCTAGTTTTAGAGAACCTAAAATGGGTAGAGATTATTATGACACAGCAAACTTTCAACAGCGTGGTCCAGAACAAATA
>Ga0208666_1001070_pt1 | contig 12437 bp, 19 predicted proteins | sample 5B_taG_FD_184078 | JGI IMG/M metagenome (GOLD analysis project Ga0208666, IMG submission 184078) | Marine viral communities from the Subarctic Pacific Ocean - 5B_ETSP_OMZ_AT15132_CsCl metaG (SPAdes) (version 2) | ecosystem: Environmental > Aquatic > Marine > Oceanic | place: Pacific Ocean...
AAAAAGAATGGACATTATACAACAGTTACAAGCACAGTTGCAAGGCGCTCAAGAACAAATAAAGAATTTATCTGGAGACTTACAAACAGCACACAGGGAATCTATTGCTTCACGTAAAAGAAGTGAAGTTGAGAAATTTAAAGGTAAGTTAAAAGAAGTAGAATTAGATTCAAAATCTGCTAATCGTCAGCAGGTTGATAAGCTAACAAACGCAGTTAAACTCGAAGTAGAGAAATCACGTTTACGTGGTGAAACTCAATCAAAACAAGAGAAATTGCAAGCCAAAGGAGGCAAATAATGGATAACGCATTAGGAAATGAAAATCTTGATAATCAAGGTCAAGTCACTAATAATGTAGGGCAAGATAACAGTACAACGCAGAATGAAGCAGCTTCAACAGATTGGGAATCTCAAGCTAAGTATTTTCAATCAGAAAAAGATAAACTTCATACTGAAAATCAAAAACTAAAAGAATATGAAAAAGTTGGACAATTGTTGGAATCACGACCAGATATCGTACAAACAATATCAGGAATGGTTCAAGGTGGTCAACCAACAGCAACCGAATCTATTACTTTAGATAAAGATGAGTTTGACCCATGGGAAGCCTATAATGACCCAGCATCTAAATCGTATAAGTTTCGACAACAAGAGTTACAGAACTCTATTAATAACGCTGTTCAAAGCCAAGTAGCTGGTGTTCAAAAAGAAGTTGGTATGACTAAGCTTCAAGGAGAACTTGCTGCAAAAGGATTAACACCTGAAGAAATTACTTCATTTGTTGATTTTGCAAGCAAAAATCCTGCTGAATATGGAGTTGATGGTGCAATTAATATGTGGAGGTCTGTTACTCAAGAACCCCAGCAAGATGAAAATGGCAACCCATTGGATGCAATTCGTCAAAATCAAGCAGTTCCTCAGCAAGCAGGTATTTTAACTGGAGAGCAACCTGTTAGAAAAAGTGATGATGAAGCAGTATGGGATGGTATTTTAAAAGCTGGAAGTCGAGCTAACGTACTGTAATTTAATTAATTATTAACTAAGGAGAATAAAATGTCAGAGAAATTTAACTCTGGACAAGTAAAGTTTGGAACTCCTGGTTCTCAGACAAACTTATCGTTAAGTAATGCGTCAAGAAGACTGTATGACTTTAGTGATAGGGTTGCTGATTTAGCCCCAGAAGAGTCTCCATTTTTTGTTTATTTGTCGAAAGTAGCAAAAGTTCCAACATCGGATAGTCAGTTCCGATTTTTGGAAGATAGAACAAAGATTCATATGACTGATAGAAGTTTCTTGTTAAATGGTGCAACAACACTTTTAGCTGAAGGTAGCTCTCAAGACCTAAGTTTTGATACTTCAGGTGGAGCTTCTGTTGATTTCTTATTGCCAGGTATGGTTGTGGCAATTGGAAATGTTGATGGAAACAGCGTGCCAACAACAGCAAATGTAAGAATTAATAGCGTAATTGATGCTGGTGCATCAACAACTTGCAATGTATCTGTTATACAACATGCAGGTAGTACAGCAATTGCAGATGATTCAAACTGTACAGTTATTGGTACTTCATTTGAACAAGGTTCTGGTTCACCAGATGTTTTTTCACAAGAGCTTGACCATGATTTAGGATATACTCAAATCTTTAAAACAGCTTGTGAAATGTCAAATACAGCAAGAGCAACTATCTATAGAGGTTATGCAGATGAGTTCCAAAGAATTTGGAATCTTAAATTAAGAGAGCATAAAGTAGATATTGAAAGAGCTATGTTATTTGGTCAAAAAAGCACAGCAGTAGATGGTATCCAGTACACTGATGGTATTGTAGGTTCAACTATAAGAAATGGTTATGCACAAGTAAAAGATAACGGTGCATCTTTAGTGTATAATTCTGGAATCCCATATTATCAAAATAATAGAGTAGCAGATTTAACATATGACTTATTATTAGATAATTTTGAAGTAATCTTTGACCCTGCAAGGGGTGGTGGAAGAGCTAAATTAGCTTTAGCTTCAAGACCAGTAATATCTCACTTTAATAAACTTGGTAGCAGCAATTTTATTGATGGTAGTTTATCAGGTGAACAAAGATATAACTTCCCAGCAGCACAAGGTGCTTTTGGTCATTTAGTGACTAAAATCCAAACTATTCATGGTGATGTATCTATGGTTGCTGAATCATTATTTAGAGGCTTTGCTTCTGGATTTATGATGATGGTTGATTTAGACCATGTTGCTTACAGACCGCTTGTAGGTAATGGTTTGAATCGTGATACTTCAATAACAACAAATGTGCAACAAGCTGATGAAGATTTAAGAAAAGACATGATTCTAACAGAAGCAGGTCTTGAGGTAACTCTTCCTGAAACTCATGCACTTATGAACTTGGAGGGCGTGTAAAATGAGAAGTGATATATTAAATGAAAATAGTAGTGCTTCATTACAATCTAACAGTAAGTTTGACACTCTTGTTAAACATACAAAAGTTTGTAATGTCACATTAGCAAAAAGCCTTTCAGCTGGAGACCATTCAGAGTCTTGGGTACAGCCAGCAAATTCAATTATAACTAATTGTTATATTGTTTGCACTGATGCTGTTGCAATTGCTTCTGGTGATATTGGTTATGATGTAGGAACAAGCGCTCATGGTGAGCAATTGATTGCTGCACAAGCAGATGAAATCTTAGATGGTGGCACAGATGTTGCAGTTGGCGCAGTAACATACCCAGGTATGGGAGTTTCTTTACCTAGTGGTACGGATGCAGCAACAGCAAAAGTTGGTATTGATGCAGGTGCCATAGCTAATGGTTTTGTATATGATATTCAAGATGATACTACTCACGTAGCAGCAGCTGTTTACACAGCCTTAGCTAGAGATATATTCTGCACAATAACTACAACTACAGATGTTACATCTACTGGTGGTGGTAATTTTGCATTTGTATTTGAATACTTGCAATTCAGCTAAACCGAATCAATAAGGTTTAATAGTTTTGTAGAACTATGGGAGCTATCAATAAAAGGTGGCTCCCGAATCTACATAAGATAATAATAATTTAAACAACCCATTCACGCACAGCCAGTGCTTAGGGTAGGAGGATGAAATGGCATTTAAAAAAAGTTTACATAATTTTACAGTAGTTGAAGCTCAAAATTTAGCATTAGGACAAGCTGGTGCAGTTATAATAGATGGTACAGATGAAATAACAGGCCCATTTATAGCAATAACAGCATTAGCTGCTGCTGTAGTCGATACATCTGAATGTACTACAAATTTATCAGGAACTGTTCCAGCAACATTTGCAATACCAGTTGGAACAACTATATATGGACAATTTGATTCAATAGAACTTGATAGTGGTTCTGTAATAGCATATTATAAATAATGAGTAAAAAAAGTACAGTCAATAAAGCAGGAAACTATACAAAGCCTGGAATGCGTAAACAGCAATTTCAAAGAATTAAAGCTGGTTCTAAAGGTGGCCCAGCTGGAGTTTGGAGTGCTAGAAAAGCGCAAATGCTTGCTAAGTCTTATAAAGCAGCAGGTGGTGGGTATAAAGAAGAAGGTGGTAAAGTTATGCCTAAATATAAAAGTGGAGGCAAAGCTGAGTCACAACGCTCATTAGACCAATGGACAGGAGAAGATTGGGACAATGTATCAGGGAAAAAAGGTGATAGATATTTACCAAAAAAAGTAAGAGATACAATGACACCAGGACAAAAATCTGCTGAAAATAAAAAGAAAAGACAAGCAACTAAATCAGGACGTGTAAAAGCTCAATATTCAGATTCATTAAAAAAATCAATGAGAGGTAAAGGTGTGTATAAAAAAGGTGGAAAAACATTTAAGCCACATATGATGTATAAGGGTAATAAAGTTGTAAAAGCAAATACATATGAAAAACATTTATCATTAAAGAAAAAAGGATATGGACATACAAAGAAAAAAGAACTAGGGGGATTATTAAAAGGGCCATCACATGCTAAGGGTGGAATACCTATTGAAGTTGAAGGTGGTGAGTATATAATTAAAAAGAAATCAGTCAATAAACAAACAGAGCCAGTTTTGGAATATATAAATGAAAATGGTAAATTACCGAATGAAAATAACTATGATTATCCAGTAACTGATGCAAGAAATAGGAGTAAAAAATAATGCCAGAAGTAAAAGATAAAATGACAGGAAAAACTGTAGCTAAGATGTCGTATGACGAAGAAGGTATGGATGCAGCAAATAAAATGGTTGCAGAAAACCCAGGTTATATGATGGCAGATGGTAGGAACAGAAGTGAACAAATGTACCCAGGCGGAGGAAAAACTGGTTATAGCCAAATAGGTATGGAAAAACCTATGATGGGTCATGGTGGTAAAATGAAGTATATGGGTGGTGGAATGACACCTGAAATGATGAAATATGAAAAAGGTGGTAAAACTAAAAAGGCTGTTGATGCTTCTAAAAATCCAGGATTATCTAAACTACCAAAAGAAGTAAGAAATAAAATGGGTTATATGAAAAAAGGTGGTAAAGCAGAATTTAAACCACATATGATGTATAAAGATGGAAAAAGTGTAAAAGCTAATTCATATGAAAAACACTTATCTTTAAAAAAACAAGGATATGGCCATTCAATGGAAAAAATGAAAGAAGGCGGTAAAGCTAATAAACGTAGTGAATTTCAATCTGCATTTAGAAAAGCTAGAAATGCAGGTAAAAAAACTTTTATGTATAAAGGTGAATCATATAATACAAAACTTAAAAAAACACCTAAAAAAACAAATACTTATCTTGAAGCAATGAAAAAAAATCTTTCTAAAAGAAAAAAGTATGACGTTGATTCAGGAGTTAAAAATCAAAAAAAGTATGATGTTGATTCAAATATAAAAAAACAAAAAAAATATGATGTTGATTCTGGTATAAAAAATCAAAAGAAATATTCAGCATTTTTAAAAAAAGGTGGCAAGGTTTCATAAATGAGAATATATTATTGCAGCAAATGTTCAAGAAAAACTGAAGTTCCTAAAAATGTTGTTAAACAATGTAAATGTGGAAATGTGTTTGGTACTACAGGTAAAGTATCTGACCATATTAACATGAGAAATACTTGGAGTAGTCAAACTAAAGTAGAATTTAGTCAAACAACAATGGACGAAGATATAGCATCAAGGAATAATAGATAATGGCTTGGAATTTTTCAGTACAAATAAACGCTTTAACTGGATTTGATGGAAATATTACAACTGCTAGCGAAGAAGGTGAAAATTATTCTACCTTAGCAAGTCAGTGGTTAACAGATGCTGCAAAAGAAGTTATTCAAGTATTACCACCTCATTTAAAAACAAAATGTTCAACAATGACTGCAGTGGCACATGATACTGGTATGGATTTAGATGAACAGGAAGATGTTTTATATGTTGTTAGACAAAAAACAGATGGAGGTGTATATATACCTTGTAGAAAAATACCTGGTGAAAATGGAGCAGAAGCAGAAGACCCAGATAGCTTAATGTATTATGCTACTTCAACAGACCCCGTTTATTATATTCAATCACATACAAATGATTCATTAAGATTGTTTGCAAAACCAACTCCTTCTTCAGACCAACAAGTAAAAGTATTCCATGTTACATACCCATCTATAAGTTATAATGCTATAGAAATTGATAATTTTCCTAATGAAGCTGAACACCTTGTTGTATTAAGAGCTGCGATAACTGCTTTGCAACATAAAATGACATATGAAGAAGACCCTGAACTTTTTTTACCAATATTGCAATCATTAAGAAGTCAATACCATGAAGGTCTTCAAGTTCTTGTTCAGGGAAGCTTAACAAGTGGCCAACAAGGAGCTAAATAATGAAAGTTAAAAATGTTATAGACCAAATAGAAAAGATGTTTGGAAGGCAATCGGAACAATATATGTTTCAATTAATGAATGATGCACTTGACGAGATATCAGCAAAAAAAATGAATAATACTGAATCAAGAACAACTGATTTGCTTGGTCATGATAGATGGTATTCTTTGAGTGATGATGTTGTTCAAATAGATAGAGTAGAAATTAAAGATACAAATAACAGATATGTAATGATACCCAAGCTTGCAGACCCACATAAATTATTAAGAAGTGATACAGATGATAATGATACAAGTTGGAATAATACAACAGGAGAAGATGATTCGTTAACTTAGGAGCAATATGGCAATAAATAAAAGAACATATCCAAACAATTATTTTTCCTGGTATAACGATGATGGAAGACTTGCTATATTATGTCAAGACACAACATCTACTTCAGCTGAAAGAACATCTGAAAAATATGATACATATCAAGGGGATGATGTAGTTGCAGGAATTAGAATTACATATAAATCTAAATATGCTGCAGTTACTTCTGCAACAGAAGATTTAAAACAAAAAACAGGATTAGACTCAGGACTGCATACAGCAGTATTATGTTACATGAAAGCTAGAATGTTTGAAGATTCTGGTGATTTAGAAAGAGCGCAATATTTTAGAGTAATGTTTGAAAAAATGATAAAACAATATCCGTTAAGAAAAAGTGGTGTAAGAACATTAGCGGTACCAAGATTATAAAAAAGGGATAATATGGATTTTAAAAAAATGCTTGAAGATTATAAAAATCAACAAGAACAAGTAAAAGAAATCTTCATTAAACTTCAAGGTAAAATTGAAATGTGTGAAGAACTTCTTAAAGAAAAAAAAGACAATAAAAAATAGTTTTTTGAAATAGAGGTAAATATGGTTAAACAAAAAAGTGGCGTAGTCAAAAGAGCTATCGTTACACCAGATAAACACGTACCATTGCATGATAAAGCAGCAATAAGCGTATTAAAACAAGCAATAGAAATAGTAAAGCCTGATATATATATTGATTTAGGTGATTTAGGAGAATGGGGAAGCGCATCACATTGGCAGTGGGCAAGAAAGAAAAAACCACCATTAGAATATATCACTCCTAAAATAGAAAAAGACATTGAAGATGTAAATGATTTTCTTGATGATATTGATAAATGTTTAGACAAAGTAGGTTGTAAAGAAAAATATATATGCCAAGGCAATCATGATGCTTGGTTAGATATGTTTGTAGCTGAACACCCATACTTACCTCAGTATAAATTTAAAGATGCTTGCAGATTTAATGAAAGAGGATACAAAGTATATGATGCAGGACTTCCTCCAGATAAATGGTTAAAGAAAGGTAAACTTCACTTTTATCATGGGCATCATAAAAATGGTCTTCATCATGCAAAGGCTCATTTAGCATTAGGTGGAAATGTTATGTATGGTCATCATCATAGTTTACAACAAGCATCAGTAACGCATATAGATGGCCCTAAATCAGCTTGGAGTGCTGGATGTTTAAAAGACATGAGTCATGAAAAAAACTTATGGCTAGGTGGCAAAGCAATAACATGGGCGCATGCATTTGCAGTAGTAGATTTTTTTAGAGGTGGACTTTTTACAGTTCACATGGTACAGATAATAAATGGACGAACCTCACTGTGGGGTGAGTTAATTGAAGGAAAGTAAGGAGACAGATGGCAAACTTAACAGTAACACATACAGAAAGTATTACATTAAATGGTCAGGATTTTGGCAATACAAATGTATTTTCAATTTCAGGAATCAATAACGTATATAAAAGAATAGTAACATGCCCAGCGAATGTAGATACTACTATATTGAGAACTGGAGTAACGGTAGATGTTACAGATTCTTCTATGGATGTTCAAAATGTTAAATACATAAGAGTAACTAATCTTGACGGAAGCAATTCAGTAAATCTTAACTTACAAATAGATGTGACTGAAAGTGACAGTGGAGCTAGTGCAGCAAATGAAACAGCAACAATATTACTTGCAGCAGGAGAAAGCTTTGTTATGGGAACATCTCATGACTCTATAGCTGCTTATGATGCAGATAGTAGTGTTCAAACAACTTTGCATGATTTAGAAAGTATATTAATTGACCCAAGTGCTAATGAAGTAAAACTAGAAGTAATAGCAGCCAGTGTTTAATGAACTATCTAGAGATACTCGAAAACTATGGAGTGCCTCTAGTTGTGGCAGCAGCATTTTGGTGGTTTATACAAAAGCAAAACAAATACATTCAAGATGAATTAGCAAAAGAACTAAGAGAATCTTTTGGAAGAATAGAAGGCATTTTGATAAAATTAATAGACCAGCAAAAAAAAATGCAATTAGAACAAAAGGGCATAGAAAACAGCTATAAAACATTAGTTGAGATTATTGCACACTTATCTGGAGGATTAAAAGATAAGTTTATGAGAATACAGGAAAAGAATGAAAACAAAAGATATTAAAGAATTTGAAACAGATATTACTATACATTTAACAAGAATATCTGGTGATGTTGAATATACGAAACAAAGAGTTGATTTAGTAGTTAAACATTTAGAATTTATGAATGGAAGGTTAAGAACTGCAGAAAACAGTTTAGCCGCTCATAAGGCTGTAGGAATATCAATGGTTACAATGTTAACAATAGCAATAAGTTTAGTGGGAATATTGCAATAATGGAAAATTTTAGAGATTTGTTGTATTTTATGGCTGGTTTTATGACAACATTTTGTTTAGGATATATGTTATATAAAGGAGAAGAATAATGGCTGATGATGGAACAATGACAATTAAAGCAGTTTTACTGCCTGATGAAATACAAGCAACGCTTAAAGATTTGTCTTTTACATACACTCCTGCTGATGCTAGTGAAAAATGGTTTTATGGTATTGTTAATGTTCCTCATGATACAGGCGCAGTAGATTTAATTACAGGTAAATTTTTATCAAATAGTGCAGGTGTAATGGCAGGAATAGCAAATGCAGACATAGCAACATCAGATAAAATAAAATTTTTATTTATAAAAAATACAGGAACTACTGATGGTAGCAGTTCAACAGATGAAAGTATTATGCTTGTTCAAGATGGTTCTACTGTAGCTCATAGTTCAACAAATGCATTAGAAATAAGTGCAGGACAATCTTGGTTTGCTAAAATGCCAAATACTACAGTAGGAGATTTGCATGCAAGAACTGCAGACCCAGACCAAACAGCAGGTGGTGGAAGTGTTCAATGTATAGTCGCAGCAATATTAGATGATGTTGCATAAGGATTTAAAATGATACAAGCAATTATAGTAAAAGCAGTAATAGGAAAAATAATGGACGCTATTGAGAAAGCGGATGATAAACGTATTGCAAGTAGTCATGAAAAAAGAATTAAAAAGTTAGAGAAAGATTCGCATCCAAGAGCAGATTGGATTTGCATGGATTGCGGATGTAAAGCAAAAAAGGTAATTAAACCAACTAGGAGAAATAATGGGTAAATTATTAGCAACAATAGCATCTAAGCTACTTAGTGAAAAAGTATTAATAGCTATAGTTTTAAAACTTGGAGACTGGTTAGTCAAAAGAAGTTCTAACGAATTAGATGATAAAATTTGGGCAGAAGTAAGCAAAGCATTGGATTCTAATGGCTAAACAAGTATTACAAGTTACTAACTTTGCTGGTGGCTTGAATGCTTATTCTGATGCCAGAGATATACAAGATAATCAATTTACACAAAATTGGAATGCTGAGGTTGACAGAAATGGTATAATAAGAGTTTCTGGAATGGCAGGAGACTCTATATTAACTGAGTATTTTTCAAATACAAATTTTCAGCCAGGACATGGATTATTTCAATTTTCATCTGATTATTCTTTATCTGAAGTATCAGGAAGTTTTTCAGTTGGAATAAAGACAGGAATATTTTCTAATGTTGGAAACAACGTTACAATGTCATTAGAAGCTACAGCAACCGCCTCTCCAAATGAATTTCAAAATATGATGATTTATATAATTGAAGGCACTGCTGCAGGTCAATCAAGAGTCATTGATTCAAACACAAATGCAACTCCTCCAGTGTTGACAATAAAAGATGCATTTAATCCAGTTCCTGATACCACGTCTAAATATGTTATTTTTCCATGGAAAACTGATAACGCAAATTGGGTAGGTAAGGACGGTGGCAATGATGGAACAAATCATGATAAAGATTTTATTACTAATGGATTTGCAGGATATACTGCAGAATCAGAACTAAAAAGCAATTATACTACAGACTATTATATATTTTCTAAAAAAACAAGTATTACAGATGAAACTTCTGCAGATTTAGGATATGTTGAATATGGTAAAGCATTAACTTTAACACCAGGAACAGAATATTGTCTTTCTTTTGATTGCGCTCATTTATCTACATATAATTCTTTAGTATCAAAAGGAGATGTTGACCCTATTGATGGAGGCACCTCTCATGCTGATAAAGTTCCATGGGTTCAGCTATATTCTGAAGATGTTGCTGATACTAAAGGTAGTCTAAAAAAATTAGATGCATATCAAGTAACAGTTTCTGATGGAGGTGTATCTGCAGAATGGACTGATGCTAAAACATATAAAGGGGTTCAAGCTAATTCAACAGAAAAAGGAAATGGACAAGGGGCTACTTTTAATATTGTGACTTCTGCTAGCGGTAATACAGTTACTTTTCATATTGTTGATAGAGGTGAAAATTATGTAGTTGATGAAGAATTAATTTTTGAAAATCCTGATTGGGATGGAACAGGCTCTGTTCAAACTGCAAAAATTGTAATAGAGTCTATTAATGTTACAGGTTTATCTTTAACTGCTAGTTCAACACCAGGAGGCGAACTTGAATGGAGTTCTGGTATAATGGGAAATGGAGCAACTTCAAAATATTTAAGCTATGCAAACCATAATTATATAGCAAATGGTGATTTTACAAATGGAACAACAAGCTGGACTTCTGGTAGCAAAATAACTGCAGCTGAGGCAACAGATGATGGTTCTCGTTATGATAAGCATGATGGTACATTAAATCTTTCTAAATCTTCATTTCAGGCAATTCATCTTACATCTCCTTGGGATAATTCTTGGAGTGAATATATACATCAAGACGTTGTATTAGACGAAAATACAACATATCATTTAAATTTTTTATATGATGTGTATTCTGGTCAAAGTGGTATAAATTTAGCTGTATATGATACAACCAATTCTGTTCCATTAATTTTACCTGTAGTTGGATACAGGGGTGAAACAAGACCTGGATTTAATCCAGATGGAAGTGCATCTCTAGTTAATTTTAGGTATGGTGGAACTGCAACAAATGGACATGATATATCAAATTTAAAAGACATGCATTATACAACTTTTTCTACTGGAAATAGCCCAACTAGCTCTACATCAAATACATGTACAGTAAGGATTGGTTTTGCCCCAACACTTGCGCATGGCAATATAAGGCTTACTTCTGTTTCTTTGCATAAAGCTCACAATGATTTAGTTACAATGGGATATAAATCAGATTCACAAAACAAAAATCCATTTGCTATTAAAAATTTAGCTTTTTATAATTATACATTAAAATTTAAAATACCTCAAAATTATTCAAAAGATGATAATTGGAAATTAAGATTATATGGAGGAGAGTATAGTTTTAGAACAGACAATGATTATACACAACTTAATGTTGAAGGAGGTAATAATTATCAAGAAATTTATTTTGATAATATAAAATTAATAAGCAGTGGAAGTGACGTATTGACTTTATTAACAGATAATACAGCTAATTATAGTGATATTTTTATACATAGTAAAAATTCTAACAGCTGGTTTAATAATATGATAAGATGGAATCAAACATCTTGTAAACCAAATTATGATTATATAAATGGAATGTTAAAAATATCTGATGCTAATTTTAATAATGATAATAATTCAAATAAATTAATGTATTATGCAGGAAAAGAAGATACTTATGGTAGTGGTAAAGTTGGCTGGAATGTAATTGACAAAGCTTTGCAAGAACCTCCGTCTGTTTCTTTTGAATCTGTTAATACAGAAAATATAATAAGTCAATTTACAGACTGTGTACCTCTTTTAAATTCAAGGTATACTCCAGATGTTAATGGAATAACAACTTTTTTGCAAGGCAATTATAATGGAACAGAAAGCAATAATAGCAATCCAAGGAATAATAATTCCGTAGCTGCTGCATATGGGCCAAATCATATACAGGGTTTTGTTACAAGATATTGGTTTGACAGAAGAATGGAAATTGAACGTGATACAATTTATAATGATTCATTTGGAGGTCATCAAATAATGATTCCTAGATTTACTCCTAATTTTGTTTCTAATCAACCTTCAGATTGGTATTTAGATAATGTTCAAACTGGAAGTCAAAGCTATCTAGGAGGAGGTTATAATTTTAATAGCAGTATTAACGACCTTAGCACTACACAAACAGGAGGAATTCATTCAACTGAACTTAATTATCCAGCATTTTCAATTAAATCTACTTCTGAACCAACTTCGTTTTTGCAAAATACAGAAT
>Ga0208666_1001073_pt1 | contig 12414 bp, 21 predicted proteins | sample 5B_taG_FD_184078 | JGI IMG/M metagenome (GOLD analysis project Ga0208666, IMG submission 184078) | Marine viral communities from the Subarctic Pacific Ocean - 5B_ETSP_OMZ_AT15132_CsCl metaG (SPAdes) (version 2) | ecosystem: Environmental > Aquatic > Marine > Oceanic | place: Pacific Ocean...
CTGTTGAGCCAGACTGTTCTTCTGACTGTTTTGATGTCTCTTTCGTTTTTGTTTCTGTTTTGCCCATAATCACTTACATCATATTTTCTCACAAACTCTCCCAAACTATTTGTGACCTGATAACACGCCACAACATCACTCACAGCATGATAGCTGAACAGATAGAATGGACACCTAAATGACCTACTAGCCCACTGTCCTGCCTCCATCTTATTCCAATTAAGCATCTCTTTCTCATGTGTCCCAAATGCACATTCTCTGCTTTTAATTTCTGCAACTGCCTTAATCACTCCACCTCTAACAAACATGCCGTCTAGGAATGAATACTGGTCATTGGTGTATACCCAGCTATCACCGGGATGATTACCTAAAACAATATCCACACACTCCTGTTCAGCCTTCTCAATCACGCAAATAAAAAGTCACTCGTCTTCACTGGGACTTGCCCATTCCACGCTGTTGGATTAATGAACCATACTCATTCAAATACGCATCGCTGAACTTGTCGTAATAATCTTTTATTTCCATTTGTGTTTTCTTCTCCTATTCACCCATAAAGCCGTCTCTCTCTCGTCTATGTACTTCTGCAACTTAGCCGCACTAATCTTAGCCTCAGCCTCATCCTCGTGATCGTACAGTGTCTCCTGGGGGAACAATGCACCTCTATCCAACCTAGTCCCAGCAGGTGAATCCATGCCGTGACTGTTCACCCATAACCTCCATGATCCATCATCATTCTGCCTAGCGTAAATCGTCACAATCTATGTCTACCCCAGTCACCTCCTGATACTCCTCCATAACCATCTCCTGCCAATGATAAACATAATCATCAAACTCATCGTCTGGCTCAAAGTTAGTCTGCACTCGTGTCTCCATCCCGGTAGGAGAACAAATAGCCTTCAGCCTAAACCACTTGCCACTACGGTTATTAGTCAGGATAAAATGATGGACTGGAGGTGGAGGTGTCATAATGGCTTTTCATTAAGTTTAGGAAGATTCTTATTGTTCTCCAATATGCTGACAACTTGCCTCTCAAGATCATCAATACTGCCGTCATTATTAACAACATGCTCAAAGTAGTTGTAGTGGTCCAGGTCGGTCTCACTGCTGTGAACATCAACCAAGCCTGTTCCTCTCTCCACACGAATAACAAAGCCACCAGTCTTTCTGACATAATCAGCCTCATTCTTGAACCTGACATCAGTCAAGACCGCAACATCCTCATCCATTGCTAGTAGCTTCTTAGTCATCATGTTGACCCAATAGTCATCACCAAAGTAATGCCGCCTAAACTCAGACCCCCACCACTGCAATATAGTTCTCCAGCGATCTTTGTGGTCCTCCTGCCATTTCTTCGACATTCCAGTAGCCTCAGCCACCTCATGTTTCAACTGATCAGCAATTGCCATCTGTTTAGCTGGGATAGAGTTGTCCCATAACCATCCCACTGCTATGCCGCCTACAGTGTTCTTACCACTACGCTTCTTACCTGATATTCCTATAATCATAGTGCTTATTTAGATGTGTTTGCAGAATCCCCCGTGTGTGAGGCTTTTGATGGGGGTGGGGTGTTGGGATTGGTACCCCCCGATATATGGGTACCCCCATGGTCGTTTTCAGCAGGATGGTCAGGTGGTGGTGGATCAGTGGTGAGTTTGGACTCAGATGCATCTGGTTCCTCCGTTCCAATAACATTTGCAGCGGATACAACATCCGTATTTAAACGAGCAGACTGGAGATGCATGAGCTGATCAGACGTAATAGTTGAATCGATCTTCTGCGTCCTGACATCAACTTTCTTTGAGGTTGCATACTCATCACTGAACCGTGCTCCCAGAAGCTTCATGGCTAAATGACCATCCCCATTAGCTATCCCATCGTTAACAGTTCTCAGAGCAAATGCTTGGTATTCTGTCTCTGCCTGTAGGAGAGAACTCCTAAAGTCAGAGTAGGTATCTAGCCAACTATACAAAGCGGTATTACTGATCCCAACCATTGCTGCTGCTCTATTCACAGGCAGTCCACTCCTCAGATTCTTCAGAAATGACTCAACTCTTTCGGGAGTATAGGTCGTCGGTCTTCCCCCAATCTTACCAGTCCCATTCTTCTCCAATTGCTTCCTCCTAGCATCATAGACACTAGGAGGCATTTGGATTGGTGCACTGTGCAGATCATCGAGATTCTTTCTTCTCTCTGCTACTTCTTCTTCAGTTAATTTCACCACTTTACCAGGCACAGGTGGCTTGGATGTAGACTTCTTTCTTGCTGCTTTCTTTGCTGTCATAATTATTATTTATCTAAATTCACAACTGAGCCTGAGCCATTAACCATTATCTCAGCATACCATTATGCCACTGTAGGAGTGGGCTTGAAGTATCCCAAGCTCAGTTGTTTAAATCATTCTTATCTGTGCAGGTTATCTCCCCGTTTATTGTTGCGATTATCTTCTTTGTCACTGGGGCTATTTAGCTTCTCCCAGTTCTTCATCTTTTGAGCACTGGAAGCTTTCACACTCACCACGCATCCGTTCTCTATTCCATACACTCTTATATCTTCTGTCTCATTATTCATTATTATATGTCTTTCTTGAGGCGTACATACACCTACAATCAATTTTTATTCCCCATCATGGTAGCCACAGCGGGTAATAGACAAACGTGTCTTAGAAAGCATTTTAGCAAACTGTGCTCTCTCATCATCTGTCATCTGTCTTCTCGTCTCAGGTTTAGCCTCCACCTGCTTTGGTTTCTTGTACGGACTAGGTGACTCAATGCCACTAGCCAACTGTCGCAGGTGATGCTCCATAGCCTTCAACTGCTTGTACTGCTCTCGGTCCTGTTTCTTGATCTTGTTGCCAGCAATGTCGTAAATGCCATTCTCCTCAATCTGCCTCATCTGTTCTCTGACTGTGTCCAGTTGCAGCTTGTAGGAGTAGGTTTCTTTGGATGATAGTATTTTCATAGTTATCTAGACTGTAGCTATAGTTGCAATAATAGAGATAATAGAGAGAGTATTAATATATATAGATATATATATACTATTACTACTATTACTATTATTACGAAATAAATGCATCTAAGTTATTGTTTAGTAGTTATTTACCAATGTAGTTTTTATATTTTTCTACAGTGATGTCCTTCTTCTGTTGTAGTTTTTATTTTTTTTTACATGCCAGAAATAGATCATGTAATCGTCATAAACATAGTCCACTGGCATGATGTCATAGTGTCTCTTCATGGTAATTTTCTCTTCTTAATATAACTCTTGGCGAACTCTGAGAACTGTCTGAATTGTTTGTCGTATGCAGGTCTAGTGTCTCTTAGGTTCTGCACCATCCTAGTTGCATTGATTACAGTGCCATGTTCTTTCTTCTTCCACCACTTAGCCACTTTATTACATGTACATCCTGAGTTTCTTGCTATCGACATGCACACGTTCCTGGGCCACACAATCTCCATTGTACGAGTCTTTGACTTGAGTTCCTCTAGTGGTATATCCCAGAACTCACTTGCTGCTTCAGCGAGCAACCTGAGTTCTCGACCACCACTAGGAGGTAATGCGGGATATGACTTCAGTTCAGTTTCCATAGTTCCAGTGCTGGGGATTCGTAGTTTTTATCACTGCCTCTAGTTTTGTAGGTGCTTTTGACTACCACCCACCTATCTCCGTTTCTTTCTAAATCTTTTATCATATTACTAATTATCCACAATTCGTCTTGCTGGCGGCATGGAAAAGATATTGCCACACCACCCATTTCTTTGGCTTCATACTCAGTTATCGCTTGGTTGATTAAACTCATGATTAGGAATGTACTTCTTTGATTCTTGCCAGATCGTTGTAGCTGCACTGAATAGCCTCCATGCCGCTTGTAGCTCAGACGGTGACCATCTTTTCTCAATGACTGGTCTAGGATCTGTAGCACTTATTACCAGACTTATGCAGCTAGGATTTGGCCTCATTGTCTTTCTGTATGCAGCTAACTGCCACACCCATGAATCGTGGAAAGATGGTTTCTTTTCAGCGTTCCAGCGTTGTGTCTTATAGTCGATTAGGCACACACCTCTGACCCCATTAACCTCAGCAATCAGGTCAATTGTCCCTCCATAACCTAGCTTCTTATTCACAACAGTTTTCTCTGCTGCGATCACTCGCTTGAGGTTCTTTTGTGCCCATCTGATATAAGTGTCCAGGTATGGAAATATTTCTGGATCTTCAGCCTCGTTGTAATTGCCTAGATTCCAGTTCTCGATTGCATTGTGTACTCTGGTCCCAAAGCTGAGGATCTCGTTCTTATCCTGCTTGGCATATCCATGCATCCTGTCGATGTAATCTTGTTCATCCTCACCAGGTTTGTATGGATTCTCGATGCATTTACGCACCATCATATCAGCCTTCCATTTGGTTAATTGAGGTTTCTCAATCATTCCCAAAATACCAGACACACTAGGAACAAGATTCTGTTTCCTAGCATGTCTGAGAGTAGTGGGTTTACCATCTGACTGCCGATGACACGCATTGCCATCCATCGTGTACCAATGTTGGCTTGACGATTGCGCGTTAGCTTTCTTAGGCAGTGGGATGATCATTAGAATGGTGAGGACTGGCGTTTCTCGTATGAGGTTTTCATTCTGTCTCGTGTTCCAGCAGGATCATAATTACCTGATGGTTTCACCTCAGTTTGTGATGGCATAATTGATCCAATGTTAGCCCATTTCTTTTCTGGATCTCTTGAATCAGGATTATGCACAATGTTGATTAGCGCAGTTTTGCCAATCAATGATTTAGCCATATCAGGCCCGGTAGGAGTCATGTCTAACTCTACCCCCCAACTGTCTAGGAATGGCTTCAGATGACCATTGTCGCTCAATGTAGCACTAAATGTGCGGTCAATGATGAATGGTCTTCCGTCCTCCATTAGTTTGTCTGATTCAAACATCAGACGCACTTTGGCCTTGGCTTTTGGGTATTGTGGATTGGTAGATGGAACAAGTCTCATTCCACTCTTAGGATCAGCCTCGATGCCATATGCCTCGCCACAATCAATGACATCGACGCACACACAATTCTGTGGGCCTGTTGGTGTCAGTTCATACTCAGTTTTTGTTTCTGCTATTATCATTTGTTTTATTAGTCTTTCTGTTTATTTGTTTATTCCCGTAGGAAATTGTTGCCCCAACCTAGAAAAGCTAAAAACTAGGTTGAGGCTAGCGGTTAGGACGGAAACCAACCAAACCTACCACTAAAATTCATCATCTCGTCTCTCGTCTGCATCAACGCAAAATGGACATTCTTTCACGTCCTGAGTGTCGTTTGTAAACGAACCTCGGCACACGTCGCAATATTCTAGATACTCAGTGTCACTCATCGTACCAAATCACTTTCTTTAATTAGTTTTAGCCAATCCTCAGCTTTTACAGTTATCAGCCAATCGCAATTCTTCTTCTTGTGCGCCACTACCGGGATCTGATGTGGCTTTGCGTCTCTGACTGCCTGATCCATCGCATTTTGGACATTCAACTTCTCCACGAATTTAACTTCATGATGTATTCCTGGCAGACTGGGGCAAATGATGTCAGGTGCTTCTCCACCACCAGCATCTCTGCCAGCATTCTGACATCCTCTAATAGCTTCAAATCCAGCTTCTCTTAATTGATCCCGCCACATACGTTCTCCTCTTGCTCCTTTGTTCCTACTGTTCATTTAAATCTGCCGCTTAGTTCAACCCACGCTTTTGCTGAAACTGCTGGGACAACTCCGTTTCCAAGCAATCTGAGCCTATCAACTCTGTTAACCAATGGATGGGGAGTTGTGTCCACCCCACTGGCACACCCATCAGTTGCTCCACCCAGTCTGGGTTCAACTTCTGTCCCACTGATGACGGGTGCTGCTCCTCCAGATTCCCCACATTGCGATTCACTAGGTTCTCCGTTATTGTCGCAGACATCGCTTTTGATGCTCTTAGTGTTCCCCAATTCTTTTGTCTTTGGGTCAGCGACTGTTCTTGGTTCTTCCCATCTTTTTTGAGCTTCTCCCGGTCGGGAAGGCCACGAATTGCAGGATGATTGCTCAGACATTTCTGACCGTAATTGGCTTTGTTGCTGATCTTCTGTGCCTCCGCTGTCGTTGGGGTTGGCCAATTGTTGACCTCCATGTTGGCTATTCTCCTCAGAATCCTGCCGCCTTTGTCGCACCTCGCAAGTTTCTCCCAGTCTGTGCCTTGATCGTTCACCTCGCTCGCTGTTGGGGTCGGCCATTGCCGGTGGTAAACTGCTCTCGCTAGTTGATCCGTTCGGTTTCTGTCCGTTCCATCCGGGTTGGTTGCGTTGTACATCCACGGATCTGGACTGTCCTTCCAATCCCGTGCTGCTGCTGTCGGCCAATTCTCCGTAGATGAAGACTCGCTTTCTTTGGTGGCTCGCGCCGCACTCAGCCGCGCTGAATATTCCCCACGTTGTTCTGTAACCATCTTCTTCCAAATCGCTGATGACTGTGGAGAGTCCAAGCGAGATGTGTCCTTCGACATTCTCGAAGAACACTCTTCTGGGGCGAATAACTCGAACTGATCGGCGCAGAAACGGCCAGAGGTGTCTTGGGTCTTCTTTGCCGAGTCGTTTTCCTGCTGCTGAGAATGGTTGGCACGGGTACCCGCCAGAGATGATGTCCACCAAGCTACGAAATGGTTCTGCATTGAATGTTTTAAGATTCGTCCAGATAGGTGCTTGATCCAACTCTCCCGCTTCCATCTTTGCCGCCAGGTTCGCGACTGCGAAGGCTTCGATCTCCACATAAACGACTGTTCGGCAAGTTGGGAGAACTCTTCGCAGTCCGAGATCAATGCCTCCATATCCAGCGCAGAAGCTGAGATGATTTGTTTGGGTAGAATCCACATTCATCTGCTCCCCATTGAAAGAACTGGTGGACTTGATTGTCTGTACCATGGCTGAGTTGAGGTCTTTTCCATATTCTCATTCATCCATTTGACTGCCTTAGCCCAGTCTGCTGCTGCCATCTCATCAATTAGCTTTTGGTTATCCTGTTTTCGTTTTCGTCCTTCAGCAAACAGCGTAAAGTCTTCAATCGAGATTCTCCTAAGTTTACCAATCTTATGACTTCTCAGCTTACCAGTCTTGATGTGCCGTCTAATGTTCCTCAAAGACATGTTCAGCTTTTCAGCGACCTCTTGTGCAGATAGATATTCGCTCATGGTAAGATAGTTAATTTTACAGAAATAATTCCAGCGTCAGTATGCGCCAACCTAGAGAATGCCTCTCTCGAAAGATCTATCCCCCGATTCAATCTTTTCGCTGGACCTCGATCATTGATCCTAACGATCACCGACTTTGGGCCTAGATCCACTTTGACTCTTGTTCCAAACGGAACATCCCACATCGCTGCGGTTAATTGACTTGGATCAAACGGTTCTCCACTTGCTGTTGGTTTTCCAGCGCACTCACTGCCATACCAAGATGCTTTTACGGTTGGTTGTTCAGCGTATGGTCTGCTGACCACCCAGCTAAAAACTGCTACGCACGCTATTATTGTAGTTAGTATTTTCATTTCGCTTTTTCAATTAATTCTTCAATCACACTTGTCATGGTTCGGCGAGTTGCTTTCGCCAAATTCGCTAGTTTGTGTCTATGCCATTCTGATAATTTGTAATGACATGAGATCCGCTTTTGTTTCCTCGCTTGTTTTAGTTCGTTGTTCATGTATTGTGTATGTACACCTCGTCTAATAAAAAACAGGCGTATGTACACCTGTTATAAAAAAAATGCATTTATCTATGCACTTTATGTTTAGACTTCAAATTCTTCGGGTTGTCATCTGATTTTTCCCATTCATGATTAGAATAATTAATCCAGGATTCATTGTCTTGTTCAATTGCTTCAAACATTGTGGTTAAAGCTCGTTGGCTTTCCACAGGCATATCTCTAAACACTAACTGATAAAACAGTTTTTGATTTTCGATCTTCAATTTATCGATTTCAGACTGCAACTCAGCGACTGGTTTAGTTTGAGTTCCAATCAATCCATAATAATAACTTTTGTATGCAGTACTTGCATACGTCATGACTATGACTAAGATCATATAAAAAATAAACTTTGTATAAGTTAGATTTTTTTTGCAGACATTTTTATGTTTTTGTTCGTCCTCATGCTGCAAACGCCTAAGTTTTATTTCAGTATCAATTCCCATCCTCTTAATTAATAATTATATTTAATAAGTAAGACATTGACTGTCCCACTACTTTCTTTTCTTCCTCAAATACTTCTCTTGGTCTGGCTTTTTCTTGTCTTGAAAATCTTCAATTAATATTTCCATAAGTTCAGACATCGAAATGTCATTTTGACGCGCAACTTCTCTCAAAACGTCCATGTCTTTCTCGTGTCTCCAGATCGTTAATTGCTTTTTATTGGGATCTCGCTGGTTAGGCATTTTTTTTGCTTTCTAGTACTACAAAAGTGCTTCCCCAGACTGTGGTGCTTATACACCACATGTCAACACATGTGTACATCGCTTATAAGTTAATGCAATGCATTTATCCTAATTGTAATTTATATTTTGGTTTCTCAGTCGCAACATAATGATCGACTAAAATCTGTACTGTGTTGCCCATCATTTCAGCGACAACATGCAATGGAACGTCAGCCTCTAATAACTGACATGCCCACTCCTTCCTCAGCTTATATGCTGTAAATCCAAATTGTTTTAAATATGAATTAATCTTTTTAGTGAATCCATATTCACGGTCATAGTCTGTTCCAGGTAACACATACTCTCCATCTGGATTCAGTCCTAGTAGAAATTGGCGATCTTCCTCACTGAACCCATCAGGATATGGTATCTCTCGTTCTACCTCATTCTTCTTTGGCACAATACGATCATTCACAATGCCATCAGGCAATAAATTACATCTCTTTGCATGTGCCACTTCTATATTTCTCTGGGCTGATATTCTCATTAACTGATAGAATCCAAATATGATCGGGTTTTCATGCTTAACAACTTCTCTAAAATACTTGTCTGCACGAAGATGTCTATCGTCTTGAGGTCGTTTGTATTTTGTCGGTTTGTAATGAATGACTTTTAGATCAGTAAAATTAAATGAGTCAGCAATGTTGTAATACTTCATCATGCTACGCTTAAACAAGCCATACTTAGCTTGGCGCAATGACACATTAAGCTTCTTCTTAATTGCGAGTTTCTGCTCAGGAGTTTTGCCTCGATTGATCTCAGCCTCCATCCACCTCTCGCACAAATCTTTAGTGCACTCATGTGGGTAGTTATCTTCAGTGTGGCCTATGCCGCGCAGAAATCTCCTCATGGCAGTTTTGGCACTACCAATCTGCTTCTCTCCATTGTCTGAATGAGTATCTAGAAGATGAAATATTTGTGACCAATTATGTAACTGCTCAGGCAGAACAAGCCTTGGCGCGTTAGACTGAGGATTGTTAAGCCTCTTAATCTCCTCAATAATGTCTTCAGCAGCATCATATTTGTTGTCTGCTTTTGATTTGAGAAGCTTGTCAATTTTTCGTTGTACATATCTGACACGATACGACCACCAACCTCTCTGAGTTTTTCTCAGTTTTTTTTGTATGGCTCGGTTGCCTGGTATTGGTATTTCCATTTTAGCTTTTTTGGTTTCTCGAACTGGGGTGACTATACACCTGTATGTACACCCGTCAACACCATTTTTGTAAAATAATAAAATTTCTTCATTTATGTTTTACTAAAACTAGTATGAGTTTTAGTAATTCAAAAATAATACACATTTGAAACTCCCCACAAACTCACCACACAAATGCGACACCGCCTGACATTTACTGTCATCTAGTGTCACTCTAGTTTGTCGCTTATGGAGGATCAGATGATCCGTTTTATTATTGTTTTATTGGGAAAATAAGAAGATTTCTTAGAAGAAAGTAGTGGTGGCTGGACCCGGAATCGAACCGGGGACACACGGATTTTCAATCCTAAACCACATAGCTTTTTTTCTAGGAAAAAGATTTATTTTCCGTTTACTTGCTGAAACTCACCACAAACTCACCACACTTTAACCAAATCATTTCAATAGATGCCATGCGTCTCTGTATTTCTCATAGTTTGCATTGGCGCGGGAGGTTAACCCGTCTGGATAGAATGTTAGGTTCTTGGTCTGCGCTGCATCAGCAGGTAGGACGTAAGTAGCATGGTGGTGATGCAGGTAGCAAATCAAAAAATCGTACAATTTAGGATCAGAGGCACATTTAACGTCTTGTCCACTCGCGTTTGTTCTAGGAACAAATTTTGTTTTTATTTGTACTCGGCTGAGTTTGCCACCCCAGGAGCAAATAAAATCTACCCCGGCAGTAGCTTTGTTTGCCGCCCAGAAGATTTCAAAGCCAAGCTCAACTAGCCTCGCGGCTACCAGTAGCTCGCCCACTGCGCCCACTCTTGATTTTTGCCATCGATCCATAGATGTAGGCATTGGCCCGATCTCCCGTTAATCCGCGCTTCTTGGCGGCTCGTTTCAATTTGTTATGGATTTTCTTTGGCATCTTAATTTTACGGAGTATCTGCTATCCAGTCGTGCAGATCTTGATCCATCTCAGGATGATTAATAGAAACCCATATTTGGAGAGGCGTTCTGACCTCCCCAGAAAATTCCTCGTATGCTTTGGCTAATTCTCGTAATTCGCCTAGCGTTTTTTTGTTCGGCATCTCTAGGTTTAGTTGAGGTAGAATTGCTTTTAATTCAAAATCATGAGTAAAAGCTTTTATTGGAACCTCGACTTTTTCTAGGTCAGCCAAAGCTTCTTCTTCTGTTTTGACGAACTTGCCGTAATCTTTAATTTCTTCTTCTCCCGTAGGTGTATCAGCTATCTCAGCAAGCTTTTCAGCTTTACGCACCTCTGGATCGTCCGATTTGGTTCGATTAGCTGTTAATCGCTTGAGGATCTCGTCTGAGCTACTTTTCTCATCCTCCGGTGTCAGTACACCAATTATATTCTTTTTATCGATCCTACGTTGAACTGGGGCCAAGTTTTTTGGCAGTTTGTCCAACGAAAGCATATTCTCTACATCAGCGAGGTGTTTAACTAAAACATCATCGAGAATCGACTTATCGAGTTTCTTTAGTTCTGCCTCGGTGTATTTTTCTTGTACGTTGGCTTTGATCTCGCCGAGGAGATTGGCGGCTTCAGTTAATCGGGGAAACATCCTGGCGATGAAATCATTACGCTTGGGTGCTGGGGCTAAAACAAATTGATCAGCGTCATATTCATTCACGCTTTCCGCTAGAGGTTGTTTAAATCGATCACTGTCAGTGTATCGTTTAACCGTAGTAACTTCCTCCACAACTGGCGCAGATTCTCTCTGCGATAGTTCCATCAATCGTTGGCCGCCTTTCTTTCTCATGGTTTGCTAAATTGTTTAAGTATTTCCATCGCCCGGTCTTTGCGTTGAACTTTCTTCTTAGCCGGGATCTTAATGATTTTATCTACTTCTAATTTTGCCGCTTCTTTTAACCGATTTGGGGAAGTAAAGCGGCGGCTTAATGTGAATACGGATCTTTGGTTTTCTGGCACATCAAGTATATCACTAATGTGAGGAGGATTTTCAAATAATCCTAATCCTCGTCCTTTTAACATTGTGTCATAACTAGAATGCGGAACAGTACCTAGTTCGCTTGCCTCATAAACTTTACCTCCGTCAAATTCAATTGCTCCGACTATTGATCCAGTTGGCAAATCCGCTAGTGCTGGATCAGTAGTATCTTTAATGATTTGGTGGTAATCAAAAAATCCTCGTTTTCTTGGGTCACCGATTGGCGAATGAGGTTTATTAACTAAACCAAATTGACCAAAGAAATTTCCACGAGTATCCCAATCCCAAAACGTATAAAGACTTTCTAATTCTTTTAGATTCTTAACTGACTTTTTCAATCCCGCACGTTTACTTGCCGCCCGGAGCATCTTGTTCATGTCGGTCTTGGTAATGTTCTTTTCCCGCGCTTTCAACTCCTCAACAAATATACGCCCCATGCTTGGGTTCTTAGCATGATTGTCATCACGCTGAATCATTATTAACGCACGGTTCTTACCACTATTATTAACGTAGTTACCTATCTTCTTTGCCGCATTGCGGGTTGATGCCCAAACCGCTTTGCCATCACGATAAGAAAATCCTGGACCTCCATGAATCGGAATCCTAACTCCTGATCCTGGTACTTCATAAACCATATCTGCCATCCGGTCTGATAACATAATAAACGGATCAGAATCAGCAACTTGGGAAAGCGGGATTCTAGGTGCTGTCCCAGGCATGAACCGAACACCGTCAAGCGCACCCGGTTTAATCTTAACAGACTCAGAAATAATTGACGGTTCAACCGTGTCGAACTTTTCGACCCCCGGCATAAACCTAACCTG
>Ga0208666_1001077_pt1 | contig 12410 bp, 14 predicted proteins | sample 5B_taG_FD_184078 | JGI IMG/M metagenome (GOLD analysis project Ga0208666, IMG submission 184078) | Marine viral communities from the Subarctic Pacific Ocean - 5B_ETSP_OMZ_AT15132_CsCl metaG (SPAdes) (version 2) | ecosystem: Environmental > Aquatic > Marine > Oceanic | place: Pacific Ocean...
ATTGTCTGAGGGATTTTTGAGTAACTTATTCGCAAAGAAATTACAAAAGTGGTTAAAGACTGACCCTAATGTAGCTGGTGCACTTAAAAAAGCATATGATTCAGCTAAAGAACTTGAAGATACAATATCCGCGGCACAAGCGAAATATCCAGATTTAGAAATTCCTGACCATATTTTAAAACTTGCAGGTAAAAAATAGGTTGATAGATGTCCAAAAAACTAAATCCAGAAGACTACTTAGCTATTAAAGATATAATGCAAGAACAACTTGATGTTTTAGAAAAACAACAAGCAAAAGCGGAATCAATTAACAAAGTTTTTAAAGACTTGGGTACTAATTTATTTGGGGCATCAAATTACCAAAAACAGATAGTTGACGATTTAGAAAATGCAAAAACTATTGCAGAACAAGAAGAAGTTATTCAGCGTAGTACGGTTGAATTACTTACTACAAAGAAATTCCTAAGTTCAGATATCAAAAAACAAATTTTAGAACAATTAGATAAACGCCAATTACAAATAAACTTAGAAAAACAAGCAGTAAAGGTATTAGAACACCAAAAAGAATTAAGTGATGAATTGGCGAGTAGTGTAGATGGTTTTATTGATGGTATTGAGGGTAAAGTTAAAAGTATTCCTGTACTTGGTGGATTTTTAGCGAAAACAATGGGTCTTGAAGACCTACGAAACCAATTTAAAGAAAACGTTGCAGATACATTTACAGAACACTTTCAAGAATCCATGAAAGATGGGAAGGGATTATCATCATCAATAATGGCTGGATTTAAAGGTATGAGAGCTGGGGTAATGGGATTTGGTAAATCTTTGTTGAGTGCATTTGCACCATTAGCACCAATTTTAATAACACTAACCGCAATAAAAGCCGTATTTGATTTTGATAAAAAAGTAACTGAATTATCAAGAAATTTAGGAATATCACGAGGTGAGGCGGAACGAATGTCTGCATCTTTTAATAATATAGCACTAACATCTTCAGATTTATCAATTACATCTAAATCACTAGCAGAAGCACAACAACAACTATCAGAATCAACTGGTATGACGACCCAATTCTCAGAGGATATGTTAAAAACTCAAATAAAACTTACAAAGTTTATGGGTCTGAGTGGACAAGAGGCTGCCAAGTTCCAAGAGATTTCCCATGCAAGTGGAATGGATGCTAGAGATTTACAACTTGAAGTAGTAGGTACGGTAGAACAATTTAACAATGCTACGAACGCAGGGGTAAACCTAAATGATGTGATGAAAGATATTAGTAATATGTCTGCTGACATGAGAGCTAATTTCAATGGTAATAACGTAGAGATGACCAAGGCTGTAGCACTTGCAAGAGCAATGGGTACAAGTTTACAAGACTCGGCTAATGCTGCAGAAAAAACACTATCAATAGAATCATCATTAAAAAATGAAATGACTGCAATGATGTTAACGGGTGTTAGAATAAACAATAACGCTATCAGACAAGCACAGTTAGCAGGTGAAACAGAGAAGGTTCTGGAGTTACAAAAAGAACAAATTGCATCAATCGATAAATCTGCATTAGATACACCTATGAAACGAAAGGCTATAGCCGATGCAATGGGGCTGGAAGTTGATAAGTTAATGGAGATGAAAGAGGCTGAAGAAGTTAGGGCCGCATTGGGAGTTGACCTTGCATCAGCAACATTAGACCAGATAAACAACTCCACGTCATTAAGTGAAGATAAAAAGAAAGAATTAATAGCACAAAGGGAGCAGATGTCAATGCAAGAAAAGATGAATGCTCTAACTACTAAACTTGGTGAAATATTCCAACAACTAGCACCACCATTACTGGCAATTGCTGAAGTGTTTAGCTCCATAATAGGATTTATAGGTCATATGATAAGTGGTCTTATGGAATCTAAAGCACTTCTTGCGGTGTTCGCTTTAGCGGCAGCACCATTAGCAATTTCCTTAATAAGTAGTGCAGTAGGGGCTATATTTTCAACATTTGCTATGATTCCATTAGGACTTGGAATTCCACTAGCTATAGCCGCAGTGGGTGGAATGATGTCAATGATTGGTTCAGCAAAAGAGGTGGGTGATGTTATGTCACCCGCAGATGGTAAAACACAAGTATCAACAAAAGAAGGTGGTTTATTTGAATTATCACCAAATGATGATTTAATGGCGGCACCAGGTATATTTGATGCTGTTGGTGGTGTTATTAGTAATGCATTCGGTGGCGGCGGTGGAACACCTGCTGGAATAGACCTAAGTGGTTTAATAAATGAAATAAAAGGTTTACGAAAAGACATACAAGCACAACCCATAATGATAAATGTAGATGGTCGTGTAGTTTCAGAAATAAGTAGAGTTCAAAGACAACAAGATAGTGTAAGAACAACTGGATATGGGAGATAGATAAATGGCTTTAACAGATTTAAAATCGGACTTATCAAAATTTAGGATGCCAAAGAAAGACCCTTTGGTTAACAAAAAACGTGAGTCTGTAAACAAGAAACAGAATCAAACTCCACTAAGTAAATTTTTGGAAACAAGGCCCGATATAAATCAAACTCAGAAAACACCAACAAAGACATCATCTGAAGTATCTAAAATGGATAATTCATCTAACTTCTTAGGTGAAACTAATCCAAGTAAAGTAGATAACTCATCCAACTTTTTGGGTGAAACGGATACATCTAAAATGGATAATTCATCTAACTTTTTAGGTGAAACTACACCAACTTTATCAGATAAATCATCTAAATTCTTAGGTGAAACTGATGCAAATAAAATGGATAATAGTTCTAACTTCTTAGGTGAAACTACACCAGTCGTATCTGATAACTCTTCTAACTTCTTAGGTGAAACTGATGCAAATAAAATGGATAATAGTTCTAATTTTTTGGGGGAAACTACACCAGTCGTATCTGATAACTCTTCTAATTTCTTAGGTGAAACTACACCAACTTTATCAGATAATTCATCTAACTTTTTAGGTGAAACTGACCCGAATGGGATGGATAATAGTTCCAATTTCTTAGGTGAAACAAATCCAAATAAAATGGATAATAGTTTAAATTTCTTAGGTGAGACGACTCCAAAACCAGTTGATTTCTTTACAGATATACATGCTAAAGGATTTACGTTTAATTTTAATAATATAGATGACACAAAATTTATTGGTATAAATCCAAATAATACTATATTTGATACATCGGTATCTAAGTATGGTGATTTTAGTAGTTCATATCCAGGTATATCGTTCCAAGCTGGGTATCGTGAATTTAAAGTTGGTAATTTTACAGGTGATACTCCGAGATACAATCCAGATAGAAAATATTTTTTAGATAATCAACTTACAAATAAAGGTATATCTCAGTTACAAGAGATGCGACAATCACCATCATTCTTAGATAGAATGTATAATAAGTTTAATTTAAAAGATGATTCGTATAATACATCGTTTCCACTATTAAATCACCCATTGATATTAAGAGGTATCCAACGTAGTGGTTTAACAAATGGAGAACCACAGAATTATGGTCAGTTTGGATTGACATTTGATGATGGATTAATACGAGGCGGTACATTATCTTCAACATCACGTGCACTCATTGATACCGCTAGAATTGGTGGATGGTTATTATCACCCGAGGGAATTCTATGGGGTGGTAACCAATCATCATTACAGAGAACAAACAAATTTGGAAAAATATGGACACCAACTAGCTTACTAACGACAGTCGGTTCACAACATCTTGGTATAAGACCAGACCGACCTGGAACTACACCATTTGGTGATGAAACATTTAAGTATAAAATACCAACTAAAGACGCTTACAGAGATAAATTAAAAACAATAGCACGTGAGTTATTTAAAACTGAAAAGGGTTTACCATTTTCATCACAAAATGATGTTGGTGGATTTGATTCTGTATATGGTATTGGTATATCTACGACAACTCGTGGTGATAATACATTCACAAATACAGCAAAAACTTTTGCTAATAAAGAAGCAAAAGCAAATTACAAACAAAAGTTAAATCCATTTAAAACAGATGACGAGGGTAAGAAATATAATGGTGAGGCTGGAAACTCTGATGAATTTAAAGATGGTGTTAGTGTTCCAACAGACGATGATGATTTAAAACAATTTGGTGTAGTAGAGGATAACAGAACAAATGATGATGGGATATATGCAATAGGTAATGATAATCCTGATATCAGAGAGGATATACAGAACCAAAAGTTAAATCCATTTAAAACAGATGACGAGGGTAAGAAATATAATGGTGAGGCTGGAAACTCTGATGAATCTAAAGATGGTGTTAGTGTACCAACCGATGAAGATGATTTAAAACAATTTGGAGTAGTAGAACCTAATAGAACAACATCCGATGGAATTTACGCTATAGGCCAAGATAATCCTGATATCAGAGAGGATATACAGAACCAAAAGTTAAATCCATTTAAAACAGATGATGTTGGTAAAGTATACAGTCCAAGTGATACTAACGGTAGTGGTAATGTTAAAGATGGTGTTTCAGTTCCATCAATGACTGATACAGATGGTCGTAATGATTTTGGATTGACATCTAAAGATACAGACATAAAAGTTCTTACCCAAGATAATATGGGTGAAAGTCTATCATCTAAAACTAATACAGAACAGATAAAAAAATATCAAACATTATCATATGGACAAATTGGTGAAGTTATTAGAGATGGTAACAACTCAATTGGTGGTGATTTCAGAAAGAAACTTGATGGTGATGAATTGGGTAGGGCTGAAAAAAGAAGTGAAGTAGTTGAAACACGAGTAGAATTTCAAACTCCTGGTAAAATTGGTGATAGTGAGGATAGGGTTAGTTGGTTTAATATCGACCCAAACAATCCAAATCAACAGCGATATGATAAAGTAAATGCTGCAGATATAAATGCGGCAGAACAAAATGATTTAGTACATCTATGGTTTAAAGCCAGAGATGGTAATCGAGTTCAATTCAGAGGAACTGTTAGTGGTATCACAGATACATTTAGCCCATCGTGGGATAGTATAAAATATAATGGTAGAGCTGATGCAGGTTATAAGTATGGTTCATTTAATAGAACAGTAAGTTTTAATTTCCAAGTAGTCGCTACATCAAGAATTGAAATGGGGCCAATATGGAAAAAATTACAATACCTATCAACAATGACCATGCCAACGTATGGACAGAGTGATGATGGTTATACAGGTAATTTATTAACATTTAGATTAGGTAGTTTATACAATAATAAATTGGCGTTTTTAAATTCACTAAGTTATAGTATGAGAGATGATATGTCTTGGGAGATATCACCAAAAGGAAGTGAAACCCAAATTGGTGAATTACCACGAGGTATTGATGTATCAGTTGGATTGCAGATATTAGATGGTAGTAGACAAACACTAAATAGTACATCAGTATATGATGGTAGTATATTCTCACAATAAAATAAAGTAATAATTATGAGTAGATACAATAATATAGAAATTAAAAAAACAATAAGTGGAAAACGTTACTTTAAAACGATAAAATATCCTACCATTCAAAAAAGTTTAGATGATAGATATATCGTAGGTCAAGCGGGTGACCGATTGGATAATCTTGCAAACAAATATTATGAAGATTCAAGTTTGTGGTGGATAATCGCAAGAGCAAATAATATTGGTAAAGGTGACCTAACAGTACCACTTGGTAAACAAATAAGAATTCCTTTCAATTTTATAACAATTGTTAGTGAATATAATCAATTAAATTCATAAATGTTATGGCAGAAATAAATTTAAATCCATCATTTAGTGATAGCGTTAAGAGTACATTAGATACGAGAACGGGTTGGGTAGATACCAGAGAAGAGAAATGGAACTATAAACGTAACGCATATTTTAATTTAGAGTCAGTTGATGGTAATGGCGAATCAAAAAATGATAAAGAGACTGTTTTCTTTATAGCATCCAAAAATAACTTTGGAGGTTCTAATGCTATTGGTAAGTCATTTTCTGGTGGATATTTACAGGCATTTTATTCAGATTATGATAATAATAAAAACAGTTTAAAACCAAAGTTTGAATCGGCTACAATATCGGTTAGAGGTGGTGAAAGTTTATATGATACATATGTAAAAGAAGTTACAGTAAATTTTACAGTTTTTACAATTAATGATTTGAATAGAGTTGAGAAATCGTTTTTTTTACCAGGAGCAAAGGCTTTTGTAAATTATGGGTGGTTAGGATATACTGATGAAAATCTAAGGGGTACAGAAGAAATTAGAATATTTAATTTTGGATTTACAATGAATACTGATGGTTCTTTCAGTTGTAATATTAAGGGATTAACACCAGGATTCTTTTCAAGTTCACAAACAGCTACAAAGACATTTCCACTTGATGAAGATGAGAAAAAGGCTTTAGGTGATGGGGCGGCGGAATCACCAACCTTACCACAAGCAATTCTAGCAAAAGCATTAGCGGCATTTGGTGCTACAGAGGATGACCCAAATAAACGTTCTAATAACGAACTAATTACAGCTAACTCTAAAGATGGAAACCCATATTACTCCGCAGGTATTCTTAGCTCAGACCTAACAAATTCATTATTGTGGCCAGGTGATGGTAGATTAAACTCATACTACTACTTAAAATTTGAAACTTTAATTCAAGAGATACAGAGTATAATACCTGAAACTGACAAGTTATTTGTATTTGATAATGGGTTAACTTCAATATCAACAATTAGCTTTGGTGGTATTGATGCTACTAAGGCATTGGGGTCTGCAGACCCAAGAAAATACATATTCCCATCTGGAATGGCGTACTATGGTGATGACGGATTTGCTTCTGGAGCTCCAACTGAATTAAATATAAAAAACATATTAATTAGTGTATCTGTGGTAAACTTCTTTTATAAAGAGATATTTGAAAATACTGAAGAATCCTCTAAGCAAGTAGATGAAAAAATAAATACTGTAAAAACCATAAAACTGTTAAGAGCATTGGCTAATGATATAAAAAGATTATCAGGTGGGTTAGTTAATATAGAAATTATTAAGTCAACCGCAGACGATAATAAATATGTCATATTTAATAGAGTAGAAAACGAAAAGAAACTACATCCAACTCCATATGAATTTTCAGTTTTAGCTGAAAGTAGTATTGTAAAGAGTGTAGATTTGAGTTCTGATTTTGATGTAGATGCAATGTTAGGTTTAACAATAGGTAGTGTAAAAGATGGTGAGGTTAGTTTAGGCCCTATATCAAAAGTATATGATGATATTAATTCGGACTCTATTGGTTATGATAATAAAGATGCAAATAACTATAATGATAAACTTACTAAATTAGCCAATGGAATAATGAAAACAAAATTTTCAATACACGAAGATGGTATAGATGACCAAAAAGCACAATCATTAGCCGATTCATATAGAACTGGTTTTAAACTTATGAACACCGATGGTAATATTGGTGGAACATCACCCACATTACCTTTTAATCTAAAATTGGGAATAACACTTGATGGTGTAGAAAATATAAAATTTATGCAACCGATTACAATTGATAGGATACCAGACACATATAAACAAAATGGTTCTATTAGATTTTTAGTAACTGGATTAGAACATACATTTGATTCAAATGGGGGTTGGGATACTAAAATAGAAACCGCTATGAAAATTGGTAAAGTACAATAATGGCTGATAAACGAAAAAGAATATACTATACAAAGGGGCAGATTACTAAAGGATTAGTAACTAATGGTGGTCAATGGATGACTACAGATAATGTAGAATATATTGGACAATACCATACATATACCACAGGTGAAGTATTTACAGATGCGTCTTACATCAATAATAAATCAAGGATACTGATACCATATGTTGATATAGAAACGGTATCTGAATTAGATATAGATTTTTCAAAAAATTTTGAATATGACACTATATCAAATGTAAACATAAATAGAAGTGCGAGTCCAAATCCTGTAAGTCAACCACCAACTAACAAAGATATACTACGTGGGTATATGATTAGAAACTTTGCAGTAAAAGTAACTGATGGTGAGATAATAGAACTTACAACAAAAGATATACAACAAATCGGTTCTGAAAACGGTTTAGATGAAAACTTATACAGAACATTCAATCTAAGATGGAAAATTACAGGCCCGACAAACGATGTATTAGATTCACAAGGTAATATAATAGAATCCGGCATAGTACAAACAAATCAAAGAACTCTTAATCTAAAAGCACAAAAATATCCAAAAATAAAAGAGTACATACCGAATCTATTACAGTTTTCTCAAGGTATTACACAAACAGACACTACAGCAGTATCTACCACGCCAACACCCAATACACCAACAACACCTACAACACCATCTACAACTCCATCGACAGGAACTACATCAGGTGGTAGTACATCCGTTGGTGGTGGTGGTACATCTACATCAGGTGGTGGTACATCTACATCAGCTGGTGGATATTAAAAACTTTAACAAAACCTTAACACTTTAGGGCTTGACTTTTTGAATATATTGTCGTATATTAGTATTGTAACGTTGATGAGATATTAACAAATTAATAATAAAAAATTATACAGTATGACAACTATGAATTCAATTACACAACCTACAGTAACTAAACCTTGGTCAAATGAAATGTACGAATGGAACGATATGGTCTCTAACTTAATGAAAGCCGAACTTCGTATTCAGATTGATAACGCTGAGGAAATGGATGATAGGGATAAACTCAATGAGTTAAGTTGTGTATTAGGTGGTGGTAAGTTTGGTGATGGATTTACCATTGGTGAAATATGGGAACGTTGTTTAAAGGAATTAGAAAGAGTTCCTAACTATTGGTTAAATCAAGAATGGGATTACGCAGTACATCTTGGACTCGTTTCTGATTGTGTTAAAGTTAATTTTGTTGGATACTAAAAAATATAAAAATTTTAAGTTATGGGAGTACCGTTTAATGTTTACAGATTAGTTGATAGAAGCAAACAAATCGAAGGATTTGAATTGATAAAAAAGTTAAGAGGTAATGATGTGATGTATTCAGAATGTTTATCATTATCTATGGATTGTGTTATCGATGATTATTCTGAATGGCCTGCCGGTCAAGGGTTTGGTAGTTCAGATACAACCTATGCAATACAATCGTTTATTAACCATGTGATACGTTACTGTGGTTTATCAGAAGAACTGAAAACTACATTTAACCCGCATCTATGTGTTATCAAGTTATAAATCTTAAAATCAAACTTATGTTCAAGAAAATAAAAAGCAAATTGTTAACTCGTTGGTTTACTGAATGGGTTGATGGTGAATTCGACTTAGAAACTTTAGAAATAGCAAAGTCTATAATTGTTGAAAAAGAATTGGAAATCAAACGATTAATAGATGTTTCTAATAGAGTAGAAATAAAAGGATTTAGAAACTGAAAAACTTTAACAAAACCTTAACACTTTAAGGCTTGACTTTTTGGATATAATGTCGTATCTTAGTATTGTACGGTTGATGAGGGGATTAGAATTAATTAAAAAATAAAATAGATAAAAAATGGCGGTTACAACTTTAGAAGATTTAAAAGATATGTCAATTCACATTATGGACATTTACGATGTATGTAAGTATATTTTAAGCCTTGACGAATTCGATAACTATGGTGTTATGGGATTTAGAGATATGTTACATAATTCATTCTTAGAAATATCCGTAAGAGAAGACTTAAATATTTATATGGATGATTCAGACGTATGGCGAATGTGGAGTGTGGTTGGTGCAGTACCAAGATTGATAGTTGAGTATGTATGTGATATCTACGATGTGGATTTCAAAAAATTATCCGCTGAAGTTGTAACTCACTTTTAATAAAATATAAAAATAAAAATTATGAACTATTCAGAATTAAACCAAATGAGCATTGAAGAGTTAAGAAAACTCAATTCTATGGTGGTAAATATCATCAAAAATAAGAAACGAATTTCAGCTAATGAGACAAAGTATAAACTATACGTTGGTGCTCATGTAAAAGTTAACCATAAAAAGTTGTTTGGTAAAGAATGTGTTATTGAAAAAATCAACAGAACGAGATGTGTAGTGAATGTACTAAATGAGTATGGTGGTTCATATCATGTTCCGATTTCAATGTTGAGTTTAGTTGAAGTAAAAAATAATTAATTATGGAAAAACTTTATAAGGATTTAGACCAAATGGAATACGGATACTATATGCACATTTTAATAGGATTATCTAAATCAATTGAGGCTTTAAAAAAATATGACTTTTCTACTGGTGCAACACTCGCTTTAGAAAAAGAATTAGATAGGAGTATCGATTTATTTTATTATATGTCAAATAAACTTTAACAAAGATATGAGATTGGGGTTAAAAACATTAAAAAAAATTGAAGATTGGTATGGTTCTGACAATTTTGAAATCGGAAGTGGTGGTAATGTAAAAGATGGTAGAGGTGATTATAAATTCGCTGAAACTTATCTAACACTTAGATTTGGATATTGGAACGAAATCAATATGGAAGAACTTTCTAAGGTAATTGGTAAAAAAGTAGAATTAGAAATGAAAATCTACGATGATAATTGTGGATGCAAGTATTACTACAAAGTACCATAAAACTTTAACAAAACCTTAACATTTTTTATTTGGAAATATCACCAGATTGTCGTATCTTAGTATTGTACGGTTGATGAGGGGATTGGGATTAATTAAAAAATAAAATAGATAAATTATGAAATCAAAAGTAACGATATACACTCAGTATTATGAAAACTATAATGTAGGGTCTGATGGATTTGGTGATGTTCCACAATGGAAACCGAAAGGTGGTCACGAATTTGAAATAGAAATGGATACAGACACTCTGTTGTATTGTAATGATGCTGATAAAATATTTTCTAAGATGGTTTCAAAGCACAATTCAGTTGCAGAGAAGTTTGAATATAACTCTTATGAAATACATTTTTCAGAACCAACTAAACTTGGTACTGAAGCAGAGTTTGAAGAAATTTGGAAACGTTTGGATAATTCAAACTAATTTTGTATATTCATTGAATGGAGTATATAAGTAGTGGTAAAATAAAAATGGAAATTGTGTATATTCACCCGATATGGGCGGATATACATTCTCATTATGTATCCAATAATTTTACTTTACTATATATTTATGATATACAGAGTGGTAAGGAGCTTGTAGTTAACATTGGTAACATAGACCATCATACGACACAAATAAACCATCTCACTTTTGATTTTAAGGAAGCATACATTTATGATAAAAAATCGTTCTTAAATTTGATTCAACTTCCAAATACGTATGATGCCGGATTGGTGAAATACTTACAAGTGAACGAACCCTTAAATACGAATCAGACTCCTTGCCACTCTTTTTTTCATAGAAAGTTTCACAAAGTTAGAAACGTAAACAATCTAATACCAACAGTTAAACATATAGAATCCATCAGAAAAACACGAGATGAATTCCTACAATATTACGATGTGGAAACGATTGGCCATGTGAAAAAATTTGACAATTTTTATATAGAGCCATTACATCAAATTGAAAAGAATGGAATATACACTCAAAATGGATATGAATATACTCAATACAATATATATACTACAACTTCAAGACCATCTAACACATTCAATGGTGTAAACTATGCGGCATTGAACAAAGAGGATGGTAGTAGAGATAGATTCATTAGTAGATTTGATGGTGGAAAATTAGTACAATTTGATTACGATGCATATCACCCACGAATAATTGGTAGGTTGATTGGGGAAACGATACCCAACGATGTATCTGGTCACGACTTCCTTGCTAATCTATATGGTGTATCTCGTAAGGAAGCCAAAGGAATAACATTTAGACAATTGTATGGTGGTGTACAAGATGAATATATACACATACCATTTTTCAAAAAGGTTTCACATTTTATAGATTTACTTTGGAATGATTTCACACAGAATGGATTTGTTAAAACTCCGATGGGTAGAAAACTAAAGAATGGTAACTTTAAAAATATCAACAGAAACAAGTTATTTAACTACTTGTTACAAGCAACAGAAACAGAATTGAATATGAAATCAATTTCTAAGTTGAACACATATTTGAGTGATAAAAAAACCAAATTGGTGTTATATACATATGACTCATATTTATTAGATGTACACCCAACAGAAATTGATTTATTAAATGATATTAAGATACTTATAGAAAAGGATGGATTTATATCAAAGATGGAAATGGGTGATATATATTCTGATATTAAATAACGGTTAGGACACTATGAAATTAATAGAACAAATTTGTAAGTTATGGTGGGTCGAAGCAGGTAGAGGACTGACTGACCCATATTCTAATGA
>Ga0208666_1001078_pt1 | contig 12394 bp, 19 predicted proteins | sample 5B_taG_FD_184078 | JGI IMG/M metagenome (GOLD analysis project Ga0208666, IMG submission 184078) | Marine viral communities from the Subarctic Pacific Ocean - 5B_ETSP_OMZ_AT15132_CsCl metaG (SPAdes) (version 2) | ecosystem: Environmental > Aquatic > Marine > Oceanic | place: Pacific Ocean...
GGATATTATATAGCATAAACAGCTGCACCCGGCAAGAACTAAATGGTCATAAATTATTACCAGGTAAGCTGCCAGATCAGCTCTGATCCGTCATAAATTATTACTATTTGAGCTTCCATCACCCAGACCGGGGCCAGCTGTGCCTGAGCCTCTGCTTGTGCTTGCGACTGAATTTTTGCTTGTGCTTGCAACTGTGTGCTTGCGCCTGAGATTGTGTTTAAAAAATAAAAAAAATTTTCAGGAGTCCCTGGCGTATGCCCTGAAGACAGTAATAATTTATTACTAGTAAAAGCTGTGTCAGGCGTGTGATTGGTCATATTTTATTACCAAATGGATCTCATAATTTTTTTTTATTGGCTTCAATTTTTTTTTTATTCTCTTCAATTCGCATTTTAGCATATTTCATTTTTCCCTCCCAATATCGAATTGTCATTTCAATTTCTTTTTTTTCAATTTCTTTAACAGTCATTGATTTATTAATCATTTTTTACTCCGAATATTTTTTTAAATTAACTATATAATTACAGGATTTTTTATATATAATCAAGTAAGAATATTCAGAAAGGAAAAAACAATTATGAATATTAGAGAAATAAAGAAAGCGATCATTGAAAATCAACAATGGTCATCTAGTGAAGTGGTTGATTATATCAATCAAAGATTAGAAAGAAGAAATAATTCTACTTATAGAAAAAGATTATTTAGAATTATTAATCCTGCATTAAATAGATTAGATTGGCAGGTTTTCTATTGTGAGTATCACGAACAAGTAGAATGTGAAGAAAGATCAAATATAATTCGAACAAATTGCGATGACTTAATTTGTGTTTCTTCATATACAGAAAGTTATTTCACTTGTGATGATTGCGAAGAAGTATTTCAAAATGATGATGTACGAACTGTTGACGGCAGGTCTTTAGTTTATTGTGAGGCATGTTATGAAGCGAATACTAGGTATTGCGACGTATGTGACACAGATTATCATTGTGAAGATTTTTGTGATTGTGATGAAGAAAGAGAAAGTGAAGAAAGTAATCTAGACGAATGGAACACAAGAAATGAAAAACATTTTCACGGAAAAGAAAATTCAATTCTTTTTTATGGTGGGGAATGTGAACTCCAAGTATATAGAGATCAAAATAGAAATGATGTTGTTTCTAATTTTAGAGATTGTTTCAATCTAGAAGTAGAAAATGTCATTTGTAAAAGAGATGGTTCACTAGACTCAGAGAAAGGTTTTGAGATGTCTACCACACCTTGTTCTTTTGATTATCACAAAGAGATATTTTGGAATGCTTTCTTTGAATTAAAGCCTGCTCAATACTGTAAAGCATACGAAGGTCATCAATGTGGTATTCACTGGCATTTTAATAGAAACGCATTTACTGAAAATCAATTGAAAAGATTAAATTGTTTTTATAATCATCCTAAAAATAAAAATCTTATTGTTGATGTTGCAGGGAGGAATGAAAATAATTATTGTAGATTTGTACCTTCAATAACTTTTGATTGTCCAATAAAGACAGACGGAGATGCTTATAAATATCGTGTTATTAACTTTAATAATATTAACACTGTTGAAGTTAGAATTTTTAGATCAAATCTAAAACAAATTTCTTTCTTCAGATATTTAGAATTTGTTCACACTGTTAATCAATGGATTAGATCAACAGATCAAAATGATGCAGGAAATATTACTTGGGAATATTATTTTGATTGGTTATTAAAAAACATAGATAAGAAATTTTCTAATCTATTTTTATTTTTAGATGACAAAAAACATTTTGATCATTTAGAAAATATTCAAGAATGGGAAACAGTTTATACAGATTTTAAAACTGTTATTCATGATTTCAGAAACAACAACCAAGAACTAATACAACAAGAAAGCGAAGAATAAAAATGTGTTTAATAATATTAGCGAACGACATCCAATCTATAAATTATAAAGATTTAGAGATTGCATATAACAGAAACCAAAACGGATTTGGAGTAATGTATATAAATAAAAAAGATCAATTTATTTCTGAGAAATTTGTGCCTAACAATTTCACAGAAGTAAAAAACTTTTTTAATTTACATAAAAATGAAACTGATAGAATGGCAATTCATTTTAGATTTACTACTGAAGGAAAGACAAATAAAAAAAATTGTCATCCTTTCATTAGTTATCAAGATGAAATGGAGCAAGATTACCAATTCCATTAATTCATAAAAACTGTTCTGATACTTGGCATTATAACGAACACTATTTGAAACCAATATTAAAACAAAACCCAAATGTAATTCTAAATCAAGATTATCAAAAAGAATTAGAACAACATATTAATCAAGACAAGTTTTTATTTTTAGATAGTAAGACAAAAAAGTTTATTATCATTAATGAGAATGAAGGAAATTATAGGGGAGCGAATTGGTTTTCAAATGATTATTGGAATATACAAAAAATATCTTCTCCAAAAATTAGTTATGATTTTAATTATAATTATGATCTTGAAGAATGGAATAATTACAATCGTGAATACGATTACAATTTTATTCCTACCAATGAAGAATTATCAAATTGGTCGGAGTCAGATATTGAGAATTTTATAGATCAGTGCATTGAAAGTGATTGTACATATCCATTAGTCGATATTATTTCAGATTATAAAAAATATTTGAAAGCTTAACTCCTGCTCCTGCTCCTGCGCCTTTGGTGTGGGAGCGCCTCACTCCCAAATAAAAACCCTTGTGCATGCGAATTTCAGCTGCGCCACCTAACCAAAAAAAATTGAAGAATGAAATTTTTTTTGGTTAAAGAGATACTAAGGAATTACGAAGTAATACTATCTAATTGACAATGAAGGGGGTACACCCTAAATTCAGTAGTACATAGTACGTATGCTAGTATATAAATATACACACAAAAGATGAGCGATTTTCAATCAGATCTGAGCCAGATGTCTCAGGAAGAGCGTTTGCTATTCTTGAAGAAGTTAGAGCTTAAGAAAGTTCAATTAGAATCAGCAAGAAGTTCTAGGGACTCCTTTACCAATTTTGTAAAAACCATATGGCCCGACTTCGTAGAGGGGAGGCACCATAAAATCATTGCTAAGAAATTAGAAGCCATCAAGAGTAAAAAAATTTCTAGATTGATAGTGAATATGCCCCCTAGACACACTAAGTCTGAATTTGCCAGTTATCTGTTCCCCGCTTGGATGATGGGGCACAACCCTAAATTGAAAATTATCCAAACCACCCATACAGCCGAGCTAGCATATCGTTTTGGCCGTAAAGTCAGAAACTTGATGAATGAAACAGATTATAAATCCGTGTTCCCGGGCACCGAGCTACGAGCAGATTCCCAAGCAGCAGGAAGATGGGAAACAAATCATGGGGGCGAATACTTCGCAGCAGGTGTCGGTGGTTCGATAACCGGGCGTGGTGCAGATTTACTCATTATCGACGACCCACACTCCGAGCAAGACGCACTTTCGAAGACTTCTATGGAAAATGCATGGGAATGGTACACTTCAGGACCTCGTCAGCGTCTTCAACCGGGGGGAAGTATCGTTGTAGTCATGACCAGATGGTCAGAAGATGACTTAACAGAGAGATTAATGGAGGCTCAAGCGAAAGATCCGATGGCAGATAAGTGGGAAATAGTAGATTTTCCAGCGATCATGGACAACGGACAACCACAATGGCCAGAATATTGGAAAAAAGACCAATTAGAAGCTGTCCGCGCCTCCCTGCCCATAGCCAAATGGAACGCACAGTGGCAACAAGAGCCTACTTCTGAAGAAACTTCTATAATTAAGCGAGAATGGTGGCAAGAATGGAAGAAAGATCAGCCACCTTTGCAATATATCATTCAAAGTTACGATACAGCCTTCTCTTCCAAGACAACATCGGACTATTCAGCGATTACAACGTGGGGAATTTTCTATAATGAGGTGACAGGTAAGCAAAATATTCTCTTAATGGAAGCAGATCGAGGAAGATGGGACTTTCCAGAGTTAAAAAGAATTGCATTAGAGAAAAACGAATACTGGAAACCCGAACAAATCATCATTGAGGCAAAAGCAAGTGGTCTTCCTCTCACTCACGAGCTTCAAGCTATGGGAATTCCAGTGATTAACTTCACACCAAGTAGGGGAAATGACAAAATGGTGAGAGTCAACTCGGTATCTCCTCTTTTTGAAAGTGGAATGATTTGGTATCCTCCGTATAAATGGGCAGAAGAATTGATTGAAGAATGCGCAGCTTTCCCTTATGGTAGAAACGATGACTACGTTGATAGCATGACACAAGCATTGATGCGTTATCGACAATTTGGTGCATTACATCACGAAGATGATGAACCTGTAGAGGATTGGAGACCGAAGCGTAAGATTGCTTTTTATGGATCATAAGGTATAAAGATTAAATGGCGGAAATAGATAAAACTTTAAACGAAGCACCTCAAGGTGTCGAAGAAGAAATTGTAGAAGAGGCAGTAACCGAAGATACTCCTATGGAAGTAGAGGTCGAGGGCGATGAGCCCGTTAGCCTTGGGCCGGTGCCCGCGGATACCGGGGACGGATTCGCCAACAACTTAGCAGAAAGCATTGCAGAAGAAACACTAGCACAAATTTCAAACGAACTGAGATCACAATTCTCGGTCGATCAAACATCAAGAAAAGATTGGGAACAATCCTACATCAAAGGATTAGATTTATTAGGTTTCAAATATACAGAAGTCAGTGAACCTTTCAGGGGCGCTGCATCAGTTTCTCATCCACTACTCGCCGAGGCCGTCACGCAGTTTCAAGCAGGAGCTTATAAAGAACTTCTACCTGCGGGCGGTCCCGTTAAAACTTCTATTCTAGGATTATCTACTCCTGAGGTGGAACAACAAGCCGAGCGAGTGAAGGAGTTTATGAACTATCAAATCACTTACAAGATGAAAGAGTATGACCCTGAAATGGATCAACTTTTATTTCACCTGCCTCTAGCAGGAAGTGCATTTAAAAAAGTTTATTACGACAGCAACATGGGAAGACCTTGTGCAAAATTCATTCCCAGTGAAGATTTAGTTGTCAACTACGGCGCATCAGAATTAGACGATGCAGAAAGAATTACTCACGTCATAAAAATTTCTCCGAATGATTTGAAGAGACAAATGCTATCTGGTTTCTACAGAGACATTGATATGGAAGATAATGACGAGTTGTATTCTTCCTATTCAGACATTCAAGAAAAGTACGACGAATTAGAAGGTGTCAAAAAATCTGGTTACGCAGGTCAATATGAATTATTAGAAATGCATGTTGATTTGAATCTAGAAGGCTACGAAGACGTCGGTCAAGATGGAGAACCCACAGGGCTAAAATTACCTTACGTTGTAACACTGGAACAAGGCAACGGAAAAATTTTATCTATCTATCGAAACTATCTACCAAATGACCCTATGTTTATGAGACAAAAATATTTTGTCCATTATAAGTTTTTACCTGGTCTCGGATTTTATGGTTTTGGTTTAGTACACATGCTCGGCGGTTTAACAAGAACTGCAACAGCTGCACTGCGAGCATTGTTAGATGCAGGTACATTATCCAACTTACCTGCTGGATTTAAATCAAGAGGACTGAGAGTCAGAGATGATGAAGAACCTCTTATGCCGGGAGAGTTCCGAGATGTGGACGCACCGGGTGGAGATTTAAGAAATGCATTAATGCCTCTCCCTTACAAAGGACCTGATGGAACTTTATTTCAATTATTAGGTTATGTGGTAGATGCAGGAAGAAGATTCGCTGCTATTGCAGATATGAAAGTCGGAGACGGATCGCAAGCCAACCCTGTAGGAACCACTATGGCTTTATTAGAACAAGGTTCCAAAGTGATGAGTGGTATTCACAAAAGATGTCACAACGCACAAAAAGAAGAATTTGATTTACTAGCAAGATTATTTGCAACAACACTTCCTTCTGAATATCCTTATGACGTTCAAGGTGGAGACAGAGGAATTAAAGCTACAGATTTTGATGAAAGAGTAGATGTCATTCCCGTTTCTGATCCAAACATTTTCTCTATGTCTCAGAGAATTATGTTGGCACAAACACAATTACAACTAGCACAGTCTAATCCTGAACTTCATAATTTGTATGAAGCATACAGAAGAATGTATATGGCCCTAGGGGTGCAAAACGTAGAAAATATTTTACCTCCCCCACCACAACCTATGCCAATAGATCCCGGTGTAGAAAATTCACAAGCATTGATGATGGGGCAACTGACAGTATTTCCTGATCAAGACCACCTTGCTCACATAGAAGCACACAGAGCTTTCATGAGTTCTTATTTAGTCAGAAACAATCCTCAGGTGGCAACCATACTTCAAGCACATGTCGTAGAACATACTTCTGCTATTGCAAGAAACGAAGTGATGATGAAAAACCAAGCAGAAATACAAGAACAAAATGCTAAGTTCGGTGGTCAGATTCCTCCAGAACTACAAGCTCAGTTCCAATCTGAAATTGAAAGACAGGTAGCTATCAAGATAGCTGCGATGACAGATGACATGGTAGCAGAGGAACAACAGGCTATTCCGTTTGGTCAAACACAAGATCCTTTAGTTGATATTAAGATGCAAGAACTACAATTAGAACAACAAAAGATTAATGTAGATGCAGCCGACGACTTAGCAAGACATAACTTAGAAGAAGAAAAATTAAGTTATAAAAAAAATATTGACTCTGCAAAATTAGCACAACAACAAAATATTCAAAATCAAAGAACTGCCGTACAAAGAGAAAGAATAAATGCCTCTAAAAAAAGGTAGTAGTAATCGTACAATAAGTGCTAATATATCTAAGATGAGGAAAGAAGGACGTCCTCAAAAACAAGCAATTGCTATTGCTTTAGATAAGGCAGGTAAAAAAGATGGCAAAAAAAGGAAAACAAAAAAAGGTTAATTCTTGGGAAAAAATTGATCACGACTTAGTCGGATCTTTAACTAAGGAATTTAAAGCTTTACACGCCCTATACACATCACAAGAAGTTGATCCGTTAGCCATTGCCAGTGCATTTTTAGCTACAGGACAGTGGGCCATGAACAAAGAATTAGGTTTAAAAGATACTCAAGATTTGTTAAGGTTATTGGCAAATTATAAATACGAGGTTGTACCTCAATTGAATAGGACGATACACTAATGAAAAAAAATTTAAAACCAGTAGACAAGGCAAAGAACCCAGGTCTAGCAAAACTCCCAACAGGAGTGAGAAACAAAATGGGCTACATGAAAGATGGTGGTATGGTTCTAGAGATAGGATTACGTCCAGCTACAAAAAAAGAAATGAAGATGGCAAAGAAAATGAAGAAGCCAAAAAAAATGGCTAATGGTGGTATGGCTCGTGGCACAGGAGCAGCTATCAAAGGAAAAGGTTTTCAAGGAGTATTTTAGTGGCTGACGATAAAGATAAAAAAACAAGCATCAAAGAAAAAATTGGTTTATACATCGACAAGAAATTAACTTTCGGTGGAGGGCTATCAACACCTCAAAAAATTATTGATTTGGCAGAAGAAGCTGTAGGAGTAGACTCATACAAAGATATTGAAACTCAAGAACAATTTAATCAGTTTAAAAAAATCATGAATCAAATGTCAGAGAAGTACAAAGACGGTGTTCCAAAAGGAGCAAAAAATGGTGGCATGATTAAAAAATTTAAAAATGGTGGGTCAGTTGAGGGTAAAAGACTCACAAAAACAGTTCCTCCAAAAAAGGGACCTAACTCTCAAGGTATGAGAGGAACAGGTGCTGCGATTCGTGGTACCTCATTCAAAGGAGTATTCTAATGAAATACATCAAAATGAAATGGAACCACTTTGTTCACTGGTGGGGTAGATTAAATAAAAAAGGAAAGTTATTCTTTGGTGGCGCAGTCGTTGTTGTTGCCTATTTAATAATTACTAATGTTTAATTTATTAGTCGGTCCAATAGGCAACATGGTCGGGGACGCAATCAAAGGCTTCGTAGAGACGAAGAAAGCAAAGGCAGACCTTAAGCTAACCGAAATAAAAGCACAGAAAAGTTTAAAAGAGCAACAAATAGCGGGTAAAATTTCGTGGGAGTCCAGTGCGGTCGATCAGATGAAAGGGTCCTGGAAAGACGAATTTGTTTTATTAGCCCTGATGGTTCCAGCGATTTGCAGCTTCTTACCCTTCATGCAACCACACATAGCTCGTGGGTTTGAAATTTTGGAAACTTTACCGGAGTATTACACCCATTTATTATATTTAGCTTGCAGTGTCAGTCTGGGGGTTAGGGCGGCACCCGGTATTAAAGGTATGATATCAAAGGCAAAAAAATGAAAAAAGTAAAAGCAATAAAGGGAGTAATTAAAGGTTTAAAGAAAGCCTCTAAGTTACACGCTAAACAAGCCAAGACATTGAAGAAAGTTATCAAAAAAAGATAATTGGAAACAAATATCTATTCAGCAATTTTACGTCTATTAAAGACTAGACAAGACGATGTAAAGTCTGTAATTCTAGACGGAAACGTAGAGAACTGGGCGAATTATCAATTCCTAGTTGGTCAGCTCACCTCTCTTCGCAAACTCGATGCAGATGTTAGGGATTTGCTTCGCAAATGGGAGGTAGACGATGACGTCAACGACGGGCCTGATAGTGCCTAAAGAAAAAAAGATAGTAGGTATCAAACCTGCTGAAAAAAAAGAAGAGAAAGAAACTGCCTTAAGCAAAGTTCCTAAACCAACAGGTTGGAGAATATTAGTATTGCCGTACAGAGGTATAGGTAAAACTAAAGGTGGAGTTATATTAACCGATAAAGCAGTAGAAGAACAACAGATAGCTTCTGTATGTGCTTTAGTTCTAGAAGTCGGACCCGACGCTTATGCGGATAAGGACAAATTTCCAAATGGTCCTTGGTGTAAAAAAGGCGAGTGGGTAATCATCGCAAGATATGCAGGTTCTCGAATTAAAATCGAGGAAGGCGAACTAAGAATTTTAAATGATGACGAAATTTTAGGGACAGTAGATAGCCCTGAAGATATTTTAGGAGTATACACATGAACGAAGTAGATAGACAAGTTGCAGAACTTCAAGCACAATCTGGAGAAAAGAAAAAAGCAGAATATTCTGTAGAAATAGAGAGCGAAGATATCGCTGCCGAAACAGAAGAAAACGAAATTGAAATTCCTCAAGAGAAAAAAACTTTTGAAGCTGAAGTAGAGGAATCGCAAGGAGATCCTGTTGTTGAAGACAAAACAAAGCAAGAAGAAGTTAAAACAGAGGAAGAACCAAAAGAAGAACCTAAACAAAAGTATAGTAAGTCCGTTCAGAAAAGATTTGATGAATATGCTTATCAATTAGGAGAGTCTCGAAGACGAGAAGAAGAAGCAATAAAAATTGCTCAAGCTATTAAATCTGAAAGAGATAAAATTCAAGAGGAACTATCTAAGTTAAATACTGGATACGTAGGTGCTGAAGGTGGACGTATTGAAAGTTCAATGGAAGCTGCCAAATCTAAATTAAAAAAGGCTATGGATGAGCAAGATAGTGACGCTATGGCTGCAGCACAACTTGAAATAGGAAAATTAGGTTCTGATCAAGCTAGATATGAACAACTTAAATCTCAACAAGAAGCTTTAGCCAATGCTTCAAAGCAGGAAAAAGAAGTTGAAATACCTCAAGCTCCAAAGCAGGAACCAATAAAAGACCCAAAAGCAGAAGCTTGGGCAACAGATAATGAGTGGTTTGGCAGAGATAAAGTCATGACTAATGTGGCATATGCTATTCACGAGGATTTAGTCAATCAAGGGGTTGATCCAAGAACAGATTACTACTATACTGAGATTGATAAACGTATGAGGGATAATCTTCCTCATAAGTTCAAACAAGATTCTTCATCCGAAGAACCCGCAACGCAACAGCCCGTCCAGACTGTAGCAAGCGCAAATCGAAACAGAGGCACAGGACGCAACGTAGTTAAGTTGTCAAGTTCAGAAGCGGCTATCGCAAAACGACTTGGTCTTTCCAACGAGCAATATGCGTCGGAAAAACTAAAGTTACAGAGGAGGTAACATTATGATAGATAAGAAACCTAGATCTGCATCCACAAGGGATAAAGAAGCACGCACTAAACACTGGCAACCACCAAGCTCGCTTGAAACACCGACACCGCCTGAAGGTTTTAAATTCAGATGGATTAGGGAATCAGTCAGAGGGTATGAAGATAACAAAAATGTTATCGGTCGAATTAGACAAGGTTACGAACTTGTCAGAGCAGATGAATATCCAGATTTTGATTTCCCAACTGAGTCCGAAGGAAAACACAAAGGTATTGTTTCAGTGGGAGGATTATTATTGGCAAAGGTGCCATTAGAGATTGCAAAGGAAAGAGATAAATATTACTCCGACCAAACCAAATATCAACAGGAAGCTGTTGATAACGATCTTCTAAAGGAACAACATCCTTCAATGCCAATTAATAAACCCGAGCGACAAACTAGAGTTACGTTCGGTGGCTCGAAGAAAAGTGAATAATTTTTTTTCTAACCTGAAGACGTAACACTTACTAAAAACACAAATACTAAGGAGTATTAAAATGGCAAATCAAGACGCACCCTTTGGTTTCAGAGCTGTTAGAATGTCAGGTTCCGCACCATCTTCAAATGGTCAAACTCAATACCTGATTGCTAGTGGTTATGACACCGCAATCTTTCAAGGTGACCCTGTCGAAGTTGTAGCCGGTGGTACACTCAATGTAGCTAATGGTGCTGCTGATGTGATGGTAGGTGTTTTAAACGGAGTTAATTATGTGGATAACACATCAAGAAAACCTGTTTGGGCCAACTTTCATGCAGCGGACACAGTAAGCTTTGATGGTATCATTAAGGCATTCGTGCAGGATGATCCTAATCAGTTATTTGAAATTCAAGTATCTGGTGCATTTACAAACGCAGATATAGGCGCAACAGCAAATCTGACATACACCGCAGGTTCTACACACAGTGGAACATCAAAAGTCGAAGTTAATTCTGGAGCTATTGGTACAGGTGCAGACTCAGCTGTTAAGATTGTTGGACTTTCAGGAGATCCTGAAAATAACGACACAACATCTAACAACCCAAATATCATCGTGAAAATAAACAAGCACTTGTACAGTGCTAATACTGCAGGCATATAGGAGGTTAAACTATGGCTATATCTAGAAGTCAACTCGTTAAAGAGTTAGAGCCAGGTCTAAACGCACTGTTTGGTCTGGAGTACGCACGGTACGACAATGAACACGCTGAGATCTTTGATGCTGAGTCATCTGACAGAGCATTTGAAGAAGAAGTAATGTTAGCAGGTTTCGGAACCGCCCCAACCAAAGAAGAAGGTGAAGGCGTATCTTTCGACACAGCTAACGAAACATTCACAGCACGCTATACACACGAGACAATCGCACTTGCATTCTCAATCACCGAGGAAGCTGTAGAGGACAACCTTTACGACAGACTCGCTGCGAGATACACAAGAGCACTTGCTCGTTCAATGGCAAACACAAAGCAAGTAAAAGCTGCCGCTATTCTTAACGACGCTTTTGCTGCTGCAGGTGCTGCAGGAACTAATCCTGGTGGTGACGGTGTATCTTTAATAAATACACAACACCCACTTCAAACAGGTGGTTTCTTAGCAAATAGACTTGCAACAGATGCTGACTTGAATGAAACTTCACTCGAGCAATCCTTAATCGACATCGCTGATTTCAGAGATGAGAGAGGTCTAAGAACAGCTATTCAAGGTATGAAACTTATCATTCCAAGACAGCTTCAGTTCACAGCCAACAGATTAATGGAAACAACCTTAAGAACTGGCACAGCAGATAATGACATCAATGCCATCAGAAACATGGGAGTGATTCCACAGGGATATACTGTGAACCACTACTTAAATGATGCAGATGCTTTCTATATCAAAACTGATGCACCTAATGGTTTCAAACACTTTACTAGAACACCATTAAAAACAGTTATGGAAGGTGATTTTGATACAGGTAATATCCGATACAAAGCGAGAGAGAGATACTCATTTGGTTTCTCAGATCCACGTTGTGTATTTGGTACATCTGGCGCATAATCTAGTCGTCAATAATTAATAGCTAAAGGGCGTATGTCTTTGACTGCGCCCTTTTTTTATGGCATATTGAAATTCTAGCAGTTAACAGTTATGCACACTGGGCTAGCAGACGGTATAGAGACTGCATAACGGATGGTCTATACAACCAAGGAGGTTTATTATGGCTACACACTTTAAAGGGCCGATATTATTTTCAGCGCAGAGACCTGCACTTGAGAACTTAAATATCGCTAGATGGAATGATCAATTCATTCAGTTCGATGATTACGATCATGGAGCAATTGACGA
>Ga0208666_1001079_pt1 | contig 12393 bp, 23 predicted proteins | sample 5B_taG_FD_184078 | JGI IMG/M metagenome (GOLD analysis project Ga0208666, IMG submission 184078) | Marine viral communities from the Subarctic Pacific Ocean - 5B_ETSP_OMZ_AT15132_CsCl metaG (SPAdes) (version 2) | ecosystem: Environmental > Aquatic > Marine > Oceanic | place: Pacific Ocean...
ATCTATTCTATTCGTCCATCTTTTATGCATTCTATCTCTTACGACCCAAAGGCCATTCATATCACCTGCATTACTAACAACTACAATACTATTCATTTTAAAGCCTTTAGCTTCAAGATCACGAGAGACAGCTATTATTCTATGTAGCTCGGGATTGTTCATATTGATTTTAAAGTTTGTAGCAGTTCTATCAGGCGTGCTGTCTGTCTGAGACGGTGTCGCATGATATATGGTAGCGGTCACAGTCAAAAGGGTACTTAGTATAAGGTTTTTCATTTTTATTAATTATAGTTTTCTTATCATTAATATAGTAATTCCAATAAGCTTTAACAGAATTACCTTCAACTTTATATTCATCAGGCATGCACTGAGGCGGTTGTGTAAAAGACTCTGTAGGTATACCAGGTGGTAAGCTATTAAGAGCAAGCTCACATTTAGTTATACTTAAGTGTTTTTTATTATACCGCCTTGTATACTCATAACCTAGGGCCATCATGTAGTCATACAACCACACGTAGTTGAAACAATTTGTTCTGGCCCATATAGTTGACGGATGATTGTAATGAGCCTTTTTATAAGGCACGTTATCTCCGTTGTCATAATGGTGATGAGCAGTGCACAACATCTGTGCTGCTTCGAGTATCATTTTAACTTTATGTTTGTCATAATGATAAGCGGCAGCTTCATAAGGATCAGGGTGTAAATAAAATATATTCATGTCTTATTTACTCTGTTGTAATGTTGATCAAGTAGCATGTTGGCAACTTCCATGCTGATCATATTGTCGTTGTATAATTGCCAAACTAGTTTACTCATAGTTACGAATAGTTTTAAACAATGGGTGTCTGTAACTACCGTATTGAGTACGTTCGAAATATGTAAACGTAGCTCTTTGACCCATATACTTGTGTATATTTTTAAGTATATTAGCTAGATCTTTGTAGTTATAACCTTTACCTGGAGGACAACCAAACTGATTGCCATCATCATCTTGCATTAAGAATTTACCAAGAGTACCTTCACGCTTACCTTTACCTTCTTCATAGCCAACAATAGTAGCTTCGGTATCATTAAAATCTTTAAACTTTTGTAAGTTGTAAGATCGTTTTTGCTGATAAGGTTTGTCTAGACGCAATATAGAGCCTTCGTAACCATTATTTAAGTTGTATTGATGTCTTAACTGTGCAGACTCTTTAGAATTAACTAGAGTAGTTTCTACGTATTTAATACAATAGTTATACATATCAGAACAAGTTAGTTGATCAGATCTGTAACTGTAAGGTTTATTCATTACTGTTTCTATATAGTCATAGCAATGAAACTGTATTAGATGTTTTGCTTCAAACCTATCATTTTCTGTTGGTTTTTGTTTTCTAACTAGTGATATAATCTTTTCGAAATTATCTTTTAGATCATGGTTGTATAATTCACCGTCAAGAACTATATCTACGTTTGCATTATCAAAAAAGAACTCTCTAAGAGAATCTTTAATGTGTTCAAGGTTGTGAAATTCTTTACCTGTTCTAGAGAAACATACTATTTCTTCTTTGTCGTTGACATATATAACACACCTTACGCCGTCAAGCTTAGGTTGAATGTATACTTTCTCGGACCAGTCGACAGGTTTTTTGTCTACTTTGTATGCGAGCATTGGTTTAATCATAATTTATCTATTTTGTTTTGTAGTTTAGTTATTTTATTTTTCATTATCTCAGCTTTTTCATATTCTTCATCATCAATAAATTTGTTTTGAAGTGTACATAGTCTACCGAGTTCGTCTTGTAGTATTTCACGCTCAGACAATTCACCTTCATATATAGGCTCGTCTTCTACATATTTAATACCATAAGATGCTGTTTCAGGGTTAATAAACTCCTGATATAGATCGAATTTAATTCTATCTAATAGTTTTTGATATTGTTTTTCTGTCATTAGTAATTTAATTTTTTAGGATTAGCTAAAAAGTATCTTACATCAGCTAGTTGTTCTTCTAATGTTTCAATACGTACTAACATTTGTTTTAACGTGTATTTTTCACCGTCCATATGTGATTTAACACCACCTGTAAGGTTACCTATATCCACGATTATATCTTGTTTAAACATATTATTATTATCCATTATCTATCGTATTTAGTTTGTGTTTTTCATTCCAGTCTGTATAACCCATATTTTTTTGTTTATATCTATATATAAGTTTATCAGGCGTACCTACAAACTCACACACGTTATTATACTGATTATAAGCACTTAACCATACATCAGGTTTACCTGTCCATATAATCCACGTGTACTCATGATCTACAGAGTCAACATTAGGATATAAGTATTGACTGTTATAATGAAAGTCATGTACTAAATGTGATGCTATTCTTGAAGCATCGCCGAAGTTATTAAACCCTTTATCTTCTTGCATATGCTTAATCCAGTTTGCAAGTTCTATACCTCTCCACTCAGGATAACCGTCGTGGTGTAAGTACATGTGAACATTAGATTTATCACTAACAAGTTGAGGTTTAAGTGCAAAACCTGCTTCGTGATCTTCTGCGTATGATCTATCGACGACCATTGTCATATTTCTAGTACTCATACTAATTCTTCACCTATGCTGACTATTTCAGCGATTATTAATACTGCTACGCCTAGTGACAATGATGACATTAGGATGCTAAAGCCCATGACTCTAATCACCGACTTAGCTAAACTTACTTTAAAATGTGGAGTTAATTTATTTTTTAATTTGTTCATATTATTTAATTTAGTCTAGTAAAACCATATAAGCTTTACTGTTATGTGTTCTAAACCAGCTTAAACCGTCTTGCCAGTTTTTAATTATTTTATCATCTAACGTTGCAGATGGAAGCATTGCACAACCCATTATAAAGTCATACATACTTAATTCTAAGTTGTTTAGCTCGAAGGTGTCGCCTGAAAAAGGATTTGTTACTGTTTCGCCTTTGTCGTATACTGTACCGTTGAACCATTTAGGTAATTGTGTTTTGTTTTTCATAATCTAAGTAATCTATTCTTTCGTGATCTTTTTCTATTAGTGAAGCTATGTAATCCCATACTTCACGTTGTCTTTTTGTATGGTCTAACACACCTTGTAATTGCTCTATTGTAATAAAAGGTGTTATATTGTCTTTTATTTCTTGCTTTAGCCTGCTAATGTCAGTATTTAAACTGTATATAGTAGAAAAAGCTTTATCATGTGCTCTATTTTTTATATCTATTTCCATTATTTAATAATTATAGAGTTACCATATAATAAATCTTGAGCAGACAACTTGTAAGTTGGTATATCACAGTAAACTGATATATCAGATACTTGACTAACTGTTAAGTCATACCATGATGTTTTAGACATAAGTACATATTTAAGTCTTTTAGCGCTAGAATACTGTCTAGCATTTTTTTGCAGTGACGACTTAAAACCTGGTTTTAGTCTGTCATAAATTGTTTTAATTCTCATATTTATATTATCTGTGTTAATTCGTATTTAGTCTGTATGATGCTTAACTCTTGAATGATTTATAATTTCTTCTATTTCATCTTGTAGGTTAATAAGATCCATAGCAAGCATTTGCATGTCTTTAAGACCATTTACTTCATAGATACTTAAGGTTTCACTTATTTCATTGTCTTCAATAGCGGACACACAGTCGGCCATTGCTTTTGCAGTATTCTCGAATCTGCAGTAACTCATATTTGGCATATTTATTTATTTAATGTTAGTTGCGGGAGAAGGAATCGAACCTACGACCTTTGGGTTATGAGCCCAACGAGCTACCTCTGCTCTATCCCGCATTTAGTGGACGTGGCAGGAATCGAACCTGCGTCCAAGTTAGTGTGACAAATGGTCTCAGCTCTTAAATTGTCTCCTATTTCTTGTCTACCCTATTTCACGCCCTTATGAGAGGTAGAAGTTGTGGACTGGTAGTTAACTAGTATTGTCATTTATCCACACTTTCTGTTTCGTACTGGTACAGTAATTAAATTACCATTACTATTAATTATAAATTAATGTGTAATTGTACCGATCTACCTAACGTGACCAGTATGCCGCCACCTCTCTGCCAGCTATTCACTTATGTGTGTGTAATACACTTCCGTATGATCACATATGTCCGTCGACAGTCGTCGCCACATACACACCTAATTAAGCTACTCGTCTGGCTTTTTTTACTTTCTACGCCAAGCTTTGTGTACTTGATCACTTAGTTCTTGACTTACTATTTGTATTTCTAGAACTTGTTTGTTAGCAATAATAGGTACATAACTATATTGCTTTGTTGAACTACAGTTTACACAATTTGAATAACCTAATGCTATTCTGCCTGCCGGTATTTTGTTATTACATTTACATCTCATATTATTATTATCTTGCTATAATCGTATTTAGTCTGTAATTATATCTTCTATAATATTCTACTTCAAACATTTCTATCTCATGTTTTGTTACTTTAAGTAGTTTAATGTGCTTATGTCTCCTTTTAGTCTTCATTTTCATCTAAACCTGTATGTAATTTTTCTATTGTAGCACACATAATCATGTGCATTAATTGGTTGTATTCATCACCATTTAGCTTATTGTGATCTAGTTCTGAACCATCAATAGCCCACTGAACAGAGTCATATAACGTTTCTTTGATGTAAGAGACTTGAGCGTCTGCTATTTCATCTATTATTTTCATTTTACTCATAATCTTGCTTTTTTAACTTGTTTTAAATCATATTTTTCATTATTACCTCGCCACATTGCATTAAAAGTAAATCTTTTACCTTTAGAATATGTTGATTTGCCATACAATTTTACTTGTTTGTACTCACGATCAGTAAATGGTTGGCATTCACCATGCACTTTATTGATCTGATAGTGTTGAAAACTACGTTGTTTACGCTTGTTTGCAACATATTGCTTAAGTTCTTGCATGTTACTACACATAGATTCTATCATTTATAGTATACCAGTTGATGTAGTCAGTATATTCTACGTTTTGATGTAATCTAGTTAGTGTTTTGTAGCCATTGTCTGTTTCGATAATAGCATTGCCTGTTTCTTGATTGAATTTGATTTTTTTCATATATAATTATTATCTTACTTTATTCGTATTTTGTTTGTAATTTCTTAAATAAAATTCTAACATATAATTTAATCTAGCTATTCCTGAATATACTTTAGCTCTTGATATAGTTGTATATGTTTTAGTTATTGTACCATCTTTACTCATAAATACCCACTTTTTCTTTCTTTTATATGTAGGATTTATTTGATAGTTAGACGAGCAAGAATTTTGGTTTCTTACATAACCTGTTTTAAACACAGCGAGTCTTAAATTTTCACCATTTTTCCATCTTTTTCTTGATGGTACAGGAAATTCAAACTCTCTTGTGCCATTTATTGCTTGTCTTTGTGTAGTTACTTCGCGAATATTATATTCTACTAGTAATGCTCTTGCAAAAGAGTCTTCTAACATTTGTTGTTCTTGTTGCCAAGTGTATTTATTTGTACTCATTGTAATAAGGTTTAGTGTAATCTGTGTTAAAATTAATTGATTTAGCTACGTTTTGTCGCCATTGCCACTCGTTCTTGCGATACTCATAGCTTTGACACCATTTTTTGACAGCGGTTACTTGTGGTATTTTACCGTATTTTGCTTCATAGTCAAGACATTGTTGTAACTTTGCTTTGATTTGTGAAGCGGGATAGTCTTTAAATTGTTTATTCATACTTATATTATCTTGCTTTATTCGTATTTTGTTTGTAAATTACATATATTAATGCAATAGTGTTTATTACTGATAGTATTAGTGAACCGTTATCTGGTAAGTTATGCATAAATACTTCATGATTATGAACAGCGTTGATCGCTTCGTCCATTTTTAACATCATTTCTAGTTCTGCACCTGTAAATGTTTGTATTTCTTCCATATTATATTATATTAATTTAGTTTGTGTAATGATAGTTAGTATATTCTTCAACAGTAACCCATTTTTCTATATCATGAGAGTAAATCATGCCATCAATTATATGCTCGTCACTGAATGACCATATTTTATTTTGTTTGTACTTTCTCATATTGAATTTATTTTGTGAGTTTCTATTATACCAAGAACATCTGCTCTTGTTAGTTTATCTTCCATTTGTAGCAATATTGCCCAAGTGAGATTGATTTCTTTACTGTAATGTGTATTTAAAGTGTATATCATTAGTGAAATTCGTTATAGATTGATAGAACTTGTTGTTGTTCTTGTTTAGTTAGTTGAAAGACATTTTTGTTTGGAAATAGTTTTTTTGCTATTCTGATTAAAGCGGATTGATTATACATATTATTATATTTAAAAGTTATTGATAACACTTTGTTATCTTAGTTGACATGGTGAGAATCGAACCCACCTATACACCATGATGTCAGTTACTTGTTCGCAATTTATACTGTTAGAAACAAGTGGAACTCGCAGTAGTGACTACACTAATTCTTTATCACGTAATACAACTGGAATATTATTAGTTGCAGTGTAAGACTTGTATTTGTTGAAACACGCCATTTTTTCTAGATTACTTTTCATAATGTTGAAAGCTTTGTCGTGATTATACACATACTTTTTACCTTTTTTGTTAGTGAATTCGATAGTTACATTTTTACCTACTAGTGACTGTCTGATGACAAATCTTTTTGAAATTAAATTACTCATATTATTATATTTATTTATTATTAGTTTACATTTATATTATCTGTTGTGTGTCGTATTTGGTTTGTAATTATATATATTTGTTAGTGTATATTTGTTTAGTTCACATTAGTGTGTAAGAGGTATGGCACGCGAGTGCTAATTAACTTACATTATATTTAATTAATTACTTTAAATCTTTAACATATATTACTTTATTATTTCTTATAATATACCATTTACTTGTATCAATTGTATTATATTTCTTATTCATATTACTTATATTTTACTTACATTTATATTATCTACATGTATTCGTATTTACTTTGTAAAAAGGTAAAACATTTTGCGTAAAATCATGAAAAAGCAGGCCCGTGGGCTAAAAAATATGCGTTTTCTGTAACACGCTGATAGTCAGGGGGATAGTAGCAACGCTTTAATTCCCTATAATTAACAGCTTTTCAGAATGAAAACTGTGACATAAGGCTATTAGTAGTATATAGTAACAGGCTATTGTCACACTATTAGTATATACGTCTCTATATAGTAGTAAAATTAGTGCAAAACCTGTAATATTACTAACCATAGCGCGCTTCAACACAAGCCTGTTTTAGAATAATGCAATAAAAAAAAGAAAAATGGCAATAATCTCCTCATATCCTGTATTAACCCCACAACTTGGCGATAAAGTACTAGGATCTAACACCGTAGATTCCACTGGGCAACCAGTAGAGGGCAATCCCACGGTACAATACACTCTAAACGACATAAAACTACTAGTTGATCAACAGTATGTACAGCAATTATCAGCATTTAATCCAAACAATACGTTTGACCCAGGGCATAACAACACTGGATCTATAATTACGTTTGGTGCAGCGCAGGGCACAGGCACAAGTGCAGTTATGTTGGGAGCTGATGGTAGAATAACATTCAACCTTAAAGGTGCATATAGCATACAACAGATATATTATGGCCAAGCAGCTATTAATAACAATGTTATATTAAACTTTAAAATGGTTGATTCAAATGGTACTCAAGTAGGACCAACATCCACAACAAGGTTCTTATCAAACAATACATTAGAGAGGCATCGTATAGAAATAAACAGTTATATACAGATACCTTCTACAGCATACTACTATTTATGGCTGCAAAACCCAACATCAGGTGCTGCTGGTCAGTTAGCTAATCAAGTTACTGACGCTGCATGGGGAACAGATGTGCCACCTGCACAACTAATCATAACAAAATTACAATAACATGGCTATAATATATTCATATCCTACGGTTACTCCAGAAAAAACAGACCTTGTATTAGGAACAGATGTTAGTGTGCCTGGTAAACCTACAAAAAACTTTACGGTACAAAGTATTATTGATCTTGTAACAACAGCAACTGGAGATTTGCAGTTTGTTTTAGATTTAGGTAACACTGCTACAGGTAAAGATATAAATTTAACTAACAACGCGTTTAGAGGTGGTTCTTTTGTAACTGTCGGTGGTGCAACAGTGTCTGGAACAACAGGTACTGGATTTACAAACGTAACATCAACAGCATTTACAGGTACAATAGCAACACCCGCTCAACCGAACATTACATCACTTGGTACATTAAGTGCTTTAGTTATAAGCGGTCCAATATCTGGTACAGGTTTAATAACTAATTCTAATTTAACTGGAGCTCAAAACGATAATGTAGTAAGTACACTAGCTATTAAAACCTATGTAGATAATAAAGTTGGTTTATACGATACATTGCAAGAGGTATTGGCTAATGGCAACACAACTAGTGGTTCTGATATAGTGGTTTCTGCTGGTGACGATGTTACATTTACTAATACATCGAAAATATTAATGGGTACTACAGCTGTTGATAACTTTGAAATATACAGTGATAGTGCTAACAGTATAGTAATAGATAGAAGTCCCGGTGCTTTAAAACTACAAACTAGTTTATTATCTGTAAGAAATGAAGGAGATACAACTCAAACAATAAGTGCTAGTGCTGCTGGTGCTGTAGAATTATACCATGCTGGTGATAAGAAAATAGAAACATTAGCTGGTGGTGCTAAGGTAACTGGAGCTTTTCAAGCTACAACATCAGGTACATTTGCTAGTTTAGTAAATACAGGTACATATACAGATTCAAGTGGTGATGTAGGTACTGCAGGTCAATTACTATCTTCTACAGGTTCTGGTACAAACTGGGTAACAGAAGTTCCATTATACAATTGGATTATAGAAGCTGATAGCGGAACAGGTAGTCCTTATACAGTTGTTTCAGGTAATACAATTGATTTTGTAGGTGGTGACAATATAAATACTTCTTGGATAAATGCAAGTAAAGAATTAAAAATTGATGTTACAGGTGTTGTGCAAAAAGGTACAGGTGCTGCAACTCAGGTAGCATATTGGACTGATGCTAATACTATAGCTGGTGATGCAGGTATGACTTATAATGCAGGTAGTGATTATTTAACTTTAGCAGGTACAGTAAAGTCTGGTACGTTTACAACTACAGCTGGAACAGCAACTTGGTCAACAACGGTAATGGCTGGGTTTACATCTATTACATCCACTGCTTTTATAGGTGCTTTAACTGGTAACGCAAGTACAGCAACAGCATTAGCTGCTTCTGGAGCAATAGCACTTACTGGTGATACAACATCTACTGGTGGTCCTTATACTTACACATCAGGTGGTGCACTTAATATAGCAACTACAATAGCTGACACTACTGTTACAGCTAAAGTTCTAACAAACCTACCCACCCCAACGTCTGCTGCAATCGCTGCGTCTGATACTATACTTGCTGCAATGGCAAAATTACAAGGTCAGATCACAGGTATACCACAAGGTCTTGTATATAAAGGAACATGGAATGCAACAACCAACTCACCAGCGCTTGCTAGTGGTACAGGTACTACTGGTGAATTTTATATTGTAAGTGTTGCAGGTAATACAAACTTAGATGGTATTACGGATTGGCAAGTTGGTGACTGGGCTATATTTGTAGAAGTTGGTGCAACTGATACTTGGCAAAAAATAGATAACACTTCTGCTATACTTGGAAGTGGTACAGCAAATAAAATAGCTAAATGGACTGGATCTAATACTTTAGCAACTGGTCTAATAGCTGACGATGGTTCTACTGTTACTGTAGGTAACTCTGGTAATTTAGTAGTTGAAGGTAATACAACACTTGGTAACGCTGATACAGATACTACAACTGTTAAAGGTCCTGCTGTATTTGAAGAGACATTAAGAATAAACGAAGGGATTAGTTTAGGTGCTAACACTTATGGTACAGCCGGTCAAGTATTAACATCAGGCGGAGGTTCTTCTTCAGTTAACACATGGACAACACCTACTACAGGTACAGTTACAAGTGTAGCTTTAACAGAAACAGGTGATGCACTTACTATAACTGGATCTCCAGTGACTAGCAGTGGTACAATTAATATAGCTGGTGCAGGTTCTGCATCTCAATATATAAATGGAGCTTTAGATTTAGTTACATTCCCAACTGTAGATAACTATGTTAGCTGGACGCTTGCTGGTGATACAGGATCTTCTCAAACTATAAGCTCTACCAATACAGCTACTTTTGCTGGAGGATTTGGTATTAGTACAGTTGCTAGTGCAACCGATACGTTAACAACAGCTATTGATATAGTAGGTACAGATAATGCAATTGCAGGATTAACTGCTGCAGCTCCTTTAGCAACAGATACTTTATGGTTTAATGATATAAGCGATTCTAATACTATTAGAAAAGCTACTATAGCAGATATTGTAGATTTAGGAAATGAAACACTATCTCAAGTATTATCTAATGGTAATACAACAGGTGGTACAGATATAGCTGTTAGTGCTAATGATGATATAACATTTACTGATACTAGTAAAGCAATATTTGGAGCAGGTTCAGATTTACAAATATATCACGATGGTAGTAATAGTAAAATTACAGAAGGTGGTACTGGTGGTTTATATATTGGTTCAAGTTTATTAGGAATAGAAAGTGGTAATCACGGAGAAACAATGGCTCAATTTATAGCTGATGGTGCGGTAAAATTATATTACGATAATGTACAAAAATTCCAAACAACAAGCGCAGGGGTTACTGTAACAGGTGCTCTTTCGACAAGCACGTCAGCTAGTATAGGTACAACACTAACAACGGGTGGTTCAATAACAGTAGATACTCATGGGTTGCTTTCAATAACTGGTGGTAACAACTTAACAATAAGTGGAACTGCAGCATCGCATTCAGGTTTAATTTTTGCAACTAATTCTATATTACCAGCAGTATTATCAGTAGATACTAACGGTGTAGTTGATTTAGGACAAAATGGTAATCAATTTAAAGATTTATATTTATCTGGTAATGTAATACATGGTGGTAGTGGAACAGGGACAAAAGGTGGTACGTTTAATAAACTATATACAACTGGAAATGCTGGTGTAGCAGGAGTTGCTTTTACAATAAGTAGAGCAACAACGGGTGTTATGATTTTTGACGTAATGCTAACTAGTGACACGTCTACAACTTGTGCTGTTGCAAAAAAATACACAGTTGTTAAATCTTATGGTGCTAGTCCTTTATATAATAAAATATTAGATACTGGGCCAGATTTTGATAATAGTGATTTTACAGTTGTTTTTGCTCAAGATACAACTGATCTTTCTATAAAATGCACAATAACACCCGTACAAACAAACACACAAAAAATAGGTATTACACTTGATTTAGGATTTGGACAAAATAATGCAACAGTTGTAATGAATTAAAATAGTATATGGCTAATTTATCTAATATAAATAATAAGTTCCTAGTAACAACTGGAGGTAATGTGGGTATTGGAGTAACTGGTCCTGTGGTAAAATTAGAATTACAAGATACTACCCATACCACAATGAAAATAAGGTCTGGTAATAATGATAATATTTTATTTTTACAAGCAATACAAGGTCAAGATGGAAGAATTGGTACTGAGACAAATAATGATTTAGGTTTTTATACTAACGGTACAGATAGATTAACTATATCCAATACTGGAAACGCTACTTTTGCAGGCAATGTAGGAATAGGAGTAACTCCAGAAGCTTGGACAGTATTTAAAACCTCACAAATAGGTCAAGCATCAGCTTTTGTTGGTAGAATATCTTTAAATCAAACTGATGTAGCAACTAATTTTTATTACGATGGATCTGAAAAAAGAATAACCACTGGATATGCTCAACGATATACACAAACGTCAGATGGAAACCATCAATTTTGGACTGCTGGTACTGATAGTGCAGATTCAGCGATTACTTTTTCGAAAAAATTTGAAATATTAAATAATGGAAATGCAACTTTTGCAGGTGGTATAAACGCACAAGATATGCGTTTACAATCGTCAGGTACAACATATCTTAATATTGGCAATGGTTCTACAGGTTCAACATCAACTGATGGAGCAAGCATAGGTTATTTTACAGGACAAACTTCTTTGCAAATTGTTCAAAGAGAAAATGATGCTATGGTTTTTTCAACAAATAGTAATGAAAGAATGCGTATTACAAGTGCTGGAAAAGTAGGAATCGGAACAACAGCTCCAGCGGCTAAGTTACACGTAGAAAACACAAACGCAGCTATTGTTTATGTAAAATCTACTATTAATAATCAAAATGCTTCAATTTGGTTTAATTCTAATTCAGGTGGAACTCAAG
>Ga0208666_1001080_pt1 | contig 12386 bp, 9 predicted proteins | sample 5B_taG_FD_184078 | JGI IMG/M metagenome (GOLD analysis project Ga0208666, IMG submission 184078) | Marine viral communities from the Subarctic Pacific Ocean - 5B_ETSP_OMZ_AT15132_CsCl metaG (SPAdes) (version 2) | ecosystem: Environmental > Aquatic > Marine > Oceanic | place: Pacific Ocean...
GTACGTATACACAACATACAATGAGGAGATAGGCTTAACACCTATTCCTAAAAACAGTAATCGTAGTTTATCTTTTGATTACTACGTTACTGCAACCGCTCTTTCTTCAGCAACAGATGAATCTATCATACCCGAACGTTTTGAGCCTGTAATCAACGCTCGTGCAAAGTATTACACCTACATGTTCCGTTCAGATGTACAGACTGCACAGTTTGCCCTGAAAGAATACGAAGATGGTTTGAAGCGCATGAAAGTAGAACTACTAAATAGAAAAGACTATATGAGAGCAGTTTAATATGCCGGATTTAGAACTACAAGGGGTTAGCCCCCTTTCTTTTAACTGCGAAGGTGGCTTGATACTGAACAGGTCCACCTTTATTATGCAACCGGGGCAAGCTCTTGAGTTAGAAAACTTTGAGCCAGACGTTGGCGGGGGTTACAAGCGTATGCTTGGGTTTAGACCCTTTGTAAATCAGATCGTTCCAGAAACAAACAATTCTACCGAACCTGTTCTTATGTCTACTCAGTTTAACAATTTTGTGCTGGCAGCAAGAGGGGAAAAGATATTTAGTTCTGCATCATCAGAATTATCTGCAGCCCTATCTGCATCAACTGCCATGACAGGCTCTGGCATAATAAGCGTTGATAGTACCACCGGGTTTAGTTCCAGTGGAACAATACAGATAAATTCAGAAATATTTACATACACTGGGGTTACTTCAACTACATTCACAGGGGTAACTAGGGCAACAAGCAGTACAACAGCAGCAGCCCATGCAGTTGATGATGTTGTTTCCGAAACTTGGACTGCGCGAGATACAGGACGAACAAACGCAGCCCGATACAATTTTGAACGATACAACTTCGATGGTAATGAAAAGATAATAGTTGTTGACCAAGTTAATGCCCCTACCATATTTAACACATCTCTCAGTGCCACAGATGTTAGTGATAGTTCAGTTGCTGGTGCAAAACACGTTGTTGTTTTTAAGAATCACATGTTTTATTCTGGCATGGCATCTACACCTCAAGAAATAGTTTTTAGTGAACCTTTTGATGAAGATGGATTTAACACGGGCGACGGAGCCGGAAGCATCAAAGTTGATGACACAATCGTTGGCTTAAAGGTCTTTCGTGACAATTTGTTTATATTCTGTGAAAACAGGATATTTAAACTAGGGGGTAGTTCTCTTTCTGACTTTGCCATTGTACCAGTCACTAGAAATATAGGCTGTATAAATGGCTTTACAATTTTGGAATTTGCGGGTGACTTAGTATTCTTGGGGCCAGATGGATTACGTACCGTTGCTGGTACAGCCCGTATTGGTGACGTTGAATTAGGTACTATAAGCACTAATGTTCAGCAATTGTTTAGGGACAACCTAACTAATGCAGGGGCGTTTGTTTCACTGGTTATACCTGATAAAACACAGTATCGTATTTTCTTTTCAAAAGATGGTGGCTCACAAACATCTACGATAGGTGCAATATGTGTGATGAAGGGACAAGCGTTTGAGTTTTCGACTATGAAAGGTATTCGCCCCGCATGTGCGGATACAATAGTTGAAGCGGGTGATGTCAGAGCCATACACGGAGGCTTTGATGGTTACATATACAGGCAGGAAAGAGGCAATACTTTCGACGGTTCTTTAATAAAAGCAAAATATAGAAGTCCTGATTTAAGTATGGGTGACCCCGGAGTACGAAAACACATGCAGCGTGTTAACATCAACTACGCACCAGAGTCAACAATTGATGCAGACTTGTTTGTAAGATACGACTATGAATCAAGTCAATCTACTCGACCCGCCGCATACCCGTTAGATAGTACGAATGTTGCAGGTGTTTACGGTACATCTTCTTATGGTAGTGCCGTGTACGGTGGACCTTCCCAACCAATTGTTCGCAAAGCAGTGGAAGGTTCGGGGTTTGCAGTGGCATTAAGAGTAGAAGATGGGGCAGATACTACTGCTCCATATACCCTAAAAGGGTTTCAATTAGAATTTCAAGTGGGAGCAAGAAGGTAAATGGGCGCGAATTATACACGACAGTCCACGTATGCTGATGGCGATACAATCTCCGCTGCAGATACCAACGACGAATTTAACCAACTACTTGCTGCGTTTGCTGCAAGCACGGGACATACACACGACGGAACTGCCGGAGAAGGTGGGCCTATTACTGCATTGGCAACTAATTCAGTTACTTTTGGCACAGGGTCAGATACTGACGTATCAGTTACCTTTGATGCTAATACAAATGATGGTGTTCTTACGTGGATGGAAGACGAGGATTACTTTCAGTTCTCCGACGACATACTTATGTCCACCACAGAAAAGATACAGTTTCGTGACACAGCAATATACTTGAACTCTAGCACGGATGGACAACTGGACATTGTAGCTGATACAGAGGTGCAGATTGCAGCAACAACCATAGATGTAAACGGTAACCTAGATGTTAGCGGAACAATCGTTGGTGCCAGTACAGTTCAGGGAACGACAATTACAGCAACGACTGCTTTTGTTCCCGACGCAAGTGACGGTGCCGCATTAGGTACATCATCCCTAGAGTTCAGCGATTTGTTTCTTGCTGATGCAGCCGTAATTAACTTGGGTGCAGATCAAGACGTAACTCTTACCCACGTTGCTGACACAGGCGTACTTCTTAACTCAACTAACCAGTTACAATTTGGGGACAGTGGAACCTACATACACCAGTCAGCCGATGGTGTCCTCGACCTTGTTTCCGACACTGAAATTGAAATAAATGCTACCACAATAGATATCAATGGTAACGTAGAGGTTTCTGGTTCACTTACAGGTGCAGGAACAGTTCAGGGAACTACTATCACTGCAACAACTGCTTTTGTACCAGACGCTTCAGACGGAGCAGCACTTGGTACTTCCTCATTAGAGTTTAGTGACTTATTCCTTGCAGACGCTGCTGTTATTAATTTAGGTGCAGACCAAGATGTTACCCTCACTCATGTTGCTGACACGGGTATTCTTCTCAACTCTACACGCCAACTACAATTTGGTGACAGTGGTACGTACATACACCAATCAGCAGACGGTGTCCTTGACCTTGTTTCTGATACTGAAATAGAAATAAATGCTACAACGATTGACATTAATGGTAATGTGGATATTTCAGGAACATCTACGCTTACAGGTAATGTGACTCTAGGTGGTCAACTCATAATGCCTGATGTTACATCTGGTAAAATTCTTGTAGCTGATAACACATCTTATCAAGAAGTTGCCGTTAGCGGCGATGCCACTATAGCATCTAACGGTGCGCTAACCATAGCAGACAACGCAATTAGTTTGGCGAAACTAGCGGGTATTGCAAGAGGTAAGTTAATTGTTGGTGACAGTAGTGGTGACCCTTCTGTTATTGGGCCGGGAACTAGTGGGCAAGTATTGCTTTCGGACGGTACAGATATTGCGTTTGGTGCGGCCCCTGCAGCCAGTGGAGCAGCAACAGGTATTACTTCTATTTTAAATGCGTCTTTGGTTGTAGGTAGAGATGCTGACAATCAAATAAAGTTTGGAACGGATAACGAGATTACCTTCAGGGTAAGTGCTGGAGATAACGTTGTATTCAAAGCAAGTGGTGAAATAGAAGCAACTAGTCTTGATATTAGTAACGATTTGTTTCTTGCTGACGGACGAGCAATACAGTTTGGTAACGACCAAGAAATTACACTTACCCACGTAGCTGACTCTGGTCTTACCCTAAAACATGATGCCTCTGGGGATGATAAGTTTCCAACTTTGACATTGGCAGCAGGTGACAATGATATTGCAGCCAACGACAAACTAGGGGTTCTTAACTTTATTGCCCCGGACGAAGGGGCTGGCACTGACGCTATTCTGGTGGCAGCAGGTATTGAAGCTGTATCAGAAGGTGACTTTAGCGCATCTAGCAATGCAACAAAACTATCGTTTAAAACAGCCGCCTCTGCAGCAGCAGCAGAAACAGCGTCGTTAAGTTCTGCAGGAGTGTTTACAGCTACATCTTTTGCCGGAGACGGTTCTAATCTAACTGGAATTGCACCTTTCCCATCTGGCACATCAATGCTGTTTCAGCAATCTTCTGCACCAACAGGGTGGACAAAACAAAGCACACATGATGACAAAGCCTTGCGTATTGTCACTGGCACTGTTGGAACTGGTGGTTCTGTTGCCTTTTCTACAGCTTTGGCAACGCCGTCTCTGAGTGGGTCTACTGGTTCAACAACTTTGGCTACATCACAAATTCCATCTCACAGCCATACTATTTCCACTGAGCGTATACACGAAGTTGGTACTGAGCATGTTAGTACAAGCCAAAACGGTACTCATGGTAGCAAAAGCACTAATGCCGCAGGTGGCGGTGGTTCTCACAATCACTCAATGTCTGGAACAGCAACCATCAATGTAAATTATGTAGATTTTATTATTGCAAACAAGGATTAATAATGCAGCTTGAAGTGAAACATAATTGTCCTCTTAATAATTTTGAACCTTGTAAACAACTGGACTGTGCTTGGTTTGTTAAATTAGCTGGCACTGATCCAAACACTGGTAAACAAGTTGATGAGTTTGGGTGCGCTATGGCTTGGTTGCCAATGCTTTTAATTGAAAACACACAACAATCTCGTGGAACTGGCGCGGCAGTCGAGAGTTTTCGGAATGAAATGGTTAGACAAAATGAAACCAGCCACAATTTATTAGAAAGAATGAATAACCCAACATTATTTAACATGATTGAGGCAAGACAATGAAAGTATCAATAATAAAGGAAGATGGCACTGTTGTTAAGGACGGAGTTGCGTATACGGGTTTAGATTTATCTGCATTACCTAGTGAATTTCATGCATTGCAGTGGGATGGCGATAGCGGTGACCTTGAAACTAAGGATGGAAACAAAAATCCCATCAACGCTGATATAACTGACTTTAGCCCTTATCAATTTTGTTTAGATGCGTGGCAAGTTGAATATGATGCAGAGCAAGCTGCAATAGCTGCTGAAGAAGAAGAAGAAGAATAAACCTTTAACTAGGGATAGCTCTCAATGGATTTAGTACACATAATTGACACTCTAATCGGCATAGTTGTCATGGGTGGTGCATGGTTTCTTTCCGGCATGGTAAAGGAACAGAAACGCATAGAGATTCTTCTCAACCGTACTCGTGAGGAGTATGTCACTCGCAGTGAGGTTAGAGAGGACATGAGTCGGGTTATGGAAGCATTACACCGGGTTGAGGATAAGCTAGACCGTGCGTTACAGAAAGATTAATAAATGGCAACGATAACAACAGATCAAGAACTGGATGATGAAGTAGGAAAACTTGCAGGTGCGGGTGTTCCGGCTGCAACAGCCACGCTTCAACAAGCGGGTGACACAACAACAGGGGAAATTCAAGACTCTACAACGGGCATTAAAGTAGCTGCCCCTGCAACTACTCCTGTTGCCGCACAGGTGCCTATACCTACTCCGGGACTTCCGGGAATCCCTCCACCCATTGGTAGCACTCCTCAACCCACTGTCCCCGCCAAACCTGCTACCGGAGTGGGACAAGTAGCAGGTACAACCACTGTAGCTGGACAGATTGGAACAGCGACTGCCGCTCAAATTACTCAACCTGTACAAGTCGACATGACAGGAGTTCAAGCGGGTCCATCTGCAGGTGCAATCGGAACGGCTGCTACTCAACAGCTTGATCAACGAGCCACCACTCAATACCAGCTTGGTCAGTTGATGCAAAGCATTCAACAAGGTCAACCTCTTCCCCCGTGGGCTGCTCCTGCTGTTCGTAAAATAAGTGGTGTAATGCAAGCACGAGGATTGGGTGCAAGTTCTATGGCTGCAGCAGCTATGACACAGGCAGTCATGGAGTCCGGTGTAGTTATCGCCTCACAGGATGCTAACAAGTATGCCACTATTCAACTTGCAAACTTAAATAACGAACAACAAATGGCGTTACAAAATGCTGCAACTTACGCTGCAATGGACAAAGGGAACTTAAATGCCCGACTTACCGCTGCAGTAACTAACGCTCAGTCGCTTCTTGCCACCGAAACAAAAAACCTTGAAGCAAGGCAGTCAGCTAATACTCTCAGTTTCAACGCACTAACACAGGCCATGTTTAAAGATGCTGCAGAAGATAACGCTCGTAAACAATTCAACGCCAAAAATGAATTGCAGGTTGAAGAGTTTTTTGCGGAACTAGGCTCCCAAGTTGAAACAGCTAATGCTAACCGTGTTGCTGCTATGGAACAGTTTAACGCTGGTGAGAAAAACGCCATGACACAGTTTAACGCCAGCATGAGAGATGCACGGGACAAATTCAATGCCAACATGCAATACGCTGTTGATCAGTCAAATGTAAATTGGCGAAGACAAGTTAATACTGCAAACACTGCCACACAGAATGAAGCAAACCGCATAAATGTGCAAAACTCATTTAATGCTACACAAAACGCCCTAAATAATCTGTGGCAAAAGTACAGAGACAATGCAGCTTGGAATTTTCAAAAGGGCGAGTCAGAATTGCAACGACAACATGAAGTCGGCATCATGGCTATGGAATTTGCAAATACAGAAAAGTTGTACGATAAAAAACAAAAGGATGATCTTGCTGCAGGAGTGGGTAACTGGCTTGCCAAGTGGATTGCAACGGGACAGTAAGGAAAGTTAGATATGAATTTAAGAACAATAATATCGATAGGATTACCTCTTTTACTGGGGGGTATGGGGGGTAACAAAGGTTACCAAGAAGACCCCAACTTTACAGGCGGCGGTGGCGGTTCTGCACAAACCGGGGGTTTTCTTAATTTTATAAGAGAAGGAGCGCAAGCATTTACTGATTCCAGAGCAGGTCAACCAACGTTTGCCGCTACAGAAATTCCTCGTCAGAATAGGTCCATTACAGACCTTACACGAGGACAAGCAGCACCGGGAGGGCTTAGTTCTCCTATGCAACAACTATTTCAAACGGCTGCTGTTATGGAAGCTGCAAGGCATTTTAGAGAAAACGGCTCCAGAGATTTAAATATGCAATCTATGATGAACGATCTTGGTTACGTTCGTCCGACCACCACTCAAGGAAAGAAAACAGTAGTAACAGAACGCCCTGAATTATCGGAGATTAGTGTAGGATGAAACTAGATGCAAACACCCCTCCCGTCGGATCAGTTGATGCAAAAGATGAATTTGCTCCTGCACCACCGGGATACGGACTGACACAAGACAATCAACGGTGGCCGTGGGGACAACCCCCAAGAGATGTTGACCCACAGGTAGTATTGGACAAAGCAATAGCTGCCGTGTCTGAGAAAGCAGCAAAACGTGAGATGTTTAAACTTCTTACGGTGGGTGTGTCAGTGGAAGTTATCGTTGAAGGTTACATATTTCAAGGATTTTCTGACGGCAAATTTTCACCTGATGTCGGGCTGTTAATCAAGGGGCCGATGGCTCTTGCTATAGCTGGTATGGCTGACAAGGAGAACATACCCTACCGTTTTTTTGAAAACGATGATGAATTAGAACGTAACGAGATGAGTGACGAAACATTCTTCAGAATGATGAAACAAAACAATCCAAAAATGTTTGCTTACGTGAGTGAGCAGATAAACGAAGGACTTCGTCAGGGATACGCTCCACAGGAGCCAGAAGAAGAAAACTTTATGACAATGAAGAAACAAACGGAAGAGGCTAATTAGAGATGGGTATTGGAGCAGCATTTGCTACAGGTCTTGTACAGGGCTTTTCGGAAAACATAGACAAAGAACAGGCTCGTCGTGACAAGCAAAGGGATCGTGTTAACGCTTATCAGGATTACGCTGTAAAAGCAATGATTGAAGGTAAAGCTTCGGAAGCGGGATTGAATGCCGTAAAAGACCTCGTTAAAAAAGCAAATACACAGATAGATAGTATGGAACCTATCGGACCCTTTGGTAAAAGGGGAAAAGATATTGCTTTGGATATGGCATCTATTCAGGGAGCGTTGGGTGATGCGACAGATTACAACTTTAAGATACCGGGATCAAAGTCAGGTAATTTTTTAGGATTTAGTCAAGCGGATGGTAAAGGTAGTGCCAACGATAGTTATGCTTTTCTTGCGGAATATTCCACTAAGATAACTGATCCTAAGATACAACAAAAATTAAGAGACGACCCTATTTTAGCCCGAAACGTACAAAATACTTTAGCTGCAATGCAAATGAGAATTGTAAGTAATGATATTGGTAAAATTTTAGCTTCAGGAAAAAATGACGTATCTGGGTATGTAACTCCAGAACTATTTGGCCTCAGTCCCACTTCACCCTATCAAGCTTTAGCAATACACAACAAATTAATGAAAGAATTAGAAATACCCATACCCTCTATAACAGACATAGTAGAAGATGCTAAATCTAACTTGGGTCAGAGCGGCGGTAGTGGCGGTAGTGTCGATAGCAGTGATACTGGTGATCTGACTATAGCCACAGTTATAGAACCCCAAAAGGGTGGAGACGATGGAGAACAAATTGTAGGGTATCAAGTTGGAAGTTTGCAGGTAAGACCCGAAGATATGCCTATTTATATGGGACTAGCAAAGAAGCTGGGCGTACCTGTAAAATCCGTAGTAGGAGGGGCATTGCCACTGTATAATTACTGGGTAGGAAAAGATGGTAATGGTCTTCCTGTAAGTGGCGACAGACAATACTTTGATTTTCTTGGAATGGAACCAGAGCAAAAAAGAGATGCACTATCTGCAAGTATACAGTTAGCTTCTTATCCGGGAGTGTCTTCCCTTGACCCAGAAATAGGTTTGTACAAACTTGGATACGATGCAGAAGGTGATAAAGCTATATTGGATTTCAACAACGTATTAAACAGCACAAAAGCCAGTACGTTCACACAATTTGTCATGGCTATTGCCCCTTACATGACTTTTAATAAAGAAAAAACTCAAGTAAAAGTATTTGGATACAAGACACAAGACAAGAGTCTCAGTAGATCAAAGTATGTATTAAGAAAACGATATGGTGATTTGGCTGAATCTACAGAAAAACTTAGCATGGGGTTTTTAATTAACGAACTTAAAAATAAAGAAACAGCAATGGCTGCTCTAAAAACGTTACAACAAAAAAGAGCAGACCTTGAAGACCCAGAAGTATATGCCTCATTCAAAAAAGCAATGGGTGTTGCGTTTGGGGGTAAGGGTAGTATTAGAGAAGCAATTGCAAAAGACCTTCTTGGTTGGGGAGTTGTAGAAGAGCAAACAACAAACTTGTCGGATGATTTTCTAGCAAGTTTGGATAGGGGTATTGAAGAAAAGAGATCAAGCGGTGGCGAAGCGTTGGCAGAGTTAGAAGCCATGCGTATATCTCTAGCCTTTCAGCTTGCTCGTGCAGCAGACCCATCTGGAAGATTGTCTAACCAAGATGTTCAACAACAGCTTGACAGGTTAGGTGCGGGATTTAACACTAAAGAACAAGCTGTCAGAAAAATACAAGTTGTCGTGGATGAACTAAGTAGGGACATAGACAAACTAAAGGTCTTTGTAACGTATGGTCGGGGCAACGCTGTATTAACTGCCAACGAAGCAAAAATTATTGATGCGGCTTTTGCAGTGGACTACGTAAGAAACAGGGCAAATGCTCTGAATCAATCTCCAAAAACAGGGGGTGACGGAAGCAAACCTATTATTGCAGACGAATATATAATAAATAACAACGGTTCTGTTATGGATAAAGACTTTAATACAGTTGATGACCCTGCGTTAATTGACGCAATTAAAAAAGCTAAAGCAGCGAAAGTTAAAGCATAATGGTATTAGAAGCAAAAGATTTACAAGTACTTCCTGATCCCGGAGAGGTAATCCCAGAGGCTTTGGATGTCATAACTGGCGGCGGTATCGTAAAAGATGAAGTCACTGGTGAAGACGAAATATACAAAGTTACAGGTGATATTCAGGATAACACCCTAAAAGCTTTTAGAACAGGAGAAATGGCTGAACAAAGTATTGAGGCACAGAAATCTCCTATCTTAAACAGGGATGAATTTTTTAGCGCAATTCAAGGCGGTAGAATTGGTGGTGTTGGGCCATATAATTCTAATCAGTTAAATAATATGATAACTGCATCAAGTCCTGATTCAGGGGTAAGTGATGAAGTCCGTGCCAAAGCGACTGACAGATTAAACAATGCTTTTACTTTTTATTCAGAGAGAATAGCAAATAAACCCACCACTGAAGTAGCTTTCGGACAAGAGACTGCTCCGGGAGAGTTTACATTTGTTCCCACTCCTGAAGCAACACAAGATGCGAAACTCAAAAGCATACAGGAAAACATCTTTGAGGGTAAGGCTGCTATTGCAAGGGTTGTCTCCGGTGCATTTGAACCACTCACTGGCTTAGAGGCTAAAGATAAAAAACGTGTTGAGAATATAATCATACGGCAACTGTCAACAGGTAGTTTTTGGGATACCACTGTTGAAAGAGTCAAAGAAGGAATGCTTAGAGGAACTGCAATCTACCTGCCTGACTATGCAGTTAACTACGGCATTGATGCTATAAAAGCAGCAACAAAAGCTACAGCGTATAACGTAGGTAAGTTTTTTAATCTTACAGATAATAGCGCACCCTTTGTAGAATCGTGGGAGGGGAGCGCACAAGATAGAGCAAGAGCATCAGAATGGTGGAAGAGCTTTATAGGGGACTCTACAGGCATACGCGAACTATCCGAAGTTATAAACGATTCAATTGTATCCACCCTACAACAGCAGGTAGACTCTGGAGAAATAACTGAAGAAGATTTTAAAAGAATTACAAGGTCTAAAACACAAACAGCAAGCGGTGAGATTGTAGAACTAGACACAGTATTTGTAGATGAAAACATAGCTCAAACTTTGTTAAACGAGTCTGTAAATCAACTCACTCCTTTAGCACAATACGGTTCCGTATTAGCAGAGGCAGTCCTTACTATGGGGGGAGTGGGTAAAGCAAAACAAGCACGGGGTCAATCACTCATAGGTGAAGTAAGTCGTAAGATACTTGATATTAATACAAAAGCAAAAGCGAAAAACGCATCTAAAGCCGAAATAGATTTAGCTGCAGAATTGAATAATTTGAGCGGTAACATAATGGCTCAAGCTAAGTTCTTAGAAAATAGAAAGATGATTAGGAAGGTCAACCTTAACAACATGGCATACGCTATGGAAATGGATAGGGTAGACGCAAACAGTGAAAAAATATTTAGCAGACTAGACGGAATAAGTGAAGACTTATACTCTTTAAGAAAAGGAAACACAGGCGACAAGTTAAAAGTAGTCAAGCAGTCTAGTGAATACAGAAAGCTTCAAGCAGAACAACAGCGATTGCGCGGAATGATGATACGAAGGTACCTGTCAGGTAGGTTTATATCTAATGTAAAAGACAACTTTGTTGAGGCACTTCCTGTGTCTTTAGCTATGTATTATGGTGGAAGCATGACCGCTGAAGGTGGAGAGGACAGTTTCTTTCAGGGGGATCGTTTTGCTGGAGAGGGTATAGCAGCCATTGCGTATATGGCTATCGGAAAACCAACAACAGTGTTTGCTGGTAAGAGTGCGGCTTGGTTAAACCAACAGATGGGAGATGTTTACGGTAAAAGTCTGGAAGCTATAGAAGGTATAGCTGGAATACCTCTTTCGTTAATTACAGGTAACAGAGATGCTTTTAGAGGATTTCTTACAGATGGAAGTATAAACAACTTTGAAAGGGCAACAGGAATTACTCTTGATGGTGATACTCGACGCTCACTTGGGTTTGTTGCAAAGCTTGCTGGCAAACTGGATGAGGACGGCATAGATCAAGTAGTCACAAGCATGGAGAAACATCAGCGACGTTTAACTGAAATACTTGATGAGTTTCCTGCTGAACAACGTCCTGAAGTTCGTAGAATACTGCAAGAAGACATAGCAACAATGAGCGGCATTGGTTGGCTACAGTCAGCAAAAAAGTTAGCTACGTTTAAGATCGATGCAAGAGAGGCAGGAAGTTTAAATACAATTAACGAACAGCTAAAAGCTCAAAATCTAATACAGGAAAGAACTTACGCAACGGATCGTATGATCATGCGGCTAGAAGAATTAATATCTGGTAGAACAGACTTGGATGATACATCCGAAATTAAAAATTACATAAAGTCTTTAAAGGCAACAAATACCAAGATAATGCAGGATTTAGGCACTGAACGCGAAAAGCTTATGGCTGACATACGGACGTACAAGCAGGAAATACTTGCTGATCCAAACGCAGAGTTGCCCCCAAGAGTGTTGCAAAGTCTTGATGAGCTAGAAGTTGAACTTGAGTTACAGGTAAGAAGAAACCCTGATGGTTCTGCAGGTGACATCGATTTACTTGAAATCGC
>Ga0208666_1001084_pt1 | contig 12380 bp, 13 predicted proteins | sample 5B_taG_FD_184078 | JGI IMG/M metagenome (GOLD analysis project Ga0208666, IMG submission 184078) | Marine viral communities from the Subarctic Pacific Ocean - 5B_ETSP_OMZ_AT15132_CsCl metaG (SPAdes) (version 2) | ecosystem: Environmental > Aquatic > Marine > Oceanic | place: Pacific Ocean...
TCAATGGGGATGGTTCCTCAAGGTTACGTAGTGAACAACTACTTAACTGATACTGATGCTTTCTTCATCAAGACAGATGTACCTAACGGATTAAAAATGTTCGTTAGATCTCCAATTAAGACAGCTATGGAAGGTGACTTCGATACTGGTAACGTTAGATACAAAGCTAGAGAGAGATATTCTTTCGGATTCTCAGACCCTAGAGGTATCTTCGGTTCACCTGGTGCGTAATCACTAGATTAACTGAATAATTAAGGGCGGCTCTTGTAGCCGCCCTTTTTTTATGGTAGAAAGATAAAACCCAATGAAAACTTTCCTAATACAAATCAGAGCATACGGCTATCATGCGCGTTTTGAGATGGATTCTCAAGATGAGGATAAAGCCTTTGAAGATGCACTAGTTGACAAACTAGGACAAAAAGATATAGTATGGGAAAAAGATGGATTTACAAGTAAGTCCAAATTGTGGTTAACCTATGAGGAGGTTATAAATGACAAACGTTCAGAGCCTTTACACGGAAAAAAGGAGTCTAGAACTGAAGTGGTCGCAGCACTATAATCAAGAGAAAAGATATACTCTTGATATGGTAAGGATTGATGACAAGATTAGACAAGTTATCAGTCATATCAAATTAGCTGAAGCACAAGTTGCTCACCAGACTAATAAGATAGAAGACGCTGCCCCCAACGTTTCTGTAGCTACGTAACATAAAAAACGCTACATCGCTGAAATCGCACTTTCTATTAAGGCTCTCTTGCACTTCTCACAAAACTAAGCTATAAAATATACACTATACATTTAATTAGAACATAGACGCGTATAGTCGACGGCCTAGAGACTATGTTCGGAAAACTAGGAGGATATAAACATGGCACAAACACTATTTAGAGGACCAGTTCTGCAAGGTAAATTCAACGAAGCAGGTTTAACTGGATTCAATCTAGAAAACAAAGAAGCTAACTACACAGTAGCAAATGGAGATTCTGGTAAATGTTTTACATCATCAACTGATGGCGTAGTATTTACTTTACCTGCAATTTCTATCGGAAGAGTATTTACTTTTGTAAATACAGGAACTGATGGAACTAATACATTAACTATTAGTCCTAATGCTAGTGATGGTATTTTGTATGCTGGATCTTTAACAGACGACAAAGATCTTATTAATACAAAATCAACATCAAAAGTTGGTGACTTTGTAGTATGTGCATCTTTGAACTCAACAGCGCATTGGACAGTTGTTGATGTACAAGGTGTATTTGCTAAGGAAGCATAATAAATAATTTGTGTGGGGCTTCGGCCCCATACTTAAAATTAATTAGGAGATAAATATGGCATCATCGGATCAACGATTTACAAGGATAACAGCTACTGGCCAAGTTCAAACTATTGGCGGTGGTTCTACTGCTATTGGACCTGCAAGAATAACTTACATTCAAGCCAAGGGACATGCTAGTGGACAACTTGAATTGAGAGATAGCGCAGACAACTCAGGAGCACTTTTATTTATTGCACACTTTGGAACAGAAGGTTTAGATATTTATGTTCCAGGCAATGGTATTAGATTCTCGACTACAGTTCATGCAACTATATCTGGTACAGGTTCTGTTACACTTGGATATACTGGCTAAGGAGTTTAAATGGCAAATACCACTTCAGGAACTACTACGTTCGACAAAACTTTTGCTATTGATGAGATAATAGAAGAAGCTTACGAACGAATAGGAATGCAAGGCGTATCTGGTAATCAGTTACGTATGGCAAGACGTTCGCTTAATATAATGTTTCAAGAGTGGGGTAATAGAGGACTTCATTATTGGGAAGTAGCTAATAATTCATTTACCTTAGTTGATGGTCAAGCTGTTTATACAATGTTTAGATCAACAGGTGATGGCACTTCTGATGCTACTGCTGTATATGGTGTTGATGATGTATTAGAAGCTGTATATAGAAATGCTTCAAATGTTGATTCACCCTTAACAAAAGTTAACAGATCTACATATCAAGGTCTTTCAAATAAAACTTCTGAAGGAACTCCAACACAATATTTTGTTCAAAGATTTATTGATAAAGTTACAGTCACTTTATATTTAACTCCAGGAAGTTCTCAAGCTGGACATAAAGTTAATTACTACTATGTAAAAAGAATTCAAGATGTAGGAGACTACACAAATGCTACTGATGTACCTTATAGATTTGTACCTTGTATGGCATCAGGATTAGCTTATTATTTATCACAAAAATTCAAACCTGAATTAACTCAAAACATGAAGTTAATGTATGAAGATGAATTACAAAGAGCATTAGCTGAAGATGGTTCTTCTTCTAGTTCATTTATAACACCTAAAACTTATTATCCGGGTACGTAATGACAAACTTTTCAAAAGGTAAATATGCCCAGTTCATATCAGATAGATCAGGGATGGCTTTTCCTTACAAAGAAATGGTTGTTGAATGGAATGGTGCAAGAGTTCATATTTCAGAATACGAACCTAAACAACCTCAACTACAACCCAAACCGGTAGGAGCTGATCCACAAGGTTTACCACAAGCTAGACCTGCAAGAACAGAGTTTCCAACAACGGATTTTTTACCTGATAACCCATTTACCACAGCTGCAAATACAACATTAAAAATTAATTTTCCAGATGGTGATCTTTCTGTAAATGATTTTGTAAGATTTAAAAATGTAAAAGAACCAGTAGGTGGTTTAGCTATAACAACTTTACAACTTTCTACTACATTAAATGGAGCTATAAATGATTCAGTAACTTCTATTGATTTAGCTGATGCCTCACAGTTTCCAACAAGTGGTTTTATTATGATTGAAAAAGTAAATGCTACATCTGGATTATTTGTAAATGAAGTTATTGAATATACAGGTAAATCTACAAATCAATTAACAGGCTGTACTAGAGGAACTAGCGCGCCTTTTAGAGGAGCTTCTCCAACAAAAACAACAGCCACTAGCCACTCGAATGGAGCTAAAGTTTTTGGAGCATTTAAAGTAGTTTCTTTAAATCAAACATCAGTTCCAAGTTCAGGCCAGCCATCGACAACTACAAGATTTGATGGTATAAATATTACACTAACGAACGCAGCTTCTACTAGTGAATCAGGGGGTGGTTTCCAGTGTACAATTGGACCAATAAATGATAGAGCTTAATTATGGCAGGATTTACATACGCAACATTAACAACAGCAATTCAAAACTATACTGAAGTAGATACTAATGTATTAACATCTACTATTACTGATCAATTTATTGATAATGCTGAAATGAGAATTTTAAGAGATATACCTCTTGATGCATACAAAAAACAATCAACAGGTAATTTAGTTACCGGTCAAAATACAATTAACGTACCAGCAAAAACTTTATTTGTTAAAGGTGTACAAGTGTATACTTCAACATCTGCTGCTACAGGTGCAAACACTTGGTTAGAGAAAAAAGATGAATCTTTTTTACAAGAATATGTGCCTTCTACAGAATCTGCTAAAAGAGGAACACCCAAATACTATGCAATGTTTGGTGGAGCAACAGGTGTAACAGATACGACTTCTGGAAGATTATTTTTAGCTCCTGCTCCTGATTCAACATATGTATTTAAAATTCATTATGAAGCTATTCCAACAGGATTATCTGGATCAAACACTACAACTTATGTAAGCCAATACTTTGGAAATGGGTTATTATATGCATGTTTATGTGAAGCATATGGGTATTTAAAAGGCCCTTTAGATATGTTGACACTATACGAAAATAAGTATAAACAAGAACTAGACAAGTTTGGTATGGAACAACTTGGCAGACGTAAACGAGATGATTATACGGATGGCACAGTTAGAATAACTATACCTTCAACGTCACCTTAATAGGAGATTAAATTATGGCAATATCATCAGCAATATGTTCAAGTTTTAAACAAGAACTTTTACAAGGTAAACACGATTTCGATTCATCAGGTGGTGACACTTTTAAAATTGCATTATATGATTCAGATGCAAGTTTAGGAGCAGCAACAACTGACTATTCTTCATCTGAAGAAATTACAAACACAGCGGGATCTGCTTATACAGCAGGTGGTGCTGCATTAACAAACTCAGGTGTTTCTTTATCTTCAACAACAGCTTTCACAGATTTTTCTGATGTGTCTTACACATCAGCTTCTTTCACAGCTAACGGCGCATTAATTTACAACACAACAACAGACGGTGGTTCAAGCACTACTGATGCTGTTGCTGTAATTGCTTTTGGCTCTGATAAAACAGCTACAAACGGAACTTTCACAATTCAGTTTCCAACAGCAGACGCATCGAACGCGATCATAAGATTAGCATAGGAGTAAAGAATGGCTGGATGGGGTAGATTTACCTGGGGCCAAGCTTACTGGGGCGAGGATGAATTACTTGCAACCGGTTGGGGTGCTAAATCTTGGGGTTCTGGTGAGTGGGGAAATCTTGCAGATGAAACTGTAACTCTTACAGGTCAATCAATATCTTCAAGTGTTGGATCATTAACTTTATCAGGAACAGCTTCTATTTCTTTAACAGGAGTCTCTTCAACATTTAATGTTGGTTCAATTACAAATGTTATTAGTGCAGAGTTTGATGTTGCAGGTTCACAATTTACAGCTCAACCAGGTTCATTAACAATTGATATTGCTGTTACACCAGATATTTCTGGTCAATCTATTACATCAGCAATTGGTGTTATAGATCCTTCTGATCAAATCGTAGGATTAACAGGTCAAGCAATTACATCAACACAAGGTACAGCAGTTGCACCAAACGAAGATGTAAGTCCAACAGGTATATCTATGAGTGCTACATTAGGTACTCCAATAGCTTTTGTTGGAACATTAGTTTTACCTACGGGTTTAGAAATTACATCATCTCAAGGCACAGCAGTTGCACCAAATGAAGATGTAACTTTAGGTGGATTAGAAGCAGAATTTGCTTTAGGTCAAATAGAAGGAACAGGTTCAGTAGCTGTTCCGTTAACAGGTGTATCTTCTACCATGACTGCTGGATCAATAGATCCTTCAGATCAAGTTATGGGATTATCAGGAGTATCTTTTAGTGCTTCTGTTGGAACTATAGATCCTAAAGATCAAGTAGTTGGTTTAACTGGTTTATCAATAACTTCTACACTAGGACCACCTTTTATTATTCATTATCAAGATGTTGACACAGGCAGTAATACGAATTATAGTAATGTTTCAACGGGCTCAAATACTAGCTATTCGAGTGTTGCAACTGGATCAAATACAAGTTATAACGACGTAGAGGCAGCATAGGAAAATTATGGCATCAACATATACACCACTTGGTATAGAAAAAATGGCTACTGGCGAAAATGCCGGTACATGGGGAACAAAAACAAACGCTAACTTAGATCTTATCGAACAGGTTCTTGGTGGATATAAGGCAGTATCAATTGCAGGCGGAGCACAAACTACAGCTTTAACAGTTGCAGATGGTGCATTAACTGGAACAGCTCAAGCTAGAATGATTGAGTTCACAGGTTCTATTACAGGAAATCAAATTGTTACAATACCTTTAGATATAGAAAACTTTTACATTTTAAAAAATACAACATCAGGAGCTTACACAGTTCAATTTAAATATGCATCAGGATCTGGTGATACATTTACTTTTGCAACAACTAATAAAGGAACAGCGATTCTTTTTGCAACAGCAAATGATGGAACGAATCCTGACATTATTCAAATTCAAACAGGTGGAGATGTTGTAGATGATACATCACCTCAACTTGGTGGTAACTTAGATACAAACGATAATCAAATTATTACAGTTTCAAACAGAGATTTAAATTTATATCCAAACGGTACAGGTGCTGTTGAAGTAGGTGGTAACACAAATCCTGGTACAGTTATTTTAAATTGTGAATCAAACTCACATGGTATTAAATTACAATCTCCACCACATTCAGCTGGTCAATCATACACATTAAAATTTCCAACAGGAAACGTTACAGCAGATAGATTTTTAAAAGTTGCATCAGTTTCTGGTTCAGGAACAACGGGTGTTGGTCAATTATCTTTTGCTGAAGTATCAGGCGGTACATCATACCAAGCGGTTAAAACTTCAGGCTTTACTGCAGCAGCAGGAGAAGGATATTTTTGTAATACATCGTCAGCAGCTTTCACAGCAACTTTACCTTCTTCACCAACTTTAGGTGATGAAGTTACATTCATTGATTATGCTGGAACATTCGATACTAATAATTTAACGGTAGGAAGAAATTCGCAACCTATCATGGGTTCAGCAGCAGATTTAACTGTGAGCATAGAAAGAGCTGGTTTAACTCTAGTATATACTGATAGTACACAAGGTTGGCTGCTAAAGGATAAATAATCCGATGGCTAATTTAAAAACATTCAGTGGTTTTCCAATACAAAACCTATCATCAGATCCCGTACCTTTTGCACAAGCAAAAACAAATGATCCTTATGCAGGAGTTTGGTCTTCTGGTGGAGCAATGAATACTGCAAGAGTGTTTGATGCTACTGCTCAAACGGGAGGCAACAGTGCAGGACAAATAGCTGGAGGAACTTATCCAGGAGGAAGTGCTAATACAGAACAATACAATGGTACAGCGTGGACTGAAGTTAATAATTTAAATACAGGAAGATTTGATATATTTGGAACTGGTACACAAACATCAGCAATAGCCGCATCAGGTTACACTACTACTTGGGTAACTAATGCAGAAACTTGGAATGGTAGTACTTGGACAGAAGTTGGAGATGTAAACCAAGCAAGAAAAGAAGGTGGTTCGTCAGGAATCTCAGCTACTTCAGCTTTAATATTTGGTGGAGAAGGATCTCCTTCTTCTACACCATATGCTTTAACAGAGTCTTGGAATGGATCTTCTTGGACTGAAGTGGGTGATTTAAACGGAGCGATATATGGAACTTCAGGAGGTGGAACTCAGACAGATGCTATAAGAGCAGGTGGAGTAACTACTGGGTCTGGAAACCCTTCTGCAACTGTAGAAACTTGGAATGGAACAGCATGGACAGAAACCACTGACATAAATACTTCTAGAGGATACAATGCAGCTTCAGCAGCAAATTCTACTGCTGCATTAATAGCTGGAGGAACAACTAATACTGGACCCAGTCTTTCTGCTTTAACAGAATCTTGGAACGGATCAAGTTGGACTGAAGTAAATGATTTAGCTACAGCAAGATATAAGGTTAATGGTTCAGGTACATCAACTGAGGCATTAGCTATTGGAGGTGGACCAAACACTTCTGGAGGAACAGCAACAGAAGAATGGGCTTTCTCAGGCATCCCGCCAACTGCACCCGCAGCTGGATACTCAGACGCAATCGTTGGACAAATGTATTACAATTCAACATCAGGACAATTTAAAGCTATTAAAAATGGTGGAGCGCCTATTGGAACTTGGGCATCAGGTGGAAATTTAAATCAAGGTGGAGGGGAAAATGCAGGTGCTGGTACTCAAACAGCATCAATAGTTATGACACGTTATCTTGGTGGAACACCTACACCTTATGGTATTACTGAAACTTATAACGGCACAAGTTGGACCGAAGTAGCTGATATACCTGGTGTTACAGATTTGTATAACGGTATGGGTTCTGGAACACAAACTGCTGCTTTTTATATGGGAGGAACCTTAGCAGGTTCTGGTGCTAAAGTTACAACTGTTTATGACTGGGACGGATCATCTTGGACAGCGGGAACAGCATTTAATACAGGTAGAACAAATGGAGGAGCCGGCGGAACTCAAACTGCTACCGTTCTTTTTGGTGGAAATACAGGTTCAGATTCAGCATTAACAGAATTATGGAACGGGTCATCTTGGACTGAAGTAAACGATATGAATACGGCTAGAGATGGTTTAATGGGAGCTGGAATAAGTACATCCGCTATAGCTGCAGGTGGTCATCCTAATCAAAATCAAGTTGAGACTTGGGATGGCTCAAGTTGGACAGAGACAACAGAATTAAATACAGGTAGAGGATTAGGAGGAGCTTCAGGATTATTAGCAAATGACTCTATATTGGTTTTTGGCGGAAACCCAGCTACTGGAAAAACAGAATCTTATAATGGTTCTTCTTGGACTGAAATAGGAGATTTATCAGTATCAAGATTTTGGATTGCAAAAAATTGTTCAACAACAGAAGGATTTGCGGTTGGTGGAGAAAATCCTGCATTTTCTCCTTATGAAGTATCTTCATCAGAAGAGTTTTCATTTACAGATTTTGAAATTAAGACTTTAACTACGAGTTAATATGATTTATAAACAAAGAAAAGGAGGAAGCAACTATGGCATATAAATATTGTACAGCGACTAACTGGGGAAAAAACTTTTTCACTCACGAAGAGAGAAAACAGTTTCACCTATCTGGTCATCCTGGAGATGTTTGGGTTGTAGGCGATAATCTTTACGGCGATCAATGGATTGGTAAAGTTTCAGGTGCGATTAAAACGCAAGCTGAAGCTCAAGCTATTGTAACTGGAGAGATTGAAGCAGCACAAGCAGCTTACGATGCATTATCAGCAGATGAGCAAGCGCTACAAACTAGACCGGCTATTTACAATTTACCATAGTAGTTAAACTCTATGAGTAAATACAAAGAAATTAAAGGATTTAAAGTTCAGACTTTAGCAAGCGATACAGCTGCGTCTGTAGTATCCACAGGATCTTGGGCAGCCGGTGGTGCTTTAAATACGGCCAGAGGTTATGGAGCAGGAAGTGGAACACAGACAGCTTCTTTTGTAGCAACAGGTGGAGTTGGTCCTGCAACATCAGGATCAAATGCTCACGAACAATATAATGGTTCGTCTTGGACTGAAACGACTGAAGTAAATACATCAAGATCTTATGCTGGTGGTTTTGGCATAACAACCGCTGGAATAGTTTGTGGTGGATACAATCCTCCTGGAACAGTTGATCTTACTGAGTCTTGGAATGGATCTGCATGGACAGAAGTAAATGAGATGAATACACCTACACAAACTGGAGCACTAGGTGGTACATCCACAGCAGGTTTTTCAGCAGGTGGTTATGCCAACTCCACTAATGATGATAAAATGGAAACTTGGAACGGAACCTCTTGGACGGAAACAACAGACATGAATAGTTCAAGATTTTATGGCGCGTCAAGTAATCAGGCTCCGTATACAGCAACGATAGTTTTTGGAGGAGTAGGCACAGCAGTAATTGCAAATGCTGAAACTTGGAACGGTTCAGCTTGGACTGAAGTTAATAATATGAATGATAGCAGAGGTGAATTAGGTGGAGCAGGAGCATCACAAGATAGTGCTATAGCTTTTGCTGGTGAAGCTCCAGGATTTTCTGCTAAAACAGAATCTTGGGATGGAACAAGTTGGACGGAAATAGCAGATTTATCAACAGCAAGAGATGTAGTAAATGGTTCAGGTGCATCATCTTCAAGTGCTTTATGCTCTGGAGGTTTTAATCCAGGTGCAACAGGAGCAACAGAAGAATGGACAACGACACCCGCAGCAGATTTCACAAAAATTAATCTAGGACAAGTTTATTACAACTCTGGATCAAACGCTTTTAAAGTTACCGCGCAACCCGTAGCTGGTGGCTCTTGGGCAAGTGGTGGAGCGTTAAACAATGGTCGATCAGAAGGTGGCGGTGCTGGAAGCACAACTGCTTCTGTGGCTTTTGGAGGATACACTGGTACGGTGTATAGTAACTTTACTGAAAATTACAACGGCACGTCTTGGACAGAAGTAAATGATCTTAACACTGGTAGATCAGGTTTAGGTAGAGCTGGAACATCATACACGGCTGCTTTGTGTATATCTGGAGCTAATCCACCTCCAGGGTATAAAACAGAGACTGAATCATGGAATGGAACAAACTGGACAGAAGTAGGAGATTTATCTGTAGGTAGATATCAAGGTGCAGGGTCTGGGACACAAACATCCGCATTGTTTGTTGGAGGTTTTCCACCGGCTTCAAATCAAGTTGAATCTTGGAATGGTTCGTCATGGACAGAAACAACAGAAATTAATACAAGCAGGGGAGCGCTTGGGGGTTCAGGCGCCTCAAATACTTCATCAGTAGTTTGGGGAGGCAGAACTGCTCCAACGACGTACGTAGGTAACACAGAATTATGGAATGGTTCTTCTTGGACGGAAACAAGTGATCTAAATACTTCAAGAGGGGCAGGAGGTGCAACAATTACTGCTACGGATACTCTTGCTATTGGTGGATTTAATGCTTCAAGTTATTTTGCTGTAACGGAACATTTTAATGGCACAAGTTGGACAGAGTTATCTGATCTATCTCTTGGAAGAAGTTCAGGAGGTGCCCATGGTACATCAGCTAATGCTATGCAACTTGGTGGTGATCCAGCACCAGGTGGTGGTTACCCAGCGACAGAAGAATGGACAACTTCAGTATCAAACAGTACAATTACGGTAAGTTAATATGACAACATTAAAAAATTTAAAAGGTACAGCAATACAATTCTTGGATGAAGATCCGGTAGTATACGCTGGTACTTGGTCATCAGGTGGAAGTGTAAATACGGCTAGACGATATGGTGCAGGTATTGGTTCATCGACTGCAGGTTTAATATTTGGTGGTTCTTCACCAAGTCCTGTCGTTGCAAATACTGAACAATACAATGGTACAGCATGGACTGAAGTAAATGATTTAAATGCTGCACAAAATGCACAAGCATCAGCTGGAACTCTTACATCTGGTATGTCAGCTTTAGGTGCACAGTCACCAGGAGCAAATGTAGAAGATTGGAATGGTACAGTTTGGACTGCAAATCCACACAGCTTAAACTCAGCAAGACAATTTCCAGGTGGTGATGGAGCAAGTAATGATTCAGCTCTAATGGTTGGTGGAGAACCAGCTCCAAATGGTGCATTAACAGAAATTTATAATGGTTCTAGTTGGACCGAAAGTGGAGATTTAAACACAGCAAGAAACCAACTTGCAGCAGCAGGAACTGTTACGGCTCTTATAGCAATGGGTGGAAATACAGGAGCTGATGCAGAAACATTTAATGGTAGCGCTTGGACTGCAGTAACGGATATGAATTCAGGAAGCGGTGGTATATCTGGTTCTGGTACTAGCACATTAGCACTAGCTTTTGCAGGTGATCCAGATGTTGCAAACACTGAAAGTTGGAACGGTTCAGCTTGGACTGAAGTTAATGATTTATCAACTGGAAGAGAGTTTGGAGCTAGTTCTAATATTACAGGAAACACAACAGCATTTTTAGCAAGTGGATATACTACAACTTTAGTGTCTAATACAGAAGAATGGGCTTTCCCACCAGTAACAGCATCAATCGTACAAGAAGGCCAGATGTGGTTTAATTCTACTTCATCAACTTTAAAAGGTTATGCAGCATCAGCACCGACGGGTACGTGGGCAAGTGGTGGAAGTTTAAATGTGGCGAAACAAGCTGTATTTGCTTATGGACCAACAGGATCAGCAGCTGGATCAGTTGGTGGATCACCGAGTCCTACCAATGCAACTCACGAACAATATAATGGCACAGCGTGGACTGAAGTAGGAGATTTAAATACTGGAAGATATGCAGAATCAAGAACAGGATCGGGAACACAGACTGCAGCTTTGATTTGTAGTGGTGGTGATGTATCAGCTATAACGGAAACTTATAATGGCTCCTCTTGGACAGAAGTAGCAGATTTAAATACAACAAGAAGAGCATCTGGTGGTTTAGGCACTCAAACGGCTACTTTAAACGTGGGGGGAAGAAATCCTCCAGCTGGAGATTATGCTCTTACCGAAGAATGGAATGGTTCTGCCTGGACTGAGATAGGCGACATTAATACAGCTAGATATAGTTTAGGAGGGATTGGAACTACAACCGATGCAATAGTTGTTTCAGGATATATAACTTCCCCTGGATATACTAAAATATGCGAAAAATGGAATGGATCTTCATGGACTGAAGTAGGAGATTTAAACACCGTTCATACTAATAGTGGTGCTGGTTCAGCAGGTAGTAATACAGATGCATTAGTTTATGGGGGTTCTACTGGTCCATCTAGAACAGCTAATACAGAACTATTTAATGGTACGTCTTGGACTGAATTAAACAATTTATCTACTGCAGTTAATGCTAATGGAGGAAACGGAACAAGTTTAAATGCACTTAATTTTGGTGGAAATAATGGAAGCACGCAAGTAACTACAACAGAAGAATGGACAGCAGGTAAGGCAGTAGTTACAGTAACAACTTCATAGTTGACTTTCTAATATAAAGATATATATAACAGTTAACAGAAGGATAGAAATGAATAAAGAAAAACGTAATATAACAACTAAATTAGAAACAGAGTCTAAATACCTAAC
>Ga0208666_1001091_pt1 | contig 12351 bp, 22 predicted proteins | sample 5B_taG_FD_184078 | JGI IMG/M metagenome (GOLD analysis project Ga0208666, IMG submission 184078) | Marine viral communities from the Subarctic Pacific Ocean - 5B_ETSP_OMZ_AT15132_CsCl metaG (SPAdes) (version 2) | ecosystem: Environmental > Aquatic > Marine > Oceanic | place: Pacific Ocean...
CCTCGTCAAGGAAACCTTCTTACCAAAACTGGTAGTGCACAAAACTTCACGGGTGGAAGAACTCCTTTTACTGGCACCAATCCTGTCCCTGCTGCTAGTTCTTCACTTCCAAAACCAGCAGCACCTGCTTCACAGGCACCAGGTCAGATGAGAATTCCTGGAATGTCTGACAGGGCACAGGAATTGAGAAACGTAACCAAAAATCCTAATTTTGGACTTCCTGGCAATAAGCAAGGTTTTGTGGTAACAAGTCCCATGCCAAAACCCACACCTGCTGGTCCTCCTGTAAAAGATAATGTTAGTCAATCAATAAGAAATCTTGGTATAAGAAATCTTAGTAAACCTGAAATACGTCAAACTAATCTTGAGAAACTTATTGGTGCTTTTAGAAGATTTGCTGCTCCAGCTGCAGCTACTGGTGCTACTGGATTAGCACTTAGAGGTGGTCAATCTTCTAGTAAAGGTGATGATCCGCGCAGACCTGATGGTTCTTTGCCACCATACACTCCACCTAGACCTACTGCAGATCCTAAACCAGAACCTAAACCAGAACCACCTTCAGTAAAACCAGCACCTGCTACAAAACTGAGTGCTGCTGCAAAGGATTTTGATAGAGCATTTGCTGCTGCTCGTGAGAAGGGTCAACCGACATTTCCTTGGCGTGGAAAAACTTACACAACTAAATACAAGGGAGAATAAGTTTTTTTCATAACGATGGAAGCGAAAGTCGCAAAAACTCTTATGGAGGCATATGCTTCCGTCTATGATAGACCAGAAGTCGAAACTATTGAAGAAGGTGAGACTTCTGGATGGTTTGGTGGAATTAAGAAAAGGTTCCAGGGCATGGCCGATGCCTATAATAAGAGTAGAGGTGTTCCATCACCACAACAAATACGACAACAAATACAACAACAGCGCAATCGATCCCCCTTCGATAAAACCTCTGGAGGAAGTATTACTGTAACCCAAACTAGAAAACCTACACTCAAAACACCATACTCCAAAGGTGAAGATGGTAAATTAACTGACTTTGGCGCTGGCGGCGGTAGAGCAAAGATGGAAAAGACTGGAATGAGTGTTGCGGAAATTGAGCAACTGGGTAGAAAAAATTTGGGCAAAAAATCACCGGGAGGGCCACCGGGAATGAGGGAACGTATGGGAGAAGATGTAGATGTCTTTGATGTTGTCAAGGGTTACTTGATGACTGAGCATGATTTAACCGAAGAGCAAGCACTCAAAGTTATGATTGAACTTGAAGATGAGCAGATTGATGAAAGCATCGTTCCGGTTATCGATAATATATTAAAGAGACGATCAGAAGGACCTAGAAAAATGGGTCCAAATGAGGGAGGAAGAAGACCTAAGAAAGATAGACCTTATCCTGGAAGGAAACCAATCGTTAAGTAAACCACTTTTCAAACTGTCTACTGGGAGGTCTTCGGACCTCCTTTTTTTGTATAATAGGTCCATACGCATCAGACCCATGACCGTCCGCCACGAAATCAAGTCTCAACTTGCTAAGTTGCTTGCGACCGAAGACCTGGTGGTTGAGCATAAGAAAGTAGAGACTGCCTGCTTCAACGTCCACAGTCGCGTCCTGACACTCCCCATGTGGGAGAAAGCAAGTGGAGTGGTCTACGACATGCTGGTCGGTCATGAGGTCGGTCATGCCCTCTACACGCCTGATATTAACTGGATCAAAGACAGGCGAATCAACCCTCAAATTGTTAATGTCGTTGAGGATGCTCGTATTGAGAAGTTGATGAAGCGTCGTTATGCTGGTATCTCCAAGTCGTTTTATCGTGGATACAAAGAACTTTCTGATCAAGACTTCTTTGATATTGGTGATGATGATTTAAATACTTATAATCTTGCAGATAAGATCAATCTATATTACAAGATTGGTGGTTTTGAAGTTGTTCCATTTAATAAAGAAGAGATAGAACTTGTAAAGAAAGTTGGTGATTGTGAAACATTTGATGAAGTTTTGGATGTTTCTGAAATGATTCAGAAGTTCTGTGAACAAGAACAGCAACAAGAACAACAGCAGCATACTCAACCTCAAGATCAATCTGAAGAGATGGAGGAAGAAACTGATCAGATGGAAAATAATAGTGAATCGGCACCTCCTCAACAGGAAGATACTCAGGAAGATGAAGAAGTTGAATCGGATACAGTTGATAATGAAGTTGAAGTTAAGACGATGGAAGCACTTGAGGATGCGTTAAAAGACCTTGTTGATAATGAAGGAGTGGAAAACATTTATGTTGAACTTCCTAAACTGGATTTGAACAAGGTTATTATTCCCAATTCTGAGGTTCATTTGAGATGCACTGAAGTTTGGCATGAATATGAACAGAGTGATGCATTCGATTTTATTGATTCTCAGTATTTCAAATTTAAGAAGTCTGCTCAGAAAGAAGTTAATTATTTGGTTAAGGAGTTTGAATGTAAGAAGGCAGCAGACTCATATGCTCGTGCTACAACTTCCCGTACCGGTGTTCTAGACTGTTCTAAACTTCATACCTACAAATATAGTGAAGATCTTTTCAAGAAAGTTACTACTCTTGCTGATGGAAAAAATCATGGGTTAGTGTTTATTCTTGACTGGTCTGCGTCTATGAATACTGTTTTGATGGATACACTCAAACAACTTTATAATTTGATGTGGTTCTGTAAAAAAGTATCTATTCCTTTTGATGTTTATGCTTTTACTAGTGAGTACCCTCAAATTAGATGTAATACTGATGGCACTTCTACAATTCGTGAGCGTTGCTACACCCCTCAAGATGGATTACTTTCTATTCCTGAATGGTTCTCCCTCATGAACATCTTCACTAGTAAAACGAGTGGTTCTGAACTTGAAAAGCAGATGAAGAATGTTTTCCGGATTGCACATGCTCACCGTTATTGGGTTACATATCCTAGTCCGATTGGATGGAACCTCTCTGGAACTCCTTTGAATGAAACCTTGGTTTCTCTATATCAGATTCTTCCAAAGTTTCAACGTGAGAACAAACTTCAAAAAGTTCAGTGTGTAATTCTGACTGATGGTGAGGCATGTCCTCTTAAGTACCATCGTGAAATATTCCGTCGTAATGCTATCGAACCTTTCATCGGAATAAATTCTCTTGGTCCTAATTGTTTCCTTCGAAACAGAAAAACTGGAATCACCCGTTCTCTTGGTAGTGAATGGTATGAGATGACAGATATTTTACTGGAGGATTTGAAATCATCTTTCCTCGATATTAACTTTATTGGTATTCGTGTCCTAGAGTCCAGGGACGCCAAGTCATTCATTCGTCGTTATTGTGGAGTTTTTAATGACGAATATGATAAGGCAGAACTTTCTTGGCGTAAAGAAAAGGCATTTACTATCAAAAACTCTGGGTATCATAGTTACTTCGCACTTTCTGCAAACTCTCTATCACAGGAGACTGAGTTTGAGGTAAAAGAAGATGCTACCAAAACTCAGATTAAAAGTGCCTTTGTTAAGAGTCTTCGTGTTAAAAAAATGAATAAAAAAATTCTTGGTGAATTTATAGAACTTGTCGCTTAATAAATAATAGAAAACTACGTAAAGACCATGAGCAGATTTGGAGATCTAATTAGCGGTAAAGCAGTGGAAACACCCGCGCCCGCACCTGCCCCAAAACCAGTCGTAAAACCAGCTCCAGAACCAGTTAAGTTGGCAGCACCTGCTCCTTTAGAAGAACCTGGTAAGAGGTCCCTTCGTAAATCCAAATGATGTGACACTTATATAACTGTCCACTAGAGGGTCTACATGACCCTCTTTTTTTGTATAATTACTGTGTTGAAACAAACCACTAATGGCACTTTCCACATCATCTATCATCGCCTCACTCAAAGACTCTTATGGTCCTGAAGTCACTTCTGCTGACATTCGGGGGTGGTGTGCTATGAACGATTGCAACTATCAAAGCGTTACCCGTCGTCTTGAAAAGGAGGGTTGTAAAGTGAGTCGTGCTAAGTGGAATCTTGAAGTGACGAAAGAATCAGTTCAAGAATTGGAAGTGTCGTATAATTCTCCTGCAGCGTTACCTGCAATTGTTCAAAATCTCATTCCGGAAAAAGATGATTCCTTCGTCAAGTTTGGCAATTTTACCGATCTTAAAAAAATTATTCAGTCCCGTCTATTCTATCCAACGTTCATTACTGGACTCTCCGGTAATGGTAAAACTTTCTCAGTTGAGCAAGCGTGTGCTCAATTGGGTAGAGAGCTTATCCGTGTAAACATTACTATCGAAACTGATGAAGATGATCTTATTGGCGGTTTCCGTCTTGTTGATGGTGCCACAGTCTGGCACAATGGCCCAGTCATTGAAGCACTCCAACGAGGAGCTATCTTGCTCCTTGACGAGGTTGACCTCGCCTCTAATAAAATTCTCTGTCTCCAGAGCATTCTTGAAGGAAATGGAGTCTTCCTTAAAAAAATTGGACAGTTTGTCCGACCCAGTGCAGGTTTCAACGTCATCGCAACCGCAAACACTAAAGGTAAAGGTTCAGACGATGGACGATTCATTGGAACTAACGTGCTCAACGAAGCCTTCCTTGAGCGATTCCCAGTAACTCTGGAGCAGGAATATCCTACTCCTCAGACTGAACAGAAGATTCTCGGTAAGATTTGTGATGATGAGAACTTCTGTAAGCGTCTTGCTGACTGGGCAGATATTATCCGTAAGACCTTCTATGATGGTGGTATTGAGGAGATTATCAGCACCCGTCGTTTGGTTCATATCGTAAAGGCATATAAGATCTTTGATGATAAGGCAAAGGCAATTCAAGTTTGTTCAAATCGCTTTGATGATGAAACAAAGCAAGCGTTTCTTGAACTTTACGACAAAGTTGATGTTGACTTTGAGATGCCGATTGACGAAGAAGTTCAGTCCTGATATAATAATGACAAACTCTTGGTCTCTGCTTTACGATACTATGTACGGTCCCGATGATGAACACAATCTTACAACGGGTACAATAACTATTTTTGACAACACTATGAACAATGATTCCCGCTACAAATACAGCGAGGATACTATCCTCAAGGAACTGACCGATTATATTTCCGGCACATACAGTCAGCATTATTCTGCTGGTGATGATAAAATTCAGACACTTGATCTGATTGAAGCATGTGGTGATGGTGAAGCATTCTGTCGATCCAACATCCTCAAGTATGCCTCTCGCTACGATAAGAAGGGCACTGCCCGCCGTGACATCATGAAGATCCTGCACTATGCTGTGCTTCTGATGCACTTCAATGACAAGAACGCCAAACGTGAAACCTACAACCAGTGAATCTTATTAACATGAAACTCTCCGACAATACTCTGACTATTCTCAAGAACTTTGCAGGTATCAACAATTCTATTCTTGTGAAACAGGGTACTAAACTCCGCACTATCTCTGTTGCTAAAAACATTCTTGCTGAAGCAGAGATTGATGAAGAGTTCCCTCGTGATGTTGCCCTGTATGATCTGAATCAACTTCTGAACATTCTGAGCACTTATACTAATCCGGGTTTGGATTTTAAAGAAGAAAGTTATCTTGCCTATCGTGAAGGTAATCGTCGGGGTAAGTATTTCTATTCTGACCCTGCTGTTATTATTGCTCCTCCTGAAAAAGAAATCAGTCTTCCAACTCAGGATGTTTGCTTTCAACTTGACAGCAATACCCTTTCTCAAGTTCTCAAAGCTGCTGCTGTTCTGCAACTTCCTGATCTGTCCGTTGTTGGTGGTGCAGGCGTTGTGAAGTTGGTTGTTCGTGATAAGAAGAACGATACCTCTCACGCAGAAGAATTTGTTGTTGGTGAAACTGATAAAGAGTTTACTTTCAACTTTAAGATTGAGAACATCAAAATCATTCCTGGTGCCTATGATGTTGTTGTTTCATCTAAACTCTTGTCTAAGTTCACTAACTCCAAATATAACCTTACATACTTTATTGCACTAGAACCTGATTCGACTTTTGGTTGATGAAACATATACTTTTTACTCTTAAAGGTTGTCCTTCTGAACTCCTTGATGATTTGGAGTTCATTAGAAAACTTATGTATAGAACAGTGAAAGAGACTAATTCAACTCTCTTGAACTTGAATGCTTATAAGTTTGAACCCCAAGGTGTTACAAGTATCGCTATGCTTGCTGAGAGTCACATCAGTATTCACACATGGCCAGAAAAAAACATGGCAGTGTGTGATATTTTTACTTGTGGTGATGAATCTATGCCTGATAAGGGTGTAGAATATATGAGGGAACAATTGAAGGCAACTGATATTGTTTCCAATGAATTTGAAAGACCTTTGGAATGACTATGAGTGATTTTATTTGGGTAGAGAAGTATCGTCCTAAGACGATTTCTGAGTGTATTCTGCCTGCTTCTATAAAGAAGACCTTTCAGGATTTCCTAGATAAAGGGGAGATTCCTAACATGCTACTTGCTGGTCCTCCTGGTATTGGTAAGACCACTGTAGCAAAGGCACTTTGTAACGAACTAGGAGCAGACGTATATGTCATCAACGGATCCGATGAGGGACGATTCCTTGATACCGTCAGAAATAATGCGAAAAACTTTGCTTCGACCGTATCGCTTACGTCAGATTCTAAACACAAAGTCATTATCATTGACGAAGCTGACAACACATCCAACGACGTACAACTCTGCTTACGGGCGTTTATTGAGGAGTTCGCTGGCAATTGCAGATTCATCTTTACCTGCAACTACAAAAACAAAATCCTCGAACCCCTCCACTCCAGATGTGCTGTCATCGAGTTTGGAATCAAAGGAAAGGATAGACAATCAATTGCAGCATCCTTCTTCAAACGTCTCCAAGAAGTCTTGGCTGCAGAAGGTATTGAATATGATAACAAGGTCCTGGTAGAACTTGTCAACAAGCACTTTCCTGATTGGAGACGTGTATTGAATGAATGTCAGAGATATTCTGTTAGCGGTAAAATTGACTCTGGTATTCTTGCTACTTTTTCTGATGTTGCTGTAAATGAACTTGTCAAAAATCTTAAGACTAAGAACTTCCCTGAGGTACGTAAGTGGATCGTTTCTAATATGGATAATGATACTACTGTACTTTTGCGTCGTATCTACGATGCTTGTTATGATGCCCTTGAAAATAATAGCATTCCTGCTGCTGTTCTCGTTCTTGCTAAGTATCAGTACCAGTCTGCATTTGTGGCTGACCAGGAAATAAATATGCTTGCATGTCTTACTGAAATCATGGTGGAGTGTGAGTTTAAATGAAAGAAGAATGGAGAACAATTGTAGTTAATGGTAAAGAACATCCTTGGTATTCTGTATCAAATTTTGGAAATGTTCGCAGTCATCTAAAAGTAAAAGGTTTGTCGGGAGGAGGATCTGTTACATACTATGACTTAAGTCGTCATAAAGACAGAAAACCCATTAAAGCGAAAAACAGAGATGGTTCTCTCTCTTGTATGAAAGTTAAACTTCATTTTCCTGACGATTTTTTTGAAGATTATCAATATACTAGAAACAAAAATACCACTACTTCTGTAGAAAGAAAATGCCCTGTGCATAAATTGGTAATGGAAGCATTTCGTCCTATGGATGAATATCCTCCCGATAGACTAAAAGATTGTTGGAATGATATTCCAGAAGATGCAAAAACTTGGATTAAAGAAGCTGTTATTATCAATCATATTGACCACGATCCATCTAATAATCATGTTGATAATTTAGAATATGTAACTCCAATAGAGAACTCTCGTGCCGCTGTAAAACATTATGGTGGTAATGTAGCAAACAAAGGAAAACAAAAACCAGATGATGAATTTATGATATATACTGCACCAAAATTCAACCCATTATTTCAAGAATGGGAAAATGGTGAAGTTGAATTTCAGGGCGAAGAGGGAGAAGAGTGCTATAATATGCTTATAGATATATCAAAAGAACGTGATATATCTCCTGGTGAAGCATTTTGGGAAGTAATTAAGGAGGGAATTGAAAATGAATGTTAAACTGATGCGTATGTGGTCTGGCGAAGATGTCGTTGCAGACCAGGAGATAAATATGCTTGCTTGTTTAACTGAACTAATGGTGGAGTGTGAGTTTAAATGAAAGATTACATCCCAGATGAAATCAGAAAATATGCCTTTACCTGCTTCAGTGTATTGACTGAACGTGAGAGAGCAGTTATACTGATGGGTGAAGAAGCATATAGAGCATCATTGGACCTTGAGAATGATGATGCTCCCTGCTGGGTTATGGACTCCGGTGAGACATACGGGTTCGTTGGTTGGAATCCTCAGTGTATTCCAAGCATAGAATATATTGTATGGAAACTTGACCGACTACAAAAAATTATATCAGGAGAAATTAAAGGATGAATGATTTTCTAGATAATCTTGCTGCGAAGCAATATCAAAAAATGCACAGAAGAGATGAGATTAAAATTTTAAAAAAACAAATTCTCGAGCTTGAAGCAGAAATTTCAACTTTAAAGGCTTCAAAACGATGAACATGGAGATTACACCTCAGACATATATTGATATGAATAAAGAGTTTGAGGAAGAAGGCACTATGGTTAGAATTGAAGTTCCTACGGAGGAGGGAATTAAAAAGTGGAAGACCTGGATAGATCCACATATGCACGAACGAACAGTAAAACCTAGAGATATGGTTCAGGATATGTGGGATGCTATTGGAGGAAGACCTGGAGAAAAGGAATGAAAATCAGATCAGAAGTGAATAAACCAATTGTATTTGGTAAAGTAAAAACTGTTTATCAGGGTATAGAAGATGAGGAAGTTCTGATTCACTATCATGATAAAGTTACTGCAGGTAATGGTGCTAAAGAAGAAAACTTCAAAGGTAAAGGGAAACTTACTGCTGAAATTTCATCTTTGATTTTCAAAAAATTAGAAGAGGCAGGAATCAATACACACTTCATTCAGTCTGCTGGACCTGGAATGATGCGATGCAAGAAAGTTGCAATTATTCCTATTGAAGTTGTAGTCAGAAATATTGCTGATGGTTCTATTGTAAAACAAACAACAATTCCTAAAGATACTGTATTCAATCCATCTCTGATTGAGTTTTATTTGAAAGATGATAGTAAAAATGATCCTCTCCTAACTGAGGATAGACTGTCCCTGATGGGGTATAAAAATTTAAGTCTTATCAAACAGTATGCTAAAGAAGTAAACGCTATTGTTTATGAACTTTTCAGTAAGATTGGAATTGTTTTAGTTGATTTTAAACTAGAGTTTGGTTCAACTGCTGAGGGTAAGATTGTCGTTGCTGATGAAATCAGTCCAGATGGATGTAGATTACGTAACTTGGACAATCAAAGTATGGACAAAGATCTGTTTAGAAAAGGCAGCGGAGATATTATTGAAGCATATTCTCAAATACTAAATTCTTTGAAGGAGATTTGAATGAAATTTAAAGCAAAAGTTTATGTTAGACTGAGAGCAGCAGTTGATGACTCTGCTGGTAACGCTGTGAGGGATGCCTGTGGCAGACTATCAGATTTAAAAATGCATAAGTTGAGATTGGGTAAATTGATTGAGATTGATTTTGAAGCACCTGATAAGGAATATGCTGAGAAAGAGATTGAAATGCTCAGTGACAGACTATTTGCTAATGTTGTAATTGAAGACTATGAGTGGAGTGTGAGTTCAAGTGACTGAGAATGAACTAGAAGAACTCAGATATGATGTAGCACATTATCTACTCAGTAAAATGAATAAGGGTTCTCAGTTTCAATATGCTCTAGATCGTATGATTCAACTCTGTGATCATTATGATGAAGAAGGGTTAAAAAAAATTCTTTCCGAATCAAAAACCGATATGAAAAACCATCTTAAAAAGAAAAAAGGTAAAGGCGGGGGATTTTAAATGAGTGACAAAATTGTATGGACACAAAAACCTCTGATTTCTGACAGAGATTGTATTCTTCTTTGCCTGAAGAATGCTCCCTGTGGAACAAGTAAAAAACAAGTTGAACGACTAATTAAGGAGTATGAAACTAAATGAAAAAACAACGTCATCAAGTAAAATCTAAATTCTATTATATTTTCTGGGGAACAGCAACAATATCTGTTCTGCTTGGACAATTATATGTTGGCACTGGTTATCGTTTGATGGCAGAGAGCAACTTTGAACTTAGAAATTTTTTTTACGAACTTACCGAATAGTATGGGACTCTTAAAAATTGATAAAAATAACCTGACTCCTGCAAAGGTTAAGACTACACCACAAAATGTTGCAGAGGCCAATATGGCGCTGTTTCGTGCTACAATGAACTTGCCCACAGCTGCCAAGCACTGTGGGATGACTCAGAAGGAAATGAAATTGACCTTCTGGGAATTTTTGAAATACAACGAACCTGATTATGAAATCGAATCTTGACATCAGTCAGATCAACCTTGAAGAGTTCTTTGGTTGTGTAGCAGCAACCAATACAACTCAAATGAAATCAAACGCCTTTAAGACCATTCGCACCTGGTTACAGGAAAAGTCCTTTGCCAAGTGGAGTGGGGGTCAACTTCAGTATGTGGGCGACTACAAAGATGGTGTTGACTTTACTTCTGAAGATAATGTAAATTATGAGATGAAAGGAAAACTTAAGATGTTTAACAAAAATGGATCTACATCATCCATTGTTCTTAAGAACTTTCAGTCTGATAATAAAGTAATTGAAAAAACTTTTGATTACATGTTGCTTGTTGACACTGGATCTATGGCAATTGGAATCACCGATTGGGAAACCGTAAACAAGCGCATCTACTACACTGAGAAATCTCCTACAGCAAAAGTCAAGTTTCTTCCTGGAGACTTTACCATCCTTGCCAAAGATATTAAACCCGCAGAAAAGAAGATTACCTCTGCTCAAATCCTTGACAATCTTCAGGAGATTCTGTAATGAAAGCATATAAGACACCTCTTCGTTATCCTGGTGGCAAGTCCCGTGCTTGTACCAAGATGGATCAATACTTTCCTGATCTTCGGGAGTATGATGAGTATCGTGAACCATTCCTTGGTGGTGGCAGTGTAGCAATTCATGTCACCAAAAAGTATCCTACTGTCAAGGTTTGGGTGAATGATCTTTATGAACCTCTGGTGAACTTTTGGAAAGTTCTCCAAAGCGATGGACAGAGGATGCGTGATGAACTTATTCAACTAAAGTATCGTCATTCTGATCCAGTATCTGCAAAACAACTTTTTCTTGAATCTAAGGAGTATCTAAATTATGGCGAAAAAAGAACTGAACCCTTTCATCGTGCCTGTAGTTTTTGGATTATTAACAAGTGCTCTTTTTCTGGTCTCACTGAGTCCTCATCCTTTTCGTCCCAGGCAAGTAATTCCAACTTCTCAGTGCGAGGCATAGATAAACTTCCCGGATACTCTGAAATTATTAAAAACTGGGAAATCACTAACCTTTCCTATGATAAACTCTTGGACGAAGGTTCGGAGACGAATGCTTTTGTATATCTAGACCCTCCTTATGATATTAAAGACAATCTCTACGGTAAAAAAGGATCTATGCACAAGAGATTCGATCATGATCTTTTTGCCACAGATTGTGATGCTTGCTCTTTGAATTGCCTTATCAGTTACAATGCTGACCAATTGGTTAAAGATAGATTCAAAAACTGGAACGCAGGGGAATTTGACCTCACCTACACTATGCGTTCCGTAGGTGAATATATGCGTGATCAAAAAGAACGCAAAGAACTGTTATTGTTTAACTATAACCTTGGTCCAAAAATAAAATTAAACTTTGATGGTTGCTACAACTACAATAGATTGAAAGAAGAAGGACTGACAGATTAAATGGAATTGAAAGACTGGCTTAACTCAATCAATCTGACAAAAAAGAATCTTCTTCAAGAAGAACCTGTTCTTGAAAAAGAGTATCCTCCATATATTGTAAATCGTTGTCTCTCTGGACATTTAGATTGTATTATGTTTGCTAATGAGATGAATATTCATAATCACATTCCAAAGAAAATGCAATATGATTTTTATCTAAATAGTCTGAGGAAAAAGAAGAGGTTTTCTCCCTGGCTCCGACAAGATAAGATCAAAGACCTTGATTATGTCAAACGTCATTATGGTTATAGTAATGAGAAGGCAAAACAAGCACTACGGATCTTGACAAAAGAACAACTTACATTTATTAAATCAAAATTTGATACTGGAGGAACAAGATGAGTGTCGTTCAAGAACCTGAAGTGAAGTGGTCGCCCGAACAAATGGTTGAAGTGGTTCTTGGAGAACCTGATGACTTTTTGAAAGTGCGTGAAACTCTGACCCGTATTGGAGTCGCTTCTAGGAAAGAGAAAAAAATCT
>Ga0208666_1001092_pt1 | contig 12349 bp, 10 predicted proteins | sample 5B_taG_FD_184078 | JGI IMG/M metagenome (GOLD analysis project Ga0208666, IMG submission 184078) | Marine viral communities from the Subarctic Pacific Ocean - 5B_ETSP_OMZ_AT15132_CsCl metaG (SPAdes) (version 2) | ecosystem: Environmental > Aquatic > Marine > Oceanic | place: Pacific Ocean...
TGTTCAAGCAAATGCTGCTGACTTTGGAGATTTAACTCACGCCCGTAATAGTGGTAATGTTATGTCATCATCTACTCGAGCAGTCTTTTCTTGTGGTAGAGATGCAGGCACAGCTAACCTTAATATTTTAGATTATGTAAACCCTACTTCAGCAGGAAATGCTACAGACTTTGGTGATGCAACTTTTGCCAAACAATTTGGTGCTCAGTTTGGAAGTGATACAAGAGGTTGTGTGGGTGGTGCAGGAGATTCTCATTCTAATGTAATTGACTATATTACTATTGCTTCCGTTGGTAACGCTACTGATTTTGGAGATCTTACACAATCTTGCAATCAAACTAGCGGTTTCTCTAGCACTACAAGAGGCGTAAGAGCATGTGGAGCAAACAATGGCGTCACAGAAACCAACGTAATGGATTATGTTACAATTGCTTCCACTGGAAACGCTACGGACTTCGGAGATAGTACCTTAAATAGGCGTGGGCAAGGAGGATGTTCGTCACCCACAAGAGGCCTTACTGGAGGTGGATTTACAGGGTCTGATAACACAAACTCAATTGATTACGTCACTATTGCATCTACTGGAAACGCTACAGATTTTGGAGATTTAATATCCTCAACCTTAGGGCTTAATGTTCGTGCAGCGTCTTCACACACTGTTGGTACTTTTATTGATAGCACTAATGCGATTATATCAGTAACAATAGCCTCAACAGGCAACGCTACAGATTTTGCTGATTTAACTGGAACAACAAGTGATGCTCTTATGGCAAATTCAAACGGTCACGGAGGACTTGCATAATGCCAAATTATCAAGGTGTATGGTCGCTCTCAACGCAGATGCAGAATGTTAGTGGTTGGCCTAGTCCTCCTCTACCACCTCTTGGCGTTTTTATGGGAGGGGCAGGTTCAGCAGGTAATGTTGCAAGTAGCTTAAATATTTCTTCGCTTGGTAATTCTGATAATACCTTTGGCACCATTGGGACAAGTAAAGAGCAGTGTTCAACAACAGGTAGTGCGACTCATGCATTTAGAATGGGCGGTGATGGCCCTAGTAATGAGATTTATAGAATTGCGTATGCTTCAGGCGGTAGTGCAACAGATTATGCTAATTTATCAGTGGCAACTAGACTTCATGGTGGTTTTGGTAATTCTACACGCGGTTTTACTTTAGGGGGTTATACCTCAAGCGCAGGGGTAAACACTATTTTAACATTTCTATATTCCTCAACAGGTGACAGCACGGACTTTGGTGATATGGGTTCATCAACTTACTACGTTACTGGATCGAGTAATTCCACTAGAGGTGTTTATAGTAGACCTACCAGTAATAGTAGAAGTAATGTTATTGAATATATTACTTTAGGAAGTTCGGGTAGTTCTTCTGATTTTGGTGATCTAACTTCCTCAAGATTTAGAATTTTGTGTACAGCTTCTGCAACAAGGGCGCTCTTTGGTGGGGGCGATACTTCAAGCGGAGATCAAAACACGATTGACTATGTGACTATAGCTTCCACGGGCAATGCTACAGATTTTGGAGACTTAACGGTAGCAAGAAATCGCGCCCCTGCTGCTGCGTCTACCACACGGGGGGTCTTTTGTGGAGGATACAATACTTCTGGAACTGGAAGGAATACAATTGATTATGTAACTTTTGCATCCACAGGTAACGCAGCCGATTTTGGGGATATGTCTACAAATCATTATGAAAGTACGGGTGGTGCATCAAGTGCATCTGCGGCAGTAAGTTGAGGAAAATTTAATGTCAGATAAGCGTTATCAAGGAAACATTATAAGCAAGACTCCAGTAGCTCCTGCGGATGGATTCGCGGATACTCCTGCTCCGGGGGTTTGGTCCTTAGACGAAGCACTATCTTATACGAAAGCAGGTTTATGGCCTAATTTATCAAACGGTGCTGCTGAATACGCTTATATTGCAGGGTATAGTAGCTCTAACAGAGAACGTATAAGTATAAACACTGCGGGTAATGCTACTAACTTTGGTACTTTTGCTGATGATGCGGTTACTTATCAAACTGGAGCTTCTTCAAATACTCGTGGAATTGTTGGTGGTTCAGGCAGAACAAGTAATGACTACCAATATTGGACGTTAGCATCTACGGGAGTAAGTCAAGTTTTTGGTGATGCTGTGCAAAGCGGAAGTTCTCGTATGACAGCAAATCACACGAGAGCACTGAATGCGGCTGCTGTTACAGATGACAATACCATTGAATATTTAACTATAGCATCAACAGGAAATGGAACGGACTTCGGAGACTTGACTGTTAACAGAGGTTATTTTGGAACACTTAGTTCAACTACAAGATCTTTGTTTATGGGTGGATGGCCTAATAACGGTGTCTTTGATACAGTTGATTATGTTACTATAACTAGTACAGGCAACGCCACTGATTTTGGAGATTTAACAGGCAATCGCGCCTTTTGTTCAGGTGTGGCGGATGGCACAAGGGGAGTTTGTAGTGGAGGTAATTCTAACACAAGTCCGACTACTTATGTGAATACAATGGATTATTGTACAATAGCCTCAACAGGCAATTTTACTGATTTTGGCGATGCAACACAAACTTCAAGAAGGTGGAGAGGCGCAGCGGGTACAACACGCGGTTTATTTATGGGCGCAGACGCAGGATCTGGTTCATTTGATTATAATAGAATTGATAGCATTACCATACAGTCCACAGGTAATGCCACAGATTACGGTGACTTAGTAAAATCAGGTGGAACTACATTTGGCTCAATGTCTAACGCCACCGTTGCAGTACAACCGTCATAGGGAGAATGACATTGCCAAAAGATACAACAACAGAACTTACATCAATAACACCAGATATTAATATTCAGCTTCCACAAGCGAAGCCTGAATACAAATCTATGTTAACAAACATTGCAGAAAAAGCTCCTGCAATCGCACAGGCATCTAGCAACTTCTATAAGTCTCATTCACAGATGATGAGTGTGACATTAGATGTAACTGCAATCACACCTATACGTTCCGTAAAGCACAGCCTTGCTGAGATTGAAAAGACCAAAGCAGCCTTGCAAGAGGGTTACTTCCGCATGAAAAAAGAGGAAGTAAAGCTCAAGAAGCTAGAGCGTAAGCTAGAAACAGAGACAGATGATCTTGAACGTGAAATGCTTGAGGTAAAGATAAACGAAAAGCAGGCGCAGGCGGCAAGCTCTCGTGGGTATGTAGAAGGTGCAGTAAGAAAGCTAAACTTCTTTACCAATCAGTATGACAACCTGATGAAGAAGATCGGTAAGGATGAGCTTACCGAAGAAGACTATGAGTTAGAAGAAATTAAGTACCACATTATGACGTGCATGAAGCAAGCACTTAATAGTGCGAGGCCGCGTAACGGTGTGATTGATGAAGGCAATATGATTTATCTGTTTGATCTTGGTATTAATGCAGCGCAAGCACAGCTAGAAGTTATGTCGTACCTCAACTGGGAGAACGAGCTTGTTAAAAAAGGTCAAGCACCAGAGCATCATCACACGGTGCAATGGCTAGAGGCATGTGCTGAAAAATGGGCGCATTGTCCCGGAGACTTTGCTAACAGTCGTGGGTTTGATATACTAGACAAAACATCATTAACGAATACCCCACAAATAGAGGATAAAACAAATGGCTCATAAAGTTGTAAAATATAGATTAACTTCAGAGGGTACGATTCCAACTTTTCTTAAGTTTGGTGTATCACAAGCAACAGGTGGTATGTACCCCGTAAAAGATCCTGACACGGCAAGTCCACGAGATTACATTATGATTGGTATATCAGACGATGGCGCAGATATATCTGGCGCAATTGAAGAGATAACTTCACAAGCAAACTTACAAACGTATTTTGCTGAAATGACCGCAGCGCATAATTGGGTTGATCCAGACCCAGATGATCCAGATAACCCAGATGCTACAGTGCCTCGTGATGCGGCTGCACATGCAAAACGTGTTTGGGATGATTTGACCGCACTTAACTCATAGGATGCTAAATGCCACTGACCAAACTTCAGTTTCGCCCCGGTGTCAATCGAGAGACTACCTCTTACACCAATGAGGGCGGTTGGTTTGACGTAGACAAAGTACGCTTTCGTTTTGGTATGCCTGAGAAAATTGGTGGGTGGGAGAAGTTTAGTAATGCATCATATCTTGGCACAGCAAGGGCAATGCACCCTTGGGTCGCGTTAGATAACAGCCGACTTATCGGCATCGGTACATCCCTTAAATACTACATCAACCAAGATGGTGGTGCATTTAACGATATAACGCCAATACGAAACACAACCTCTGCGGGTGACGTAACTTTTTCTGCGACCAACGGATCGTCTGTAATTACAGTAACCGACACAAATCACGGAGCAGTTGTTAACGATTTTGTAACATTTAGTGGAGCAGCATCTCTTGGCGGCAATATTACAGCAGCAGTATTAAATCAAGAATATTATGTAACTGAAGTAGTAAACACCAATAGCTATAAGATTGCTGCTCGTGCCGCAGGAACGACTATAACACAAATAACTGTAAATGGGGCTTTGGTTCCTAGTTTGGTAAGTGCAAGCGGTTCAGACTCCGGCAACGGTGGTAGCTCTACTGTGGGTGCGTATCAGGTTAGTGTTGGTTTGGATACAACTGCAACAGGTGCGGGTTGGGGTGTTGGTACTTGGGGCCGGAATGGTTGGGGCCAAGCAGCTACTACACCGATTGTTACAAACACATTGCGTATATGGTCACACGACAACTTTGGAGAAGACCTACTAATAAATGTGCGTAATGGCGGTATATATTATTGGGATAAAACAGGTGGTTTTGCAACGAGAGCGGTTAATCTTGCATCTCTTGCCGGGTCAACAAAAGCACCTTCTATTGCAAAACAGATCATGGTGTCTGACCGAGACAGGCACATTATTGCCTTTGGCTGCGATCCAGAAGCCAACGCGGGGGTGCAAGATCCGCTTGTAATACGTTTTTCGTCACAAGAAAGTTTGACCGATTGGGAATCTACCGCAACAAACACCGCGGGTGAGTTAAGGCTTGGGTCTGGTTCAGAGATTGTGACGGCTGTAGAAACAAGACAGCAAATCTTGGTGTACACCGACGAATCCTTGTATGCCATGCAGTTTTTAGGACCACCGTTTACTTTTGGTGTAAACCTTGTTTCAGAAAACATCACGACAATGGGTCCTTTGTCTGCGGTTGCTGTAGAAGACAACGTGTTTTGGATGGGGCTTAAAGAGTTTTACGTGTATGGTGGTACAGTGCAAAGACTACCGTGCTCCGTCAGAGATTTTGTGTTTGATGATTTTAACCTCACACAAAGAGAAAAAATTGTAGCCGCAACTAACACAGCTTTCTCAGAAGTTTGGTGGTTTTATCCTTCCGAAGACAGTGACACCAACGATAGGTATGTAGTTTACAACTATGAGCAACAGGTTTGGTATTATGGCGCACTTGCAAGAAGCTTTTGGATGGATCGTGGCATCTTCGACAACCCTATTGCAGCAGGGCCAAATAACTATCTATACACTCAAGAATCTGGATTTGATGACGATGGGTCTGCATTTACTGCATATATTGAATCAAGCCAAATGGACATTGGAGACGGGGAACAGTTTTCTTTTATCCGTCGCATGATACCAGATCTCACGTTCCGCGGATCTACTGCGGGAAGTCCCTCTGCAAATATTACGGTGAAAACCAGAAATTTTCCTGGAGGCAACTATTTACAATCAAAATCAAGCGCGATCACAAAGTCCGCCTCTGTGCCTGTTGAGCAATTTACCGATCAAGTACATATTAGACTTCGAGGAAGAAGTTTTGCAGTAAGAGTTGAGTCAACGGCAACGGGTGTTGGATGGCGTCTTGGTTCTCCACGGTTGGATATACGGCCTGATGGGAGAAGATAGTGTCAAGAAACCTGATCTTACCCTTCTTTGCTGTACCTCCGACGCAGTACGATCAACAATACTTCGCGAACCTCACGCGAAGTTTTGCCATATATATGGAGCAACAACAGAATCCGGGCGAAGAAAGGGCAACAAGACTGACCCTTACGGACTTACAAACGGACGATTCGGGGCTAGAAAATGGAGCATTGTTTCAGCAGGATGGTTTTGTTAAGATAGCTTTAAATAATAAACCGCATGTGCGTGGGTCTGGCGCAACGGGTGCGGTAGGAACAGTAACGGTGACAACGACATGAGTGATGACACAATTTTAATAATGTCGAACGGTTCTAAGTGGAAACCTGCGACAAGTTCTGATATAGTGCATTGTGTACACTGTGATAATGCAGTTGATACACCCGCAGAGGTCGCGAGTTACCCTGAAGGTAATTGCCCAGATTGTGGCAAATCGTGGACAGGCGCAGAGCGACGCAGCACCTCTATAACCGTGACTGCCCCCGAAGCGATCTCAGGAGAAGCCTAATGCAGTATGAAACAATAACAATGCCAGACGCGGGTATCGGTTCGTTTCTTACTTCTAATATGGACGAGATTGATGATAACATCCTGATGTTTGGTAACGCAGGCGGCATCAACTCTATGAAAGAAGTGGCAGACCGCATGGCTAAGATGGGCCGTGAAGGGGACACTTTTGTTGTACATGCTTCTGAAAAAGAGGTTATGGTGCCTCGTGAGGTCGCAGAAAACAATCCACAGCTTGTTGCACAAATAAAAGATGCTATTGCAGCAGAGGGCGCGGACCCCGAAGCTTATGTTGTGGGTTCTGCTAGTAACTCTATTAACCCGATGACGGGGCAGCGTGAGTTCTTCCTTAAAAAGTTAGTCAAAGGTATTAAGAAAGTTTTAAAGAAATCAGCTAAGATTATTGTGCCTGTCGCCTTAAATTACTTTTTTCCGGGTCTTGGAACGATTGCTTCAGGGGCCATTGGAGCGGGTATTGGCGGTCTAATACAAGGAGAAAGTTTTGGAGATGCCTTAAAAAGTGCCGCTGTGGGTGGTCTTACCGCGGGTGTAATGTCTGGTGTCTCTGGGGCTTTAAGCGGCGAAGGGTTTATGGCGGGCTTAAAAGGTGGTTTACCTGCTTCCTATAGTGGTTCAGGATTGGAAGGCGCTTTGCCAAGTTTTGCAAAAGGGGATTTTGATTTTAGAGATTTTGGAGCAGGTCAAGGAAAATTGTTTGGCACTGGGTTTAGAGGAACAGAAAAATTTACAGATATGTTTCCTGTTGCAGAAGCGGCAACGCCACTAACTACTTCAGAAATTGCTTCGAAAGTGAATGAGATTACAACAAATAATCCAAATATAAGTTCCGAAGTGGCTTATCAAATGGTAAAGGACGGTAACGCATTAGCCGCCGCAGGTTCTGGGTTTTCTTTGAAAAAAGCAGCGTTATACGGAGGTCTTGGATTAGCTGCGGCAGATGCAGGAGGTCTTCTTGATCCAATTCCTGCAACTGAGGTAGAAATCGAAGGTTTTGATCCCGGTGATACTTCGGAAACTCGTCTTGCGGATAATCCAGACAAATACAGCGTAGGTCAGCCCGGAAACGCAAACTATATTACACCCACACAGGCCATCTATTCTGGACAGCCCTTAACAACGGCAGCTTACTTACCAAGTCAGGGCACTTACAATCCAATCGTTCCATCGGCTTCTTATGCTAACATAATCCCTTCAGGTGCGGGCACTAACGTAATTACTCCAAGTGGGTCTGATACACCTAGTCAATCAGGTATAGCAGAGGTACAATTAGCAGGTTATGATCCAAGAGTTACAGGTATGCGTCCTGCTAAAATTTATGGTGTAGATGCACAAGGTAATCCTATAATGACGCCGTATGTAGATCCAATCATGCCTGCAAGGTTTGTTGGCTCTAATCAAGAAGTCCAGATGGCTGCCGCAGGAGGCGCGATGAACTTTCCGCGGCGCACGGGCCAAATAGAGGGGCCAGGGACTGAAACGTCTGATGACATACCTGCAATGTTGTCTGATGGTGAATTTGTAATGACTGCAAAAGCTGTTAAAAATGCGGGCGGCGGAAGCCGCGAGCAAGGCTTTAAAAAGATGTACGACATCATGCGGTCCTTTGAAGGAGGAGCGGTAGCGTAATGTCAAACGGTGATCAAGTAACACAGGTACAAATCTCCCGGCAGGACCCTGCCATTGAAGCTTACCGTTTAGGACTTCTCGGAGACACACAAACCTTTATTAAAAATCAGATCGCAGCGGGTATGCCCCCTTCAACAGCCTATCAAGTTGCAGGTTTGACACCCGCTGAAACCGCTGCTATAGGGGCTGCTCAGTCTGGCATTGGAGCGTATCAGCCGTTTCTATCGGCAGGGGAAGCTGCGATACAGGGTGGGCAAAACATCCTCACTCAGTCGGCAATGCCGTCACTCCAACAGGCTGAACGAACAACTGGATCGACCCAAGATATTATAAACCAAGCCGCTCAACTTGCTGCGGCGCAGCGAGCGGTGCCCTACACATACCAACAAGCGGCGGCTCAAACTGCTGCGGGCATAGGCGGTTTTAACCCTTTTGAGGAACAGGTCGTTCAAAGATCTCTAGCGGATATTGCAAGGCAAGCGGGTATTCAGCAGCAAGGATTACGTGCTCAAGCGGTAGGATCAGGCGCTTTTGGTGGGTCCAGACAGGCCGTAGCTGAACAGGAGTTGAATAGAAATGCTTTGGATCAGATGGGTAGAACTTCTGGTCAATTAAGGCAGGCAGGCTTTGATGCCGCTATGGCAAGACGATTACAAGAAGCTCAATTATATGGGAACATAGGACTTCAATACGGGCAACTAGGTCAAGCGGATGTATCGCAACTTGGGGATCTTGCAGGCAGACAGCTTGCGTTAGGTCAGGGCCTTGGATCGTTAGCCGCGCAGTATGGTAATTTTGGTAGTGGACTAGGTCAATTAGGCGTACAACAGGCAGGTATTGGTGAGATTGGTCAAAACATTCGACAGGCTCAAATCGGCACGGCGCTACAAGCAGGCAATATCCAACGCGGTATTGATCAGGCGGCTCTTGATGCAACGAGATTGACTAATGTGCAGGCTCAACAGTATCCTTACCAACAGTATGGATTCTTATCTGACATCTACGCGGGCGTCCCAACCTCGCAATCCACAATCACGGCGTCATCTGCGCCACAAGTTTCACCTTTCCAAACCGCACTAGGGTTGGGTATATCAGGACTTAGCGCCGCTGCGGGCGCATCAAAAGCGGGGCTATTATAATGAATAAAGGATTTAAAGCACTACCAGAGTATGTGCAGCAAAAAATAGATCCAGAAATGGCGAAAAAATATTATGGGGGTGGGTCAGTGATGCAACGTCCGCTGTTTCGTCAGATGGGAGGTCCTGCCGAAGCTGACATGGCTCAGATGGCAGCAATGGGTCAACAGTTTCTCATGCCAGAAGCGCAACAGCCCATGGCTCCTCAACAGGTTGATCCTCAACAGGCGGCGATGGTGCAGGCTCAAGAGCAGCATTACATGGAAGACGGTGAAAAGGTCGGTGAAATGTATGCCTCTGAGATGATGAACCGAATTGACGCGGCAGAAGATCCAAAGGACATGATCGACGCTATACGAGGCAATGAGAAGCCCCTTGAAGCGCGGTACGCGGAACTTGCAGGGTATGTAGGGGAGGATGATGCGCAACAGACACCAGAAAGTGTTTTGGCAATGGTGCAGCCGACCATAATGATGACGGAAGAGGGCGCGGTAGACAGCGGCATTGGGGAACTAATGCAAGGCTTGGTAAAAAGCGTTGAGATGGAGCCTGAAAGTCAGATGTCCCAAGGCGTTGGCGAACTCATGGCAATGGGGGCGGGCAACACTCCACCCGTAAATTTTAACCAAGGTGGACCTGTGATGGTCCGAAAGTTTCAGACGGGTACTCCTCCCGGTGGGCCAAAGGATCAAAAACCTGTACCTTTAGATTTAGGCACATCTTTGATGCCTTATTATGAAGAGGCCCAAGGCATAAGACGCGGTATTTTAGGTACTCCTCAAGAACGAGCAGCGCAACTTGAAGAACAAAAGCGATTGACTCAAGCGCAGATGTTGTTTGACATAGCGCAGGCAGGCTTACAGTTTGCGGGATCTACTGACGGACGTTCTGTTGCTGAAAGATTAGCAAATTCATTAGCTGAATCTCAACTTGCCCCTAGAATTGGTGAACGGGCCGCACAGTTTCAACAGATGAAAGATGTGCAAAAACAACAAGAACAACAAATGGATTTAAGCGCTCTTGAAAGTGCTGAAAGACAATTGTCGGGTGCTCAAGGCAGAGCCTTTGAAATGAATAAATTAGCACAAGAAAACTTAAATCGTATTGCTTTGACTAATATAGAAATTAAAGCAAGGCAGGAAGCTGCATCGTCAGAGTCAGAGTTAAGAAAATCCCTGCAAACTGAAAAATTAAATATTGAAGAAAAATTAGCTAATTTAAAAATTACGGCAACAGCCGCTGAAAATAGTAAAGACCGATCAGCACAAGTTCTAGCTGCTAATCGATTAGCGTCGGCTCAAAAAGAGTTGGCTACATTAAATGCACAATTAGATTTGAGCACTAAATTAGAAGTGTTGGGTGCTAAAAACAAGTTTGAATTAGCAAAAATTGAAAACGCACAAGATTTTGAATTTGCAGTTATAAATAAAAAGGCAGCCATTGATAGAGTTGCAGCACAAAGCGAAAGGAATTTTCAAGCGGCTCAAAACTCACTTTCAAGAATCGCCACTCAATTCGAAAATCAAAAAGATAGAGATTTTAGATCAGAGGAAGCTCTTTTACGAAGAGAGTTCGACGAAAAGATTAAAAACCTAGATTTAAGTGAGGCGGAAAAAGATCGTGCTTTAAAACACGCTGATATGATGATTACAAAAGCGTTTGAAGAACATAGGCTACTTCAAGGCGACGAAAGACTTACTCTCGACAAACTTAAAATGTATTTCGATCAAGATTATAAAAATGCAGAATTAGCTTTGAAAAAACAAGAAAGCGAACTTAAAGCTTCAACTAGCGGATTAATGAAATTTACCATTAAAGGTCCAGATGGTAAAATTACACAAACAATAGCTGCAATTGGATCTCCTGAAGGTCAAGCACTACAGGAACAAGTTAACGATGCAAATTTAAGAGAAGAAGGATCTGCTGAAGCGAAGAAGGTTGGCACTGAGAGTGTAAATCCACAAGCGTACATTACCAATCAAGGTAATATTATTACAAGTTATGATAATAATACATTCGTTGAGACTGACGCACAAGGTAATCCTGTAATGAAGTTGTTAAAAGACGTGGAGGCCAAATCTCTTGGTGACTCAGACGTTTACTCAACGATCAAGAAACAAAAAATTATAAATTACGGAAAAGAGCGTTTAGAAGAAGCCACTAGTTATCTTGATACAAAGATTTACGTTGGCCCAGATAATAAACCATTACCTGCCGAGCAGCAGCAAGCTTTACGAAAACTTGAAAAGGACACTATTACAAACCTTTATGGAGATATTACGGAACAAGATGTAAGAAAAGGCACGGGTTTCTTTTCAAATCTGTTCGCTCTTGCAAACAATATCGGTGGTACGATTGCTCCAGACTTTTTCTCAAAAACTTTTGCAAGCACTGAAGAAGCTCGTTTGGCGCTTGAAAGGTTCAATATAATTGCTGTTTCGGCTCTTACAGTTAACCCAAGATTAGCTGTTTATGACATTCAACGGGTTGAAAGGATTCTACCAAAAGCAACCAACTTGTTGAAAAACCCTAAAACCGAAGCGAAAAAATTTAAAGAACTTATAACTACAATGAAGGCAACAAGAAGCAGGTTGTTACAAGCTATCGCAGATGAGGATCCTGTAGCTTTAGAGGATATAGGTCAAACAATGGCAAAAATACGAGAGTTAGACGGTGTTCTAGCAATGGTTAGAATTACTGACTCAGCTTCTTCAAAAAGTATGTCAGAGGCTCTAGCACAAACCGAGAGTGAATACGAATAATGGCGGAAGAAAATTTAAACACTGTTCCCACTTTAACAAAACAAGAAGATTTTGAACGCTTTCCTTCAAACTTTTCTAATCCAATATACACGCAAGAAAAAATGGATAATTTTAATATTCAATTTGGGGACCTTGCGGATGCAACATTGGGTCAAGCTCTTGAAAACAGAGTGGTTCGAGATGTTATTCGCAAAAATAATCTCGATCCAAATGATTTATCAGTTGCTACATTAAGAGATGGAACGGCTCCAATCTTAAATACTTTTAATTTTAGAAATACAAAAACTGGAGAAATTGTATCAGGTTCTCAACTTACCCCAGAAGCAAAAGCAAATATTTTTAAAAACGAAGGTGATATTT
>Ga0208666_1001096_pt1 | contig 12304 bp, 13 predicted proteins | sample 5B_taG_FD_184078 | JGI IMG/M metagenome (GOLD analysis project Ga0208666, IMG submission 184078) | Marine viral communities from the Subarctic Pacific Ocean - 5B_ETSP_OMZ_AT15132_CsCl metaG (SPAdes) (version 2) | ecosystem: Environmental > Aquatic > Marine > Oceanic | place: Pacific Ocean...
GTTAATCGTCTTCAAAATACTGTCCAGATAGTTGAGCATTACCTGGAAGTAATCTATTTTGTTCAGAATTTTGATGAGATCTTCATCAGAATCCATGTATTTGTCTACATCCTGCCTCAGCACTTTATGGTCGAATGGTTTTTCAATATACACCTCGGGGTCTGCCTTACCCGTGTAATACTGCCATTTCGTCTTTTTGAGTTGCTTAAACTTATTCTCTTCTAACTTTTTCATTAGAAGGATGTTGTTTAAAATTCTATAGTATTTTGCGTGAAGAGATGGAATCTTAGTAGATTCGCTGTGTAGATTGTCTTCGTCTATTTTTGAATCTTCTTCCCATGACAATTGAATTTCATCAAGATTCATAAAGTTACATCATAAAACTGTTATATTATATATGCTGTATTTGAAGGTCGCTTCTGCAGTAACGTATTGGATATCAGTATCAGTCGCATCAAAATTAATTGTAGATAAAGTTACAGGAAATACATCCTTGAAATCAACTCTTGCAACTTCATTAAATGCACTGTTGTAAATAAACAGACTTGCATCTGAATATTCATTCAATGGATTTTTTGCATCATTAGATGGATTGTACTTATCATTTTCTTTGAGTGATGTAAACTCGTCAAAACTTTCAGGAAAACCAAGTCCTCTTAACCAATTATGAACTTCAAGATAATTTGTTAGATTTTCATCTACAAAGAACCGAAGTGAAAAATCTGCATAAGTTAACTTGTCACCTGGAACAGGAAGATCCTTTAAGTAAGTTGGTTGTACTGCATATCCAAGATTGATACCTGGAATTGATGCAGAATTAGAAAAGAAATCTGCTTTGGGTACTTTCGTAATTGTAAATTTAAATCCAACAGGAGAGAGATAATTCCTATTGTCTAATTGATTAGTCCAAGGTTTCATTCTCCTCCTCCACCACCGTTTCCTCCGCCATTTCCACCGCTTCCATTTCCACCATTCCCATTACCATTAGAACCGTTGCCACCATTAGATCCACCATTCTTTGTTCCATTGGAATCCTCAGAATCGTTATCGTTATCCTTATCTCTTTCCAGATAACCACCACGTCCTACATGGTAACCACGAGGCATCTTCTTACACTTCTTATCATCGAAGCAATAGTATTTTCCAGGAGGGCATCTCTTTGTTGCCGCCTCTTCAATAAACCTATCGAAAGATTTCATTCTTCTTATTTATTTACTTATATTTAGACAAAAAAAGGGAGTCCGAAGACTCCCTGAAAAATGTGAGTGCCCGTAGGCAAATATCACATGAGGTTTTCGACTCTAACGCGACGATAGTAGCGGTTAGCGGATGCCTTGAGGCGTCCAAGTCCTTGGGTGGTTCCTTCTGCGAAGGGGTTCGCGACCATGCCGTAGCGAGTCTTGAATCCGATCTTGGGCTGGAAGGTGTCCTGACCAACGGCACGAACCATCTGAAGGGGAACGTAGGGGCAGTAGAACAGACCAGCGTCATAAGGAGAAGAACCCTTATAACCAGCAACGAAGTACTGGGAAGCACGGAGGTTAGCAGAATAAGGATCGATGTATACGCGATACTTACCTTGCAGAACACCAGCGAAGGTGTTACCGGTGTCGTCAACATTGAGGTTGGCGTTCAGTGCGGGGGTGTAGTCAAGTACACCAGCCATGGTCAGTGCGGAAGCAACGTCTGCGGAACACAGAATCATGTTGCCCTTTCCTCTACGAGTTCTTTGTGCGATAGCGTTCGCTTCGCGCTCGATTTGGAAAAGCAGACCCTTGAACTTCTCAACAGACCAACGACCGTTGCTGTCTACGTCAAGGTCAAAAGTACCGGCGGTTGCAGTGTTGGTTTGAGCACCAGCTTCTGCTGCCTTGTAGATGGTACGGATGACTTCACGGTTGATTTCAGCAAGAATCTCGGTGCTAAGAATGTTAGCGAGTTCTGCTTCAGCGTTCAGACCGTGGATTGCCTTGAGGTCTTGTGCCAGTTCCAGGGAGTACTCTGCTTTCAGAGCTCTGGACTTAGCGGTTACGGTGACTTTCTCGATCGAGAATGCCATCTGGTTGAACTGGTCGCCTGAACCATCGCCCAGATCCTCAGCGTCACCAGTGTGCATACCCTGACCTACGTTGTAGGCGAGTTGACCACCAGATGCACCAAGCAGTGCGGGGTTAGTACCAGCTTCGTTAGTCTTCTGTGCGGCAGTACCGAAACCAACAGAAGCGCCGTCAGATGCTTGGGCGGTGTAGAGACCTTGCTCCAGATCGCCACCATCATTCTGACCAGAGAATGCGGTATCTGCTTCATCAAACAGGGCTTCGGTGCCAGACTGATTGGTGTAGCGGGAACGCATTGCGAAGATAAGTCCGGTAGGACCGTTCATTGGTTGTACGCCAGCGAGGTCATAAGCGACCAGGTTAGGCATAGAACGACGGATCAGGGAGATCAGTACAGGGTCGAAACCTGCAACAGGACCACCAGCGGTTGCACCGCCGCCGAAACCGCCAGAAGCGCCACCAGCATTAGCTGCGTTGGTAGGTGCCTCAGACAAGAACGAACGCTCTTCGTTCAGGAATTTTTCTTGGTTTTCCAGGAGAACTGCGGTAACCATTCTACGATGGGAGTCGGTGATTTTCTCAGCGCCTTCGTAGTCAAGTAATGGTGCCCACTTCTCCTGCAGTTGTTCACCGTTGAACATTTGCATTTGATTTTACCTCTTTTAAAAGTGTTAGGGGTTTATGTTATAATGTAAAACTTACTTTTTAGAAACTCTCTGCAGAGCAGTAAGATATCCTTCCATAGAACCAGTTACTTCCTGGGACATGGATGCTTCTTCTGCAATGTACTCAGAAGAATCTCTTTGAGCACTGGGTCTGGAGGGGAAATATGCCTCTCTCAGGGTTACCAGTTTCTCACGGTAGTCTGTTTCACTATCAAACTCAACACCTTCGGCAAGAGTAGCGAGCTTCTCTTTCTGAGTGACTGCAAGTCCTTCAGAAATTTCACCTAAGATTCCATCAGATGTGGATTCTGCTAATCTTCTGTTCAGAACAACATTTCTGTCGATCTGCTCATTGAGTTTTCCTTCCATTTCATCAAGTTTATTTACCATGCTCTCAAGTACATCATATCTTTCTTCAGGGATTGAAACATAATGTTCTTCAAATAGGCCCTTCAGGCCAGATAAGAACGACTCAGACATTTCTGACTTAAGTCCTTCCTCAACAGACAGAGCGTTTTCTTCTAACCACTCTGCTGAAACATATTCAAGATATGAATCCACACGTTCTGTGATTTCACTCTTGAATGCTACTACCTGCTCTTCAATGACGGTAGCATAACTTGCTTCCAGGTTCTCTTGAATTTCAGCAACTCTAGAATTGATTGCTGCTTCAAAGATAGTCTTTGCTTTTTCCTGGAACTCTTCGGAGAGTTCTTCGCCTTGGAGAAGTGCTTCGACATCAGCATCGATGTCTAATTCAACAACTTCTTCCTCTTCTGTGATCTCCTCTTCAGAAATCTCTTCTTCGGAAACAATCTCTTGATCGTCATCGATCTCAGACTCTTCCTCTTCCTTCATGCCAGCAGGTGCTGCATCCGCAGGCGCTGCGCCTTTGTTTACAACATCCTTAACTTGCTTAAGGGTAGCACCTGGTGTATTCAACTTAGCTGAATCATCATCAGGTCTGTAGTTTTCTGGGGTAGGACCGCCAAGGTCTTCCACGCTTGCTCCAGATGGTTTTACCATTGGTTCTGCTGGTTTAGCACCGGCAGTTACAGCGTTTTCCTTAACGTCTTCCATTTCGTGTAAATTAGAACCACTGGACATTTTAGAACTCTCCGAATTACCTATTTGTAGTTAATTAAACTATATTTATTTATAAATTAAAGATTTGATAGAAAATCACCCCATAATTGGAGTTTATGTTCTTCAAGTCTGTTTTGATCAACAAGAGTATTTATTCTCTTTCTGGTGTTGCTGCAGAACCTTTCGCGAAGAATTCCACCTTCCCACACCCATTCTTTTCCTTCCATAATTCCGTCAACAAAAGCATCAGGTGCGGAAGGATCAGCGACGATATCTGCGGCAGTCGCCAACATGAAATCTTCACCAACAATGTTGATACCTTCGTTGTTCAGTTTCAGAGAACCAACACCACGGGATGAAACTCCAAGTTTCACACCCTCACCAATAAGTGATTGTGCAATCTTACCCATTGGGGTGCTGAGAAGTTGTGCCTTACCGTAAATGTTAGAACCACGCTGCTCAAGAGCAACGATTTTATGAGATACACGGTCAAGGTTGATAGTTGGACCATCGGGGTGACCGAGTTCTCCAAGTGCTCTACCTTTATTGGTATACATTTCATTGTATCTACCAACCTCTTTACAGAGAGTTTGAATAGGATACATTCTGCCATTACGGTTTTTGATGTCACCCTGAAGGAAAGTTCCCTCAATGTACATCTTCTTTTTAGCACCTTTTCCTTCGGTGATAAATTCTACGGTTTCAACCTCTTCTCTGATTAGTTTCATTTTCTTAGTTTCTGAATGCAACTTTTACAACTTTGACTGAACCACCATTTGAAGCGGCAGATAATTTATCAGTTGGTTCTTTTTCAAGAACAACAGTTTCACCATTTTTTACTGTGAGACTTCCAATGGTTGCATCACTAGAATCAGTTCTTGTGATAACCAATGCAGCAGAGTGACCGTTATACAGTCGAACTACGGTTGCATTGCCAACGTTACCAGCAGAAGTTAAATCTGTCTCTGCTGCTAAGACCTTAATCAACATCTTCGTCTCCGGTTTGAGTTTCTTCCTCTTCGTCCTCTTCGGACTCTACTTCAAATTCATCAACAACTTCATCAGTTTCATCTTCAATTTCATCACCAAATAGAGCAGCACCGACTCCGGGTCTTACTGCATCAATTTTTGATGATGCTTTAGCATATAAAATTTCTTTAATTTTATCGCTGACTTCAGCAGGAGATGACTCGTCACCTACTAACATATCCATTAAATCATCCATTTTGAATCAAAAATTATAAGAACTATTATTTATTTATATCTCACCACCTTCTGGTGCTTCAACTGCTTTCTCTTGACTTGCTAAATCTGGTTCATTAATTGGTGCTCCAAGACCCATTGGATCTGTATTTGGATCAATTGGTAATCCAGTATTAGGATCCACTATTGCATTTGGATCAGGTAGAATTCCAGCAGAAATTTCTTTCTTAATCTGTTTATCCATCTCCTTCATTTCAGTCTCAGTTTGCTTGAGAACTTTATTTCTCACATACTGTGCAGAGAAATATCTACCCATGTATGGTTCCATAGCAGCAATAACACCAAGTTGCTCATTAAGAAGTTCATTTTCTTTGAGGTCAGAGAAGTGATTGTCATACAGATAATCATATTGAATATGATCTTCAAGTTCTGTCCAATCTTCGGAGGTGATAACATTTTTCAAAATTAACTGAGTCTTCAACATATCATTGAAGATACCAGAGAATCTTTTACGTAATCTGCCGACGAACTTAGTAAATTTAAGTTCATCACGCAGAATTTCTGAGGAACGACCAAGATTAAATCCACCAGCACTATCGAGTCTACTGGAAGGTACGTTTAGAGCTTTGTAGAGTTTAGTCTGGAAATAGTCAACGTCAGAAAGTTCTCCAAGGTTCTGACCACCAGGAAGTGTAGAAATTTCAGTTCCTCTACCACCTTCTCTTCTGGGTAACCAGAAATCTTCAAGCATTGCCATGTGCTTACGGTCATCACGGATTTCTCCGGTGCTCGCATTGTAGACAAGTTTGTTGCGATAGCGATTCATCACATCGCGCAGATACTGTTCTGCTTTTACCTTAGGCAGATTACCAACATCAATGTAGAAAATTCTACGTTCTGGTGCTCTTGAAAGTCTGTAAATAACAAGACTATCCTCAACCATTCTTAATTGGTTAAGTGCCTTGATTGCTTTATGCAAATAAGATAAAATTGTTTGCTTATTTCTATCTACTAATCCAGAGGTTACAAATGTAATTGCATCTTTTGAGATCTTTACCGCACCCTTGGCATTTCTATTCGGATAGATTCCGCTGCCATTCTTTTGTGCAGAGTTGGGATCGTAGAGATAATACTCTTCTACTTCGGGGGTTTTATAATTTTCTGGATTTAGAGGATCTTTACCGTTTCTTGCAACATTAAATGGGGACTGAGCATTTGGTCCACCTTTTTCTTGCTTACGGATCAAACGAATTTTAAGTGGATCAATATATCTAATATCTTGGATACCTGCTGATGGATCATTGAGATCAATTACTTTATGGTAGAAAACTCTTCCATCAATATACCAATTTCTAAAAATTTCATGAGACTTCCTATCGAAGTTCATCATGTTTTTGATATTTTTAAACTCTTCTCTAATGATATCTTTTAGTCTATCCGAAGCAGGGAGATTCGATAACTCAATTTCTACCGGTGAATCATTGAGATCCGAAACAATTGCTTCATTTACAACATCTTCAATTGCACTATCACACTCAGGATGTAAACACATCTCACGATATCTACGAATCAAATCCTGCTCAGACTTATAAACTCCCTCGATATCTACGTATTGACCGTAGAAACCGCTGGAGAGATAAAAATCTGATTTGTCCTCATCTGTTTGAGGAACTGGGGAGACAATGCTTTTTGATGCTTTGCCGTCCCCAGGATCTGGTAGTTTAAAACCAAATAATTTAGACATTAATCAAGATTGAACTTATTATCCTACTATTTATACTCCGGTTCCCAACTGACTTGAACCAGAAGAGTCAAGAGCATCGAGCCATTGAACTTCCATGGTTACTGAGAATTCCTCAATCGTATCAGAACTATCGTAAGAAAGTGCGATATCTGAAACGTTAGTTGGGAATGAACCATAGAATCTATACTGTTTAAGAACAGGAATTTGTGGTTGAGTAGTTGGTGCAGTACCACCTACTTCCGCTCTTCCCAGTTGCTTAACATACATATCTTGCTGATATGATGTTGGGTTAGTGATTCCAGCATTGTCCTCACTCTTGTTGATGAGATTCATCCATCTCTCAAAAGCAGTTCTGATAGTGAAATCAACATCATTGATGATGGTGATGGTCCAGGGATCGAAGGTTCTGTCTCCTGCAACTTTAAGATTTCTCCCCCTAAATGGGATATTGATTGGAGAAATATTAGAAGCAGGAAGATTTGCTGCTTTAACCATAAAACGAGTTTTGTCGGTTAAAGCATCCTTAGATGTTCCCTGTGGGATAGCATCATCGGGGAAGTACAGTTCACACTCAAATAGATTGGGTCTTGCACCTCCACCGATCATTCTGCCCTTAAATGCATCAAGGGTTCTATCCTTTGTATTTGGGGCGTTACGGTTAGCCATTAGATGTTTCCTCTACTGTGTGAATGAATTAAACGTTGCCGACGACTTCTTCAAAACTTACTCCGGTGCGGGTAGCAACGAAGGTAAGACCGATGAAGTTGATAGATCTTGCGGGTTTGACAAAGATATCTGCTCTAAACTGGTTAGAGTCAATAATGTCAGGAGTATTGTTTGTTTCATCGCAGATTACGACGAACTCATTAATACCTCTCTTTGCCTTAACATCACGAAGGAATGGTTCAACAATATTAACGAAGTTAGATCTCGTGATAACATCGTTGAATTCAAAGAGTTGATCCTTTGCTGCTCTTTCGATTGAATCCTCAATGGTGAGGAACAGACGACGAACGTTGATTCTATCGAAAGCAGAAGCATGCGAAAGTCCAGTTTTATCACCGAAGAGGATAACTCCAGAACCTGGTTGTGCCACGATTGGGTTAATTCTCTTAGGATAAATCAGATCTCTTTGTGCCTGAGAGGGATTGTAAGCAAGTTTTACTGCACCGTTGATTGCTCCTCTTGAAGAACCAGCAGGTGAGAACCAAGAGAATTGGTTAATTGAAGTTCTTGCCATCAAACCAGCAACATCAGCGTTACATGCAACATAACGGAATTCATTATTAAATCTATCGAAGGTGTACTTATATCCTGAGTCAAAGACTGCGTAGGAAGATGAAGTTAAACCATCGAAGAATGCAATAATATTATCTGTTTGTGTATCTGAATTTGGTACGTTAACAACACCCGCTTTATGTGGTGAGATACATGCGATACAATCTTTTCTAAGTTCGGCAATTTCAATCAATTTGTTTGCCTTTGCCTGTGAATCAAAGATTGATGTACCACCAGAAGGTCCGTTAATGAGGAAGTTAACTGGATATTCAGCAGGATTTTTAAGAACCTCGTATGAAGATACAATGTCAGAAAGTGATACGCCAAATCCAGCATATTCAGGTGATGCACCAGAGTAGTTTGCACCACCAGTAAGGTTGTAGGTTTTTGCACCTTCAACATTAAATGTATTTCCTTGTGCGACAGAACCCCAAGCACCGGCAGTAACACTGAATGCTTGACCAGTTCCAGCAGTTATTCCACCAGAAACTCCACTTGGATGCCTTCCAGAATAAACGAACTCAGACAGTCTAGCAATACTGTTCTTGTAGAATACTGCTTCGGTTGGTGAAATAACACCATCAGATGCCTTGCTGAGGAAAGTAAATTTCTCAACGATGTTTCCAGCGGTTCCTGTTACTGCTCCGGTATCATCAACTACAACAACGTGAATTTCGTCGTTCTTTGCACTTCTCTCGGAAGAATACTGTGAGGTTCCGGGTTTTTCGGCAATTGATTTCCAGAAAACAGTCGAATTGGTAAGACCCAAAGTTTGAGAGTTATACCAGTCAGCGAGAGTAGCAGAGGTGTAAGTTGCTAGTCCAACAGCAGAAGTATTTCTGACACGGAGTTCGTTATCAGTTGTAGTTGTGGAAGATGCTCTGGTGAAAGTAAAGACTGCACCATCTCCGGCAGTACTAATACCACTGATTGCTTGGTCAACAAATACTGTTCCAACACCAACAGCAACAACCTTAGTGCCGGTAGGAACTGTTGAATTACCACCAGTTACGGTAACAACGTCTCCGACTGCAATATTCTGAGTGATACCAGCAGCAGCAGAAGTTGTATTGATTCCACTAATTGATGCATCGAATGAATTATCAATAACACCAGAGGTTGTACCGATTGCCGTATTAGTAGTTGTTGATACTGAAGTTGGTACAATAAATGCTAATGAACCACCTTGTTGATAAGCAGCAGAGGTAACAGTTCCATCTGCAGCAATTTTGTCAGTAACTTTAACAGATATTTGACCTACGCCAACTTCTGTAATAATTGCTCTTAAACAACCATCATATAGACTCGTGGATCCAGAACCAGCATTAACTCTTCCGTCGATTTTTTGGGTAACACCCATTCCGACTGTAATGCCAGTGGTACTGATACCACTAATGATTTGATCAGCAGCACCATCAATGGTGCAAACTTTAAGATTGTTAGCCCATTTTCCAGGGTTCTTTGCAGCATACTCCCAAGTTACGGTAGCGCCACTGTGTGAGGTTTCGTAATTCTCGTATGACTCAATCTTTAATGTACTACCATCATTATTGGCGTTATTGAGATTATCACCATTGGTTCTCAATACTCTTAAAACACCACCATATGAAAGGTAGGTAGACGCACTCAACCAGTAGTCACACTGTGCGTCGGTTGCGATTGGCTTACCAAAGGTGCTAAGAAGATCTTGTTCGGTTTCGATAAGAATAGGAACATTTACTGGTCCTTTCTCAAATGGACCTGCAATTGCGCCTACTTGCTCATTTGCAGCATCCACTCTACCGATTGTTAAGTCAACTTCTCTTACCTTTACGCCGGGGGATACTAGGTTAAGCGACATGTCTTTTCCTCGACCGAAGAATCATTTTTACTAAAACTATTTAGAAAAAATCACTCCTTACGTGGGGAAACAGTACATGAACTACCAATCTGGATAAGACCAATTACTTATATCAACTTTTCTGCCAGCAATTATTCGCTTTTTCGTACATTCCTTACATTCATATGAATATGAAGATGGAAGTACACCTCTGCTCTTTCTCGTTAAATAAAAATCTTCTATCAAGTCTTTACTTTCTTTGCAGGTTCGACACACTCTCTTCTTGAACAGTAAGTGTTCTAAACTAAACTGTTCGTCGAATCCCATTACTGATACTCCCACATATAAGATCTATCACCATATTCATCAGTAGTCCATCTATCTCCATCTGCATCTACGAAACTAGTCTCTTCTAATCCATCAGACATGAATCCGAATGGTGCCATGTCCTGTTCAATCTGATTCTTCTGTTCTTCATATAGTCTCTTACGAACATCCTGATCAGTAAGTTCTTTGAAGTAGTCCTGTTGGACCAACCATGCATAGATTACCAAACACATTGCAAGGTCATCATTGCAACCTTCTTCTGCCTCAAAGGAGTTGCGCTTCTGGATAAAGGTTGTCAATTCAGATATGATTTCATAATCATTGAAAATTACCTTATCTTCTTCGATCATTGTTTTTAAGTTGAGTGATCCAACTTGTTTTACAGTCTTACTCATCTTGACACCAAGTTGTGTCTTCTTACCAGAGAATCCCTGTCCTACAATCTGACCTGCTCTGCCACGCATTGAGCACATCAATAAATTCTGATATTCGAGATCATAGTTTAAAATTGAAGCAACTTGATCTCCAACGTCATTTACTTCACACAGAACAAATGCGTTATTATAATTTTTTACTACTTCGTATATAATATTAGGAAATAGCATCGGTTTTATATCATTATTCCGATACTTTGCTACTACCTTATGTGGAAACTCAGTAATATCTACAACAATAAAAGCAGAATAGTCTAAACTCACTCCTCGTGCAACGTCAACAGTGCAGACATAATCTCTACCTTCCACAGGTTTTTGGTAGATATCCAATCCAGCATTTCTGGTCATTGGATTATCGTAAACTAAACTTCTTAATTTACTGGGTGCAATCAGAGTATCAACAGATCCAAGGAATTCGCACTCAAACTCGATTTTGAATTGTTGTTCTGATGTGTTGGCAATGGTTTGTTCTTTCCAGACTTCATCTCTACCAGGTACTTCAGACCAATGAACATCTGTGGGGATATAATCATTCTTTCTTTTTTCTGCATCATGCCATAGACGGTAGAAGTGATTCATACCGTGAGGCGTAGATACAATAATTACTTTGGTGCTTTTACCAGAAGTAATAGTAGGATAAACAGAGGCAAAGAACGAGTCAGCAATGTGATTCGGGACGAAGGCGAACTCGTCGAGAAAGAGGATGTTAAATGACATACCTCGGACAGCACTTGCAGACGTAGACGCTGCCAGTATCTTACTCCCATTTTCCAACTCCAATGAACCTTTGTTCCATGCAATGATACCTTGCTGCATCCATTTGGGCAAGTTTTCATATGCAGTCTGCAATCTTCCAAGAAGGTCTCTTGCAGTTGCTGCTTTGTTTGCCAGGATGCCTATATTAACACTATCATTGAATACTGCATAGTGCAAAAGGTATGACACAGACGTAGTGGATTTACCAGTCTGACGTGGCATCTTACAAATATTGAATCTGTTCTCATGGAAATTAGAAATCAACTTCCGCTGAAAGTCGTATGGTTTAAAGGGAACAAGACCTTCATCCAAACTCACAATTTTGACATAATTCTCTGCAAAATACACAGGATCATTCTTACACCTTACGAATTCTATAATATTCTCTTCGGTGAATTCAACCGGTGTATTTGCCTTTTTTAGATTCGGATTGCCAAGGTATACATTATCAGCCATGATTCATAAATTTCCTAAGGATGCCACAGTTTCTTGTGTCTTCAAATATAATTTAGCATAGCACTTCGCTACGTTTTTTAAGTTTTCTATTTCTTGTAGATTATCAATCTCTCTTGCAATTTTAATGTACTCGAAACTTTTATTTAAATTTTGAATTTCAATTGCATCTGGATCTAGGTTCATTTGCGTCTCCTCCTGCATCTGCTGCAAACATTAATGGTAAAGTTGGTTCTTTCTTTGATGGATTGTAGTATAGCACAATTGGTCCAGGGTAGACTTTATTGAGTTCCTGGCGCACTTCTTCTCTGGATGGTCTTGAAAATTTATTGAAGAACATTTGAACCTTTAAAGTTCTTCCTCTCCAATTAAAGATGATTGTATATGTTCTTCCTCTTTCCTGTATCCTAAGATATGCTTCTGCTAGTTCTTGTCTCCAATTGACTTCCTCATAGGTTGCCTTACCTGGGACTACAACAGAC
>Ga0208666_1001097_pt1 | contig 12292 bp, 14 predicted proteins | sample 5B_taG_FD_184078 | JGI IMG/M metagenome (GOLD analysis project Ga0208666, IMG submission 184078) | Marine viral communities from the Subarctic Pacific Ocean - 5B_ETSP_OMZ_AT15132_CsCl metaG (SPAdes) (version 2) | ecosystem: Environmental > Aquatic > Marine > Oceanic | place: Pacific Ocean...
TCCTGCGGAGCAACTTGGAGACCTTTCGACGAAATCCAATGTTCCGTCCAGGGGAGTGGGTTATTCTTTGCGGGTACGTCATAGAGTGGTTTAAGTCCGATTGCTTTCATTCTGCGATTGGCAATCCATTCGACATACTGCTGAAGCAGTTTATCGTTCAAACCAATCATAGAACCATCTTTGAACAGATACTCTGCCCAAAGTTTTTCTTCGTTCACAGTCTTCTCAAACATAGAGTACAACCAACGTTGCTCTTCCTTGAAGATCTGTGCCATATCAGGATCATCACCTTCTCTCCACTTCTTCAATATGTTTTGAGTGATCGCAAGATGCAGATTTTCATCGCGAGCGATAAGTGAGATGATTTTAGCGGATCCTTCCATAAGTTTAAGTTCACCAAATGCAAAACTGCAAGCGAAACTAACATAGAATCGGATACCTTCTAAAATGTTGACATTGGCAACTGCTCTAAAGAGTTTGCGTTTGAGTTCATATCTTGATTCTTGTGCATAAGGAACTTCTTCCAATGCGTGTTTCCAATCATTGGTACTATCATATTGGTGTGCTGCATTCACAAAATCATTGTATGCTTCAGTCACACTCATTGCACGTTCAACAATGCGATCATCAGTCAGAATGTGATCAAATACATCTGAAGGATCTGCATACACATTCTTGATGATATGAGTGTAAGAACGACTGTGGATCATTTCCATAAATCCCCAGACTTCCATACACGCTTCCAATTCAGGTAAAGAGCAGTAGGGAATGAATGCCATTCCAGGACCACGACCCTGAACAGAATCAAGCATAATCTGATATTTCAGGTTAGAGGTGAAGATATGCTTCTGTTCAGGACGGAGAGTTTGATAATCTGCACGGTCTTTCTGAAGGGATACTTCCTCAGGTCTCCAGAAGTATCCTAACTGCTGCGTTGTGAGTTTGTCAAAGATTGGATACTTATATGAATCATATCTCTGAATACCCAATGGTTGACCAAAGAACATTGGTTGTTTCTTGGTATCAACAGGATTCTGATTGAATACTGTCATAGAATCGACCTTTGGTCTTTCCTCTTTATTTGTCTTAAATTTTACAAGACTCACAGTCATCCTCCTCTGCGTTTTCTAAGTCTGAAATTAAACCGTCAAGAGACTCTTTTGTCTCTTCAACTTCATCTGTTTTGAAGTCATATGTGTTCTGATAGTATGAAGTCTTCCAACCATATTTGTATGTGGTCAAAAGATCCTGTGCCATTACAGATACAGGCACTTCATTGTCTGGGTAATGGAGTGGATTATAACTCCAGTTGCCAGAGATTGCCTGGTCAAAGAACTTTTGCATTACAGCAACAATATTAATATAACCTTTGTTAGAAGTCATATCCCAAAGTAGGGTGTATGCATTCTTCAGAGTGCCATATTGTGGAACAATCTGCTTAAGAGGTCCTTTCTTTGATTTTTTAATGGACAGGTATCCTCTAGGTGGTTCGATTCCGTTAGTGGCATTTGACACAACGGAACTGCTCTCCGAAGGCATTTGTGCGGACAATGTTGAGTTCCGTACACCGTATTTGAGAACCTCAGATCTAAGGCGGTCCCAATCGTAGGTAAGCTCATTCTGTACTATTTCATCCACGTCATGCTTATATGTATCAATCGGAAGAATTCCATTTCCATACTTTGTTCGGCTGCTATACGCACAAGCACCTTTTTCTTTTGCAAGATTTACAGTGGATTGGATTAGGTAATATTGGAACGCTTCTGTGAGGTCGTGAACCGCCTTCCAGGCGTCTGAATCATCATAAGAGTATCCTTGCTTCGCAAGGTAATGTGCAAGACCAATATAACCGATTCCAAGAGACCTGCGACTCTTTGTAGCAATCTCTGCTGCTTTGACAGGATATCCTTGGAAGTCAATCAGTTCATCAAGTGCTCTGACAGACAAATCACAAAGAGACTCAAGATCTTCATTCTTGTGAATTTTGCCGATGTTGATAGCAGAGAGAATACAGAGAGCAATTTCACCTTCACCATCAATATGCTGAAGAGGTTTGGTAGGCAGAGTAATTTCCTGACACAAGTTACTCATCTCAACTTTGTCCAAGAAAGATGAATGAGTGTTACAGTGATCAATATTCATAATATAAAGACGACCAGTTTCGGCACGTTCTTTAAGAATATTCAGAATCAGATCTTGTGCCCCAATAGTCTTGCGCGGAACTGATCTATCAGATTCATAACTTGTATAGAGATCATCAAACGATTCAGTGCCAAAAGCATCGTAAAGACCTGGAACATCGTGAGGTGAGAAGAGGGAGATCTCTGCGTTTTGAATAAATCTTTCGTAGAAAATTTTTGAGATTTGAATCGAATAGTCAAGTTTTCTGACACGGTTATCCTCCGTTCCTTTGTTGTTCTTAAGGACAATAATATCTTCTATTTCTTGGTGCCAGATTGGGAAGTGGACAGTCGCTGAGCCACCTCGTATTCCATTTTGTGTACAGCAGCGGACAGTTGATTCAAACTTTTTAAGAAAAGGAACAACACCTGTGTGTTGAACTTCACCGCCTCGGATTTTAGCGTTGATGCCACGGATTCTGCCTGCGTTGATGCCGATACCCGCCCTTTGTGCAACGTATCTGCCAATAGCCATATCGCTAGTAAAGATACTATCGAGGGAGTCATCAACGTCAACAAGGACGCAGCTAGCATATTGTCTAAGTGGCGTTCTAACTCCTGCCATGATGGGAGTTGGAATGTTGATTTTGTGCCTTGAGATTGCATCGTAGTATTCCTTTACGTATTTCAAACGTGACTCTTTTGGATACTTAGAGAAGATTGTCGCAGCAATCATCAAGTACATAAACTGAGGTGTCTCATAGAGAGCACCGGTGCTTCTGTCCTGCACAAGGTATTTGTCAACAACTTGACGTAAACCTGCATAGGTAAAAAGCATATCGCGACTGTGGTCGATATATGACTCAAGTTTATCAAACTCTTCACTAGTATAAAGATTCAGAATCTCCGAATCATATACACCACGCTCTACACAACGCTCTGTGTGGACTCTCACAGTAGGACTTTCGTGCATCCTACCAAACAGTTGCTTACGAAGGGCAAACAACAGCAGACGTGCTGCTACGAACTGGTAATTAGGATGATCCAAGTCGATCAAATCAGAAGCAGAACGAATCAAGATCTCTTGAATTTCTGCTGTTGTAATACCATCATAGAATTGAATGCCTGACTGCATCTCAACTTGAGAAGCAGAGACACCTGCAAGATCTTTGCAGGATTCTTCCACCATTACGTGTAATTTATTTAGATCAAGAAGTTCAGTTTTACCATCTCTCTTAATAACCTTTGTCCCGTTGCTCATACCTTTTTCCAATTGTTGAATTTAACTTTTGCTTCTAAACCTTGATATGTATTTGATTCTAACACACACATAACGTTATGTCCAGAGAGAACCATATCGTTGATATCTTTTTCAATAATATTGTTTGGCCAGATGATTACCTTCTCTCCTCTATCGATGAGTTTGGAAATTCTGTTGACGATTTCTCTATTCCTAGGTTCATTATCAAGAACCCAAATATAATCGCTCCAATTAAACGACCGAATATCAACATCGGACCCGCACATAGCAACAGCGTTTTCCACGAACGTGGAGTCGAAGGGTCCTTCAACGATGTAGATTGGTTTCTTTTCATCGATTTTTTCAAGTCCGTATAGTTTCGGAGAATCATCTTCCAACATCACAGTGATATATTTAACAGAATTAGGAGTTAGACTTCTTCCTTGAAATCCCATTAAATTTTTACCTGTACCATACATCGGTATGATGATACGTGGTTCATCCCTATACGTAGAATCGAACGTTTGTTTTTTAGTATTTGTCCACTTCTTGAATGTGTCTGTGAAGTAAAACTTATCAGGATTTAGTTTACGTTTTTCAAGATATTCCCTAGCATCAGGATTCTCAGATGCCTTTGGTAGATCTAACTTTTTCTTAAATACGGGTTTCTTGAAAGTAAATGTTGGTTCTTCAACAACAAAATTTCTACCAGTATGACCTTCCTTAAACTTCTCAAGTGTATATTGCTTGTGAAGAGTAGTATCAATCTTCTTCACAAAATTGTTGAACGATAAACTAGCACCACAGTTGTGGCACTTGAAATTAGTGTTATTCTTCACGACATAAAGATACCCCCGACACTTGTTCTTGTTCTTCTGTGAGTCACCACAGATAGGGCATCGGAAGTTATAGAGGTCAGGTTTGACCTTTTTAAATTTCTGTAGACGTGAAGAGACCAGACTAATATATTTGGAATCAATCAGATCCATTACAAAGGTCTTTTACTATTCCTGTATTATAACCTGCGGAGCACTGGGAGTCAAGATGTTTCCTAACACTTTCTGACCTGGCACACTGACAATAAATGAGATGACGATCAGACCACCAGCAATGGTCCACATCTTCTTTTCCATCAGACGAAGACGTTCATCAATTTTTCTTATATCTCTTTCACATCCTTTCTTTATTTCGTCTGCTCTTCTGTTGACTTCTCTATGTACGCTTTCTACTTTCTCAAATAGTACAGCGTCGATTCTATCTTGTTTCTCTAATTTTTCGTTATGAACAGCAAGTAGTTGTCCCATCTTCACAGAGTTATCCTGTAAAGACTCCACAACTCGTTCTAGTCTTTCTAGAATTGCTGTATTGACTCCAGCAGTGTCATCCATTGTTCATCCACCATTTTCTCATTCCTTTCTGATAGATATATTTCTTTTTCTTGTTTCTTACAGGAGGAGTAAAATTTGGATCGTAATTAGAAGCTTCTACAGAACCAGCGATACCGCCAGCACCCATAGACATTGTAGGTGCATCCTCTTTAAGAGTCCTTATAATATCAATAACTCTATTAATATCCATTAGAGTGAATTTAACTCTTGTAAACAGTTGTAGTCTGGTTCGATATTATTAACAACAGTCTGCGGATAATCTGGGACTCTCTTTAAAAAGACTAGAAAACTTTTTATAGATGGCCAAAGATCTTCCTCTAAGTTGTAGAACAACAGAGGGACTGTAGCATCATTAAAAACATTGAATAAGATAATTAAATGGTTGAGAATCAGGTGAACCTTAAGTTCACCCGAATTCCTATATCTTTTTAATAAACGTTTTACGTACCTTATCCGCTTCAAGTCAGACTCAAAGTCATCCCTAGTAACTGATTGTGGGTTATCGTAAAATTTTATAGCGAAGAGCATATAATTGCTCTCATTCAATTCATCAAATCTCATAAATCACCCTAGTTATCAGCTATCTGGGAATTGAGCATCATCGGTTGCGTCGTTAGTGATGCTGCTGCTAGCGACAAGAACTTCAGACTTAACTCTAAAGTTTCCGTGCTGGTCAGTATATGTAGTAACGCCAACCCAACCAGCGTGAGCAGGAGCATACTTACGTGCATTACCAGATGCTGCGTTTGCAACACTTTGCTCGGTAGTATCTACGCCAAAGACTTCTCTATTGACATCGCCATTAGCAACTGGTGCCTTGTAGTTGGTGTCGCTGATAGAGTAACCAGGTTTCTGCGAAATCTCATAAGAGGTTCCAGCAGGAATAGTGTTAGTGCTATCCGAGATCAGGAATTCTGTGGATGCAACAGTTACACTAGTGTTACTGGCAACAGACAGAACAACTGCCGAACCATAAGTAGCACCAGCACCAACTGTAATTACATCACCATTATTGAGTTCAAACCCAGAAGTGGCGAAGGTAGTACCCGAACCAGTAATGACTCCAGTACCTAAGTTAACGGCGATCGTACCCTTAGAATAACCGATCTGGTCTTTATTGCCCCAAAGAGCCATGTTCCCTTACCTATAAATTCTTTATATCAATATTTATAAAAATCTTCAATCGCGTGATTTAATCGCCGCTGTAACTGTTTCCAGCAGTTTATCATCCATATCAGTCTTGGTCAGTTTAACTGCTTTACCAAGAATGACAAGACAGATGTCAATCAATTTCTCACCAAGTTCCTCATCATCAGGAAGTTTAGCGACTGCATCAGAGATAATTTTTGATGCGAGGGGAAGAAGAAATCCTAACATAATGGTAGACCATCAAAGTTCTACCATTATATAGCTCAAGATTCTCTTTTCTTAATAGTTCCACCAATTACTGAACTACCACCATACCTTGCTCTCAACTCTGCCGCAACAGTTTCGATTGCAGTCTTTTTAGTTGGATGTGGTTTTGGTTCTGATGTTCCCTTCTTACCTGCAAGGTTTGGTTTAGCAGGTGGTCTGCTGTAATCAATATTACCACCAACACCACCGCGTTCCATACGACGATCCTTCATTCTATCAGAATCTTCTTCGCTCACCATTTTTGCAGTGTCAGCGGATGCTATCCTAGCATAATCCTTATTAGACTCTTCTGAATCCTGCATAATCATTGGATTTTTGAGACCCATTGCTCTCAACTTATTCTTAATAACTTCTCTAGGTGCTCTATCACCACGAGTATCTCTCATTTTATCCTTTTCCTTACCATCCTTACATTTACAAGGACCTGTTCCGTGTTTAGGACAAATTGTACTCATCTCTTGGAAGAGATCAAGTGCTTTACTTGGAACGTGACCTGCCTGAAGGGTTGGTTTTTGAATTTGTGGATCAGATCCGTCTTTTGGGAAAACACTAACAATGTTTGACTCACCCGACTTCATTACATCAATCTTTTTTCCGTTTCTTGGTCCTGTAAGTGTGGTTCCTTCTTTTACATTTTTACCACCCATCTGGTCCTTACCTTTAGCACCAGCGATTACGTCGCCTCTGGTGACTTTATTGTATGGAGGATAGTTGTTAGCAAGATTGCCGTCGTTCTTCTTCGACATATCTCTCTGCGCTTCACCAGGCTTATGGTCAGACATTTCGACCTTAAGACCTGCATTTCTCAGTTGAGTAATCTTTTCACGATTTGCATCTCTAGTATAAGTTTTACCAGACTTAGGATCAGTAACACGAACGCTGTAAAGAGTGGTTTCCTTACCATCTCTCTTTGCCATCATCATACGCTCATAAACCAGTTCAAGTGGTTTCTCTTCTTTCACAGTGAAGACTTTACCCATTGCAGAGGCAAGATCTTCTACTACCCAATCGGCACCTTCAACTGATACTTGTTCTTTCACGCCACCCTCTTTTCCAAATAGTTTTGCTTTTACCTGTGCCTGTTCTTGAGCACTCATAGATGTATTCCCCATATATTGAGAATATGCTGCCTTCAGATCAATATCTTCCCTTCTTGCACGATAGCGGATATCATACACTGCTTGTCTAACTCTCTTCTCTGAGTTTTCTTCAGTTCCACCAGTAGCGGCAGGAGCTTTCTTACCACCATCTTCACTTTTAGCAGCAGGAGCAGGAGCAGATTTTCCTCCTTCTGGAGCATCTCCACCGCCACCACCTGCAGCAGCCTGTGGATGCTTCCTTGCTGGAAGGTCCTCAAATATCTTGTTAGTCATCGGGATAACTCTAGAATACTATTTTCTTATCTTATATTTATTTATGAAATGGATTCCGTAGGTACTACCAGGAACCAAACTCTCAACATACTTTCTGTAAGCATCAGTTCCAACAAGTCTTTGATCTGGTCCAACACCAGATTTAGTTGTTCCATTGACTACTGCTTCACTAACGTCCTTAATCCAGGACTTAAACATAATCTTATCTTCGGTAACACAGATCAGATAGTTTGTGCCACGACGAATGATACGTCCAATCAAACCTGTATTCAGATTTTCTACCAACTGACCAATCTGGAATACTTTCTTTTGAATATAATTCTCACGAAGAGTCTGATAGTTATACTTGGGTGCAATCTCCCACGCTTCATTCATTATACCCATAGACTGTCTAACAGTATCAAAGATTGCTCTAGCATCTTTAGGTTTCATCTCTGGTGGCATACCAGATCTAAATGTTTTGAAGTCATCTTCAGATGCAGCAAGTCTCATTCTTGATGCAGAAAGACCTTCTACACCATCAGAGTCAGGATCTCTGTCTCCAGCAGAAACAACTTCAATGTTATCAAAATTGTAAAGATCACCATTATAATTGTTGGAGAGTTTTTCAAACTCTTTAACTCTGTCAGCACCACCAACGATTCTTACATTGGCATATCCATCATTATGTGCTCTCTTCAGAACATCAAAGATAGTTCTTGTGCTTGTGTCATTTGCGATACGTTCACTATGTTGAGGGAACATCTGTCTCATAATAGAGACTTTGGTATCAGGATCTAATGGGTTTTTCTTCTCATCCTGACTACGTGATGGAACAATCATATAGTCACTCTCTTCTGCTTCTGCAGATTGAGCAGCAGTATCCATCAACTGTAAGTGTCCTAGATGTGGAGGATTGAAACGACCAAAAGCAACTGTGAGAGTTCCTTTGGTTTTCTCTACCGGTAGGTGTCTTACTGGTTTTTCTGGTTGTTGTTCAGCAGCTGCCTGCTGTTGTGCCATTGCTTCTTGCTCTGCTGCAGCTTGCATTTGCTGCTGCATCATTGCCTGCTGTTCTTCAGGAGTTCCGTTTATTGCTTCATCTTCAATGCTAGGATCATTGAAATTAGGATCTGATATCTTCTTTTCTTTTTCTGTTTGTGGAGGATCCTGCTGACCTACTCTTTGTCTCTTATTATAAAACTTTAGTTTTCCCTTTTCTGTTTTGGCAACAAACTCCCCGCTGGAACGATCGTACCAACCTCCATGACCATCACCTTGCAGTCCCATCCTAGCCGCTTGCTGTGCCGCAACGGATTCTTGAAACTGATGAAAGAATTTCATTATTTCGCTTTACGCAAGTTCGCTGTAATTGACGACCGATTACTTAAAATGTATTCGTGCATACGTCGTCGTATCTTTATATATTTATCCTTCTCTTTTCCTTTGCAATTTTCAATCCTTTCTGTGAGTTTACCATAGACATAACCAATAAAACTATCGTATGACTTACCAGGAAAATCTTTTGCAAGTATTTTTATGTACTCTTGTTCCATCTGGTTTTTAAATATTTATGGAGAATAGCGGACTCGAACCGCTGACAGCCTGCTTGCAAAGCAGATACTCTACCAACTGAGTTAATTCCCCGAAAACCCCGAAGGGTCAGTGATTGTGATCTTCAGGAAGATTTGCTTCGATCTGTTCATCCAAATTTCGAATAAAGTTGCGAATGACAATAGTTTGTTGTCCAGGAAATTCGTAACTATCTTGTTTGGTCAATCGAAATAAAACCTCACGAATTAGTGCTGCATCGCGAAGACCTAATGTAAGATCAATATTTTTGTCGCAACTCATTTCCAACCTCCTTTTAGTACCCACTCATTGTGGTATTGATTGTTCCAATTTTTACTGATTCCGTAGGATGGTTGAATTACTTGTTCAATGTACCTACGGTTTTCTCTAGCAATATTTAAACTCTGTGCTTCAAGAGTTCGGACTCGTCCATCAACTTGAGATGCCCACCATACTGCACCTGCTCCCTGAACTAACAGAAATGATACGATAGCAAATGGGACTTTAAAGTCTTTCACAGATCTCCCTCCTCACGATTTTCAGAGTAGTAAACATCAAACTGTCCACCAGGATAACGCTTCTCAAGTTTCTTGACGTTGCGAGCAACGACTTCATCCAAAGAATAACCCAGTGCCATACACGCTTGAGCAACATACCACATCAAATCACCGAGTTCGATGAACAAATGCTCTCTGTTTGCTTCATCCCAAGGTTTTCCTTGGAAGATAACTTTCTTGATAATCTCAAGAAACTCACCACCTTCAGCATTGATACCAACACCTGCGGTCAGAAGACGCTCAATATTAGCACCCTTCTCATCCAGTTCAACCAGACGATCTGCGAGTGCAACAAAATCTGTAGATTGGTCTGAGGTGACTGCATCTACAAACTTTTGATACTTATCAAAATCAACTTGCTTTGCCATTTTAAAAGTTAAATCCTTCGAAACTTCTTTTAGGTTTGTCTTCATCATTATTATACTCTTCTTCCTGTCCACTGTCAAGGATATCGTTCTGTGCTGTCTGTTCACAGTCATACAGTCTCATCTTTGCTCTATCAATACCAACGATGAAACGTTTGTAGATGGAAAGATCATTATAGCGATTCTTCAACTGCTTCACCATAATCTGTCCCAACTGTTCCAGTTCCTCTGTGCTAATAAGGGCAAACATAAGATCAGCAGTAGCAGGGAGACCAAAGGACTCAGAAGTGTCAGTAAGGTCAACATCAGAGCTACCATAACCAGAACGAGTGGTCTGCGTGGCAGATACGATAGGGACGTTTGCTTCAACAGCCAACCCTCTAAGCTCCTCTGCAATAGCTTTAATATAGCTATATGAATTGACAGAACCGTTTCCGCGATACCTTTCGGAAGCACATATATTAAGGTAATCAATGAAAATGATATCAGGTCTAAATGACTTCTTAAGTGACAGTTCATTAAGAAGTGCTTTAAAGTGTCCACTATGTGCACTTGCAGTCGGATACTCTTTAATTATAAGAGAACCTTGAGTTTTTTTAGCAACGTTTGTCACCTTATTCTCAAACATTGGTTTGGGAAGATCTGTCAGATCTTGAATGGGAACATTCAAAAGATTAGCATCAATTCTTTCAGCAATCTTTTCCTCAGCCATCTCAAGCGTGATGTATAGTACGTTCTTGCCTTGGAGTAACACACTGCTTGCGACATGACACATAAACAAAGACTTACCAACACCAGTGCCAGCGAGAGCAATATTGAGTGTTTTATTTGGAAGGCCGCCCTTTGTAATCTTGTCGAAAAATTCGAGGTCGAACGGTATCTTATCTTCCTTTCTGTGGTATGACTCATATCGTTCTTCATAATCAACTAAGTAATCGTGACCGATATGATTGTCAAAGGATACTGCTAGAGCATCTGAAAGAATAGAGGGAATAGCATCCCTATTTTTCTTTTGATCTTGACCATCAGCGATACTGATTGATTCCATCAATGCCAAGTAAATGGCACGATCACGACACCACTTTTCAGTAGTATCTAGTAACCAAGCATCATCAACTGGTGCATCGGTCAAAGAACCAGTGATGTCTCTAGTTTCTCTGACCTCCATTTCAGAAAGATCTGTTCTATTATCAAGTTCAATACGAAGTGCTTCAGTTGTAATGGCATTGCCATACTTCACAATGAACTGAGTAATCTCCTCAAAGATAACTTTTTCAGATCTTTGCTCAAAATAATCTGGTTGAATAAACGGAATTACTTTGCGAGAATACTCTTCATTGAAAACTAAGTTTCGTAGAACAGTGGTCTCAATTCGTTCCATAAGAGAATTCTTTCTTTGCGATGTTGTCGAGTTGTTCCATCACCTCAGGGGTGAAATATGTTTCAGGGTCTTTAAGGATTGCCTTGGCATAGACCTTTTTTCCGTCAATTTCGTATCGACCTGCAACATTTTTCCAAAGTCCGCCGATCTCACCGAGTTCAAGAAGACCGTAATAACGATCAAGACCACGCTCATCATAATAAAGACGTACTGTAACATCCTTGTTCTCCTTACTTAAACGCGACTTGTGAGTCTTTGCCTTGATAAGGTTTCCAACGACTTCTGTTCCATCTTTCTCCTTCTTCTTGCTGAGATAGATGATTGTAGACGCAGCATATTTGAGTCCACTACCACCTCCCATTTCTTTTGTAGGTACATAAGAGCCAATGACATCGTAGGTATGGTTGGTAACGATCATAGGAATGTTAGCCTGCCCAAGTTTAAGTGTCAACATCCTGAACGCACCTTTAATCAGTTGTGATTTTGTCATATCACGAACCTGTTTGTCGTTGAGTGCGTCGGTGATCTCCTTTTCTGTGGAAAGCATACCCAGAGAGTCTAACACAAACATACAAGGTTTGCGTTCATCCTCTGCCTTCTTAAGATAGATATCAACTGCCTTGAGTGCCTTGCTACGAAACTCCTCAACAGTCACAACATTTACGACAACCAAGCGGGCAAGGTCAATCCCTCTACTTGCGAGTAGACTCTTATTAACAGCGGCTTCAGTGTCAAAATATAGACAATACCCATCAGGATTAGAATCCAGGAAATTTTTGACAACTGCAAGCGAGAAGAAAGTTTTTCCAGTACTAGACTCGCCAGCAATGGCAGTAATCTTATTCCCAGATACACCACCAAATATAGACCCTGAAACAAGTCCGTTAAAAATGTACGAACC
>Ga0208666_1001099_pt1 | contig 12287 bp, 12 predicted proteins | sample 5B_taG_FD_184078 | JGI IMG/M metagenome (GOLD analysis project Ga0208666, IMG submission 184078) | Marine viral communities from the Subarctic Pacific Ocean - 5B_ETSP_OMZ_AT15132_CsCl metaG (SPAdes) (version 2) | ecosystem: Environmental > Aquatic > Marine > Oceanic | place: Pacific Ocean...
CCTGTAAATAAATCGTAATACTCATCTCCAGTGCTATCTGATGGTAAACCAGTTAATAACACGTTTGAAGTAGCATCAAATTCAATATTTACACCCATACCTCTAGTAGCCCAATATATTCTAGCGACTGATACTGAAGTACAAGACTCTCCTGCACTATTTGTTGTTAGTGCAGAAACGTCTACTTTTTTTACAGCCGATTCACCAGTGCCATCTGACACATTGGTAAATTTAAGAACAGCAGTCTTTTCGCCATCTTGAATGGTTTGTGATGTTACTGCGTCAGCCATATTTTACTCCTTATCTTTCAACAGCAGCTACAACGTAATCAATAGTCATAGTTTGTGCTGAAGCTTCGCCATTTTGGATACCAAATGATACGGTTAATTCTTCATCATCAGGTAAGTTGGTAATTGCAACTCCTACTGGGTCAGCATTATTGATTGAATAATATACTTTTGAAGCATTTGGATCTATAAACCAAGTTGCTGTTATAAAAGTATCATCCGCCATAGTTGCTACATCTTCTGTAGTAGTAGCACTGTTATCTTTCTCAACTAAGAAATCTAAACCTGCATCGCCATCTGCTGAAATAAAGAATACACCATCTGTTGTATCAAGAGGTGTTGTATCTGTTATACCAAGACCCATAACAAAGTCAGATTGGTCTACATCATTTACTTTAAACCTAGCAGAAAAGTATGCACTTTTGCTTGTGCTTAATTTAAAACCTTCGCCTTTTAATTGCAAAAAGTCTAAATCATTATCTCCAGCAGCATTAGTAAGCAATAAAGCCCCTCCTGCTGAGGAAGTTACAGCCTCAGTAGCACTACCTGTTCCAGCTTCAGTAGTAGTAATAGTCCAATCACCAGAGTTATAAGTGAAAAAATCATTATGGTACATATAGTACGTTTGATCTGATGGGTATGGAACGAACATGGGTTGGTTTTTCTTGTGCTCCGTAGCAACAGTATTACCTGCCCATAATATTAAGTTTTGAAAATGTGGATTAGCCATTATGAACTCCTTTACTTGTATTAATGGAAATCGAAATCGATCCTCATTAAGCTAATTAATTTTAAACTATCTTGAGTTTACACCTAGAAATGAAAGTAATCAACAAAAAAAGGGAGCCGAAGCTCCCTTAGTAATTGTAGTTGAGTGAGAAACGCTACAATAAATCGTTCCTTAAGCTCCTTGAGAACCGTAAACGGCTCTAAAGTTAGAATATCCGAAGCTGTAACGCTCTCTAGCCTTATATCTCATGTTGCCAGTATCGAAATCACCTTCCAATGAAGTTGTCATTGGAGATCTTTCAAAATACTTAAATCCGTCAGGACAGTCTGTTTTCAAGAAGAAAGCATCTGTATCTGTCAGATAGTTATTTACAACATAACCATCAGGTAGCATACCAGTATTTTTAATAGCATTTATATCGTTGTCAGAAGTTCCTACTCTGCCTGGGCTTTGTAGTAATCTGTCAGCAACAAATACTAATTGTGGTGGAACAATGAGCTTCATTCCTTTTAATGCAATATTAAGACCTTTATCATCGGTAAATGTAGAGATATTAATTAATGCGTCTTCAAGTGAAGTTTCATTAAGATCCGCCATAGTGGTAGCTCTGTTTGCTAGTGAACCACCGCCGCCTAGTGGATGATCTGTTGCTATTAAAGTTTTACCATCACCACCTGTTGTAGAGAACGCATTGTTCAATACAGATGCAGCTTTGATTTGCTTTGTATTAGCCATAGATCTTGCTAGTGCTTTAGTGTATCTTGCTCCGAGTCTATCATAAAGATTATCTTCAACTGCTTCTTCAGTTAGTGCAAAAGCAAGAGCTACTGTTTCGTGGGTGTAACGAGATGTATAACCTTCGTTAGCTGTATCAAATCTGACACCGCTACCTTCAGCTTTTACCTCTGCATTACCAAATCCTACGATTAGTGTCTCTTCTTCAAATGCTCTATCAGAAGTTTCAGTTTCATAGATCTCTAAATGTTGAGATTCGTATCTTGAGTATTCCATACCGAACAAGGCATTTAAACCTGGCTCGAGCTCTTTCGCTAGTTGTGCTCTATTTATTGCCATTATTTATACTCCTGTTGGATCGACATAGAAATGCTCATTAAATTTAACAATCACATTCACGTTAGCTGAACCTGTTGTACTGTTATTTGGATCACTTGAAAAGCCCATAATTCTAAACGTAGCAGTTGTAGCTGCTGTTGTTCCAGATAGTTCTAAAGCTGACATACCTGTTTTCACAGAGCCAGAAGTATAGGAAATATCTGCGTTCAAACCGACATCAGTTTGAGCTGGAGAACCTGCACTTTGAATTTCAAATACAGCATCAGGGTCATCTATTACGAATGCTTTAATATCGGACGATACAGTTCCATCGGGGAAGTGAGAACTGAAAACAGTTTCACCTGAAGAGTTTGTAAAAGTACAACCTCTAAATACACCAATAGACTCATCACCAGCAGCAGCAACTAAGATAGTACCTGCGTTGGTCATTTTTACTAAATCGCCTGAAAAAATATTCCCAGAAGCACCAGAGGCAATTGCGTATTCTGTTGTTCCACCTACTTGTGGAGCAGAACCTAATTTACCTACAACTCGTGCTCCGAATGGGGCATTTTTGTTAGCCATAATAAGTCACCTTATATTTGTTATTTTAAAGTTAAGTGATCAACTACGTTGACCACCGCCAAAAGTTACTTTGCTTGATCTCTGAGGCGTAAGCATCGGAGAACTTGGATCTGATTCCCTCATCATATCGTTATCTACAGCATCTTGCTGAGTTTGTGCACGTTCGGCGAAATAGGAGTTTCTCTCTTCACGTGTTTCATTAGGGATCTTAGCCAATAGCAAACCACCTCGTGCAACTACTCCTGCGTGTTGGCCTTCTTGTATAGAATCATAACGATCACTAAAAGAATTATCTAACTCGTCAGATCTTACTAGGTCGAAACCTTCGCTTAATCTAGCAGTTATATTCTTACGATCTTCTTGTCCTAAGATTTCAGCTCTAATCCACCTGTAGGTATAACCTTCAGGTGCAGGAGGAGTATCCAACATAGATGGTGGGCTCCATGGTTTGCGAGCTTCTTTTTTAGCTCGAGTGTCGGCAGAACGTGGTGTTCTGTTTAAATCTTTGTTATCTTTTTCTGTCATAACTATTACCTTTTAACATATTTTGCGTACTCTGTTAAGGGTACGTTTAATCTTTTTGCCATTTGAACTTCTGCTGGCGACAACTTAACTTGTCTTTTTGAGCTAGTATTACCAGCTACTCTGCCTGCTGAAGCCACCTTTTGTTGAGGCTTCGATTTAGCAGAAGACTCTTCAAACTTGTGTGGAAACTCTGTTCGCAATCTTTTATCAACTTCATTGTAGTATTCATCAGTCTTTGGGTCAAAGCCTTCCTGTACTAGCTTTTGATCTATTGAAAAAGCTGCAAGAGTCATAATTTCATCTTCACCAAACCAAGAATTATTTTCTACCCATTTTTCTTGTTTTTCGTCAAGTTTTGGTGGTGCTTGGTATTGTGGTGCTGGTTGTGTAACACCAGGGTTTACTGTTTGTGATGGCACTTGTTGTTCTATAGCCATTTTAGAAGTATTTACTTTATTTTCTTCTACTGCTATTTTTGCAAGAACATCTTGTGCTTTTGCTACTTTTTCATAGTCTTGAACTTCATGTGCAGATTTCAAAGCAGACATAGCTTGTTGCTTTTGTGATTTCAATCTATTTTCTGCTTCCATTAGATAAGATCTATCTAAATTAGAGCTTTTTGCTTTTAAATGTTCGTTTTCAGCAGCAGTTCTTTTTGCATACTCATAAGCAGACTCTTGACCTCTTTCTGCTTCTCTAAGTTTTCTTGTCAGATTATTTATTCTTTTTTGTACATTTTTAGAATAATCTTCAAGTTCTTCCTCTTGTTTTGCTTCTGGTTCATTAGAAACATCTTCAATTTGTGCATCTGCTTCTTTATCATCAGACTCCATAGGAATCTGTGTTTTAGGTTTTTCTTCTACAGGCTCTATTTCAACAATCTCTCCTTCGTCTACTTCTGTTTCTTCTATTACCTTTGCGTTTTCTTCAGCCATTTTTTCTCCTTATACTGCAAGAATATCATCAGGATCAAGTATGGTAGCTATAACCTCATCATCGTTTATGATTCTACATTCAGATTCATCTCCAAGTCTAAAGCGAGCACCAGCGTATCTACCGATTAATACCCATTGTTTTTCCTGACACCATGGTTCAGCAAATTTACTTGCATCTTTATAGCAATCAGGACCCATTTTTACAACATAGCCAACTACAGTAGCTAAAGATTCTCTATCTACTGTTGATTGAACTAAATGTATACCGCCTTCTGTAACCGCTTTGCCTGCATAAGGGAGTATTAATATCCTCCAACCTGTTGGTTGTGGCATACGGTCTAAAAAAGATTTTTCTAATAATGTAGGATCTAAAACCCGTGCAGACTCTTTAACATAAGCAGGGTTTTCTTGTTTTGTTTGTGAACCACCATCTTCTGTTGGTGTTTCGATTGTTTGGTTTTGTTTTTTTAAATCAGCTTCAATTGACTTAGCTACATGATCAGGGACTTGTATCTTGCTCATCTTGTTGTATTTTTCCTAGCAGCTCTCTAAAAATATTTTCTGCATCGGCTAGAGAACTGTAACGGCCCCGCAGATATTCATATTGAGAGAAGTCTTTACACCCTGACAACATAGCGTCTTTGGTGTCTTCTCTTCTGCCTTCAAGTTCTTTTAAAAACTTTTCAGCAAGCCAAACTGATGACATTAATAAATGCCTGAAAACTTGCCACCGTATTCGGCAGCACCCATACCTCTACACTTGCCTTTACCCATTCCAGGTTGAGGCTTAGTGTTTTTTGAGAAAGTACCAGCTTTAGTTTTTAAAGATACACTACCTTTATTACTATAGCTATTTTTATTGTTATGTACTTTGGGTGTTTTCTGTTGACTTATGTCTGTTCTTTTAATCATGTGCTTTATTATGTTGTGTGATTTTCTATTTTGCAAGTATTAATTTTTATTTTGCATATCCATCATTTTTAAACGTGCCTGTTGTTCTAGTCTTGCTCTTGCAGTTTCATCACGTAAATCTGCAATATCTTCCATAGATTCTATTCTTTCTCTATCTACATCAATCCTTCTTTGTGCATCCATAGCTTTACGTTTTTCTTCTTGTAAAAACTGTTGTTGTTCCATAGATAGCTCTTGACCTTTTAAAGCAAGTTCTTGTTTTCTAATTGATACTAATGGATCTTCGTCACTTGGGTCAGCAACTTTTTGACTATACTCTGCTATAAGTTCTGCCATGATTGGTGCTGAAAATTGTGCCAATATATCTCCTGCTTGTTGTGTCATAGCTTGTGCTTCAGTTGGACTTGCTTGTTGTGCTTGTTGTTGTAACTGTTGGAATTGTTGCAACATATCTTGTGGCATCTGTTGTTCAGCTAAACTGTCAGCTTTCATTTGTAAATGTTGCATAATATGAGAATGTATCAAAGCTTGTACTTGTGCATTCATTTTTACTGGAGGAGTATTTAATAAAGACATATGGGTAGCTATGTGAGCATCATGGTTTTGTTGACCAAAGGCTTGTGCTTGTTGTCCAAGTAATAATTTATTATTTTCAAATCCTGCTTCTAATGGAGCAGGGTCTTTTGGTGGTGGAGGAGTAAGTATTTGTTCTATGTTATCTACCCCTATGGCTGCATACATTCTTTTATAAGACTCGTATATACCAGTTGGTCCATGAACATCTGGATTAGATTGCACTAATGCCATCATCTCTTGTGCCATAGCAATACGTTGTGATTGGCTAAATATATCAGGATTTGATATAGGGAATATATCAATTCTTTCATCAAAATCTGTTAATTTAATTTGTGAATTTCCACCAGCTATTGCATATGGATATTCAGGTGGTAAATATTCTTTAAACACTTGAGCTAACAATCTAAACTCTTTCTTTTGTGAATTATGTAATCTTTTATGTATAGCTGATAAAACTTTAGTAGATCTTTCTAGTAAAGCAAGTGTAGTTCCTACAGGTGCATTTGGATTACCTTTACCTGTGTTAATCTCAGCAATAGATGCAAACTTTTTACCGCCATCTACTAATATTCCAAGAAGATTTAACAAAGTGCCACTAGGTTCTTTAAAAGGCAATGGCTGTATGGATTCTCTAAGCGATCCTCCAGGAGCGTCAACATCTCTAAACTCGCCAGGTTGTATTGGGGTATCTTCATCACGTATTCTAATGCCACGTGTTTTAAACCCAGCAGGTAAATTAGCTAATGTTCCAGCGTCTATCAACTGTCTAAGTATAGATGTGGATGCTTTTGATAAACCACCAATCATGTGTGTTAAACCAAACCCATAGAATCCTAAACCAGGTAAAAACTTAAAATGCACAAAGTATTCAACTTTATTTTTTAATGGGTCGTTTTCTTGAAAGTTTCTACGAATAGATAATATTTCATTAGAGTTTGCATCAATAGTAACTATGTATGGTAGTTTTACGCCTGTCATTTCACCAGACTCATCCATATCTTCAAAACCATCTAGCTCTAAGTTGCAATGTACTTCGTAAAGTATTGATACTTCGCCATTATCATAAGAAGGCTCCATACCTGATAGCTTATTTATTTCTTCTTTAGCTTCTGAATACATGTCTGCATCATCACCTGTGTCTATTTCTACCTTACGATAAAAGCCTAAAGCTTGTAGTTTTCTTACTTCATTTTCAGGCATTTTTATTACATTTGTAATCCTAGGACAAGTTTCAAGATCGGTTGTAAAATAAGGTACGATTAAATCTTCAGGAGCTACAAACTTAGAAACAGCTCTACCTAAACCCTCATCGTAATAAACTTTTTTAAACGCAGAACCTGCTAAAGGTAAATAAAATAACATTTGGTCAAGCTCTTCATCAAACTCTTCCATTACATGAGTAATTTGATAGTTCATAAACTCTTTTACTCTTTGAGCTTGCTCTTCTACAGCAGAATCATAAGCACCTATTATCTGTGTTTTTACTGGACCTCCAGAAGGTAGTAATTCTTTATAAGCTTGTGCTTGGAATGTTGTTACAGCTTCTCCCAATAAAGGGTGTATTACACCTGAAGCACCTTCAAAAGGCTCCGATCTTTCATCATCAAACTTCATACCTAAGTATTTAAGTCCGTCTGTGTAGGTTCTTTCCCAATCTTCTCTTGAAGACTTATCTTTTTCTATGCCATCAATTAATTGATTTGCAATTCTTCCTAAATCACTTTCATCCATAGATTCAGCTAAGTTTTCATTAAAACCTGTATCTATCTCTTCTTGTATACTTGATTCTAGAATTGCACTACCGTCATCTTGCATAACAAAGTCTTCCATCCCTGCTTCTTCAATAGCAGCAAGTGCAACCTCCATGCCTTCATCGCCTAAAGCAATTTGGTTTTCTTCATTAAGTACGGTTGGATTGATGTCTTTTTCTATTGCCATTAATAATATACCCTTCTAACTGGTGCTTTCTCTCGATCTGAATAGTCATCGTCAAGAGAAACTAAACCACCCTCTCTAAATCGCATGAGAGCTTGAGTCATAGTATCACATAAATCGTCATTTTTTCCAAAAGGAAACGAAGCACATTCTTCAATCATTTCTTCTGCAAACTTTCTTTCTGGTGCATAAACTAGCTCAGATTCAAAAATAGGTGCAACTGAGTGCATACGTGTAGATTTATCATGCCCTCTAGTAGGTGAATAATTTACTACAGGTATGCCTAGCCTTCTAAGCTCATGTGTTAACGGAGTTCCTGAAGCTTTTGCCTCAATCAATGTCATGTCTGGTTCCCAATATTTATATTCATTGTATGCTATACGTTTTAGTTCTGGAAAATCCCATCTCCCTTTTTGTGCATCGAGCAAAATAATACAGTCAGGTGAATCAGGCGTAGGTCTAAATACACCCCATGTGGATATTGCAGAGTAATCAGCGTTTTCTTTTTTACTAAACGCTGTATCATAACTTTGTATAATATAACTTACAGGTGGTAAAGAATCACCTTCCCACACGTTCCACCACTCACGTTTGATAATAGATCCTTCTTCAGAAGTTGGTGTCTGCATCCACTGTGCATTCCATTTTTGAACAGGTAGTGAAGCTTTTACTTTTTCTAATTCAGACAATTCCCAAAACTCTGGCCATAAAGCATTATTGGTTTCAGGAAATATAGCTGGAAACTCCACTATTTCCCATTGATCAGCAGCGTCTTCCTTCTGTGCGTCTAAAAGCTTTGCAGTAAGGTCAATAGAACTCCACCTAGTCATAACCAAAATAATAGCTCCACCAGGCTGTAAACGTTGTCTAGGACCAGATGTGTACCATTCCCAGCAAGATTCTAAAGCACTAGGGCTTAGTGCATCTTGTTCTGAGTGTGGATCATCAATAATTAATAAGTCTGCACCACGGCCTGTTATAGCTCCTCCTACGCCTGCTGCAAAGTATTCTCCACCTTTGTTAGTTTCCCATCTACCAGCAGATTTAGAATCAGCTTGTAATTGTACTTTGTCAAAGATACGCTTATATTCATCAGTGTCCATCATGTTTCTAACTTTACGACCAAATCTTACTGCTAACTCTCCTGTGTGAGTTGTTTGCATAATTTTACGATTTGGTTGCTTACCCATGATCCAAGCAGGGAAATAAGTAGAACAAAACTCTGATTTAGTGTGTCTTGGTGGCATATTGACGATTAATCGGTTAATTTTGCCATTTGCAACGTCTTCTAGCTTTTGTGCAAAGATTTTATGATGTCGGCCACAAATAAACTCTGGCCACATATATCTTACGTATTCTAAAAAGCTATCTTGGCACTTTTTTTGTTTTTTTAGTAACTCAAGTCGTTCTTTAAGAACTAAGGTTTCTTTTATTTCTTGATCAGATAAATGTGCTAGGTTCATAACTCAGCTAACATTTTATCAATATCAACAGCACCACCATCTTTAAATGCGTTGATACCTTGTGTTTCTATAGCTCTTTTTAGTTCATCAGTAAATTTAAGATAAGTTCCATCAAATTCTGTTCCAGTACCCTTAATTGTTTTAACAACACCTTCTTCGCCAACACCAAGCTCTTTAAGAACTTTTTTTATTTCTTTTTGTGCACTTTCGTATGTTTTTACAAGTTCTGGATTAAAACCTTCCTTAGCAGCTTGTTGATTTCCTATAAATAAAAAGTCATCACCTTTTTTTGCAGAATCTAAAATGTTTGTTCTTACTGGCAATTTAAAGTATTTTGAATTACCTCCGTCAAAATATGGATCTATTTTAATGCCAAGTCTTGCTTGATTTACGCTTACTGCTTTTTTAAGAACCTTAACACCATCAGACAAGTCTAAAAACGTTGTTTTTTGATCAGCTATTTCATCAAAGTAAGCAGCAGCTCTATCAATTGGATTGTTACCAGCATCAAAATATTTTTGTCTACCTGTTGCTGGGTTTATTTCATAATATATTTCATCAATACTTTTCGGCAAAGATTCTGTAAAAGGTTTGCCTGTTATACGTTCTATATCTTTTGGTGTAATAGAAAATTCATCAATACCTAGTCTTAAAATATCTTCACCAAGCGATTCATTAATTTTATTCAAATCAATATCTGCACCATCGGCAATAGCTTTATTTATCTCATCAACTTTTTTGTTATAAGATTTAAGTCCTTTTATTAATTTTTTTTGTATTTCTGGTTTTACAAATCCAGTAGGTTTTGACTTAAATATTTTTTGTTTTATTTTTTCAACGTTTTTAGTACGTTCTAATACTTCTTTTACAACATTTTCTAAATTAGGATCAAGCTTTGCCATGTCTTCTAATTTAGAATTTAATTTTATTATATTTTTTGGAGTCAATATAAAATTAGGTGTAGATGAAATCTCTATTTCTATTCTCTTAACAACTGATAACCCATCCTGATCAGGTGCAAAGTATTTACCAGGCACTCTTTCGCCAAACCCAGTATCAGTAAATGTCTTGTATAAATCATTTCCTAGTATTTTACGCATGGCTTGTTCGTCATTAGCACGTAAAGCAGCGTCAAACTCTGGTTTAAAATTACTAATTAATTCGCTTCTCTGAGTACCAGTAATTACTGCATCTGGACCTACTGAAATAGCATCTTTTATAGATTTATTAGCTTCTTGATAAACACGAGGTATTCTAGAAATAGAGTCAAAATTAGTTTTAGCAGCTTCAAATTGTCTTACTTGAGTTTTTCTATATATTTTAGACACTTCTTCTTGAAAGTCAGATTGCATTCTAAATAGGTTTTTGCCTTGAATACGAGGATCAAGTTTAAGTTCGCGTAAATCATTTTGAATAGTTTTAAAATCCACAGGTGCTAATCTAGGACGCAAGTTAACTAGTCTGCCAAAAGCATTATATTTACCAGTACCATCAAAGACATAAGAATTATCACCAGAAAAACCATCAGGGTATTTTAATTTAACATTGTGGTGTGGTTTGTTTCTGAACTCACCAGAACCTCTTACAAAATAATTAAATTGTCCTTGTGTAGCTGGATCTATAGTATCTGGTCTATAAGTTACTGATTCAAGAAGATCTTGAGGTGTGTTACGGATTTGTATAGCATTACGTTGTGATCTAGCAATATAATCATCAAGGCTTTGTCTTGATAAAGATTTTTTTGCGTCAGCAGACATTATCAATTTAGGGTGTATTGAGTTGGACTCATCTAAAATATTAAGCAGCCTAAGCTCACCTTTTGGAATCCCAGCGTTTTCTAATTTTTGCACCCATTGCTCTGCAGGTAGTTTTTGTACTTTTTTACCTAAGGTTGTAATATTTGGCTGTTCAATTCCGTTAACCCACTTCCTAGCTTTAGAACCAAACTGAAAATCTCCTGCTTGATAGCTTATATCTTTAATGCCTTTAGGTTCAAAAGGTTCTACTTTAGGTAATTTTGTTTCCTTGGGCGGTGCAAGTGGTAACGGCTCTTCAACAGGGGGTTTAAGTTTTTTAGAAGCATCTGCTGCTTGCGTAGCAGATTTTGTTACACCTCTTGCACCTCTAAGGAATCTAAATAATGGTATTAAGCTAATACCTGATAAAGCAGATAAAGCTATGTTGCCTGCTGCACCTAAATAGTCTTTATCTTGTATGTTAGTTTTAGCCCTAGAACCAAACTCTTTTATTTCATAAGCAGCTAAAGCATCTCCAACACCAGGAGAAATACTAACAGCTATTTGATCTGCAACAGGTAATTCTTCAAAAGTACGGTAGGCTTCACGAATATTACCATCAGCTATTTTAGAGCTTAGGTCTGAAAGTATTTCCTTTCTTTCAGCCATGTATGGCTACTCTGATATGGTGTCTAGTATCTTAGATATTTCGTTTTCTTCTCTGTCTAAAACTGTGGCTGTAGGTCTTGCAGAAGGGAACAGTGTAAAAAACATTTCTTTTCCCATTCTACCTTCTTTTTCATTTCCAAAAGAACCATCGCTCATTTCATTAAAAATATTACCCGCATTGTCTACGTAAGTTTGCACAACTCTTGGTCCCATAGCGACCCTTTCTCCCATAGGTTGCATAGGTTGTGCGGTCTGCATTGGTTGTTCAATAGAATCTAGTAGGTCAGATATAATTTGTCTGTCTTGATTTGATATGGTTTTACCACTTTCGCCCATTACTTCTCTTGCATTCATCATGTTTAAATCTTGCAGTATAGGAGTATTTTGAGCTTGTATATTAATCTTTTGTTGTTGTAATTGGTCAATCTGGTCAGCAATCATTTGTGCTCTTTCTAATTCGTTGTTACGAACTACCATCTGGTATTCAGTCATTAGGTTGTTAATAGCAGCATCAATGGTAAACATTTGGTTTTCAGGAGATCTGTCTTGCATCATAGGTTCGTTGTCCATGGCTTGAACATCTGCAATAGATCTAGTTCGCCCTATATTAGCCGCAAGCTCTCTATCCCTGTTAGATATAGTTCTACCTTTTTCTCCTAGAATATCTTTAGCTAGCATACTGCCCATATTAGCATTCATGCCCATAAATCCTCCAATTGAAGAACCGCCATTACTCATTTGTACACGACCGTCTGACATAGATCTACCAGACATACCAAGCATATTTTTCATATTCATCATATACCAAACATCTCCCTAGCCATCTGTAGTTCTTCCATAGTAATTCCTACTTGTTGTAAAAAAGCTTGGATTTCTTCATC
>Ga0208666_1001100_pt1 | contig 12277 bp, 21 predicted proteins | sample 5B_taG_FD_184078 | JGI IMG/M metagenome (GOLD analysis project Ga0208666, IMG submission 184078) | Marine viral communities from the Subarctic Pacific Ocean - 5B_ETSP_OMZ_AT15132_CsCl metaG (SPAdes) (version 2) | ecosystem: Environmental > Aquatic > Marine > Oceanic | place: Pacific Ocean...
GGATACTATGATGTGTATCCACACGAAGAGTATGAAGCTCTCGTATTAGAAAGAAGACAAAGGAGAAACCAACAATGGCAATGAAACCAAGAGCAATGAAGAAAAAGAAGCCTATGATGCGTGGCGGTATGGCTAAGAAGCCTATGATGCGTGGCGGTGGTATGGCTAAAAAGAAAATGATGCGTGGCGGCATGGCAAAGAAAAAGAAATAAGGAATTATAAAATGAAAACAACTACAATGGCTATTACCATAGCAGCAGCTATGGGTTTTCTTATGATAGCTGCAACTAAAGCATCATCTAAAGACTTTACTATTGCAGGACAAACTATTTCTGCAGGAGCAGAGTCTGACATTAATTACGTCACAGGTGTAGAAGAATGGGAATGGACTGCAACACCATACGCAGCCTTTACTACCTCTGTAGGTGTAGGACTGTCGGTAGAAACTGAAATTGACATGCGTGAGCTTGACGAAGAAATATTTCAAGGTTTAGACTGGGCAGCAGAGTACGCAGTAAGTGGCGTAACTTTATATACTGAAGTATCATCAGATCGTGACTGGGAGTTTGGTGACATTACAGTAGGTGCTAAAGTTAAATTCTAATGTGGATTGCATTTATGCTTTTATGTACTGGACCTTCCGCATTAACTTGCGAGGTTATGGCTAAGACAGAGGCAACATTTTCTACAGAAGAAGCTTGTGTTCAAGAGGCAATGGTAGTGGCTAGGTATTTTCAACAACAGGGATACCTAGCAATACCAGAATGTAAAAAAATTAAAATGGGAGTTTCATTATGAAAATAGTTAAATGGATATGGCGATATTTAAAAAGAATAGTATGTGCACTAATAAATAAAAAGTGTTGCCCTAAATGTAATTGTAAGGCATAATAAAATGAAAGCAGTACCAAAGGGAAACAAAGGACTAAGTAAACTACCAAAGGCAGTCCGTAATAAAATGGGCTATATGAAAAAGGGCGGTGCAGTTAAGAAGATGAAACGTGGGGGAGTGGCAAAGAAAAAATGACACCAGAACAAATACAAAAGATAAGTGCTCTAGGTTACATAGTTGTAAACATGGGTCAGTACGTAGAGGACATGAACAAGAATGTTGTTGTCTCTAAAGATGTAGATGGTAACTGGGTTACTGAGATAGATGAAATAAAATCTATACTTGTTGCACCTACAGAAACAATTAAGGTACGTGCACGTAATACTAAAGGTCACTATGTAAAGGATGATCCTGCTACACCAGAGAATGAAGCATGGACAACTAAAGTAGTTAAAAAGATTACACGTACAAAGAAGAAAAAGTAAATGGTAACAGACGTTAACTATATCACCACTACAGAATCAGTTTCAGTTGCTGCCACTTCAGGTGGGGCAAGTGGTAATGATCTATACACATGCCCTGCTAATCATGATGCAACTATTGATATGTTAATGGTCACTAATGGGGGTAGCTCTAGTCAAAAAATTACTATAGAGTTTTATCATGCAGATAATACAACCTACCATAATTTTATAGAGACTAAAACTGTAGCAGGTCATACTACATTAAATGTTTTAGATGCAGCACGTATGTATCTTCACGCAGGTGATAAACTTGTATGTTCTAAAGACGGTGGTACATTTGATGTTATAATGTCTGCAAGACTATACTTTAATCCTAACAGGTAAATGCATAACAGGGTTGCATTTTTATCTGTAGTATGTTATAACTATATATGATATAACTATCTCTGGTAGCTAAAGTTACCATTAACAAAGGAGATAGATATGTTAAAAAGATTATTCCATAGAATTATTGAAGCAAGAATTGAATCTGCAAAACGTAGAATTGCACGTAATCAATTGTATAGCATGACCGATATAGAACTAAGAGATATAGGCATATATCGGGACGACATAGAAAGAATACTGAGATATGGCTATAAAGAAAAAAACTACTACAGCACGTAAAGCTAAACCACTTAAACTATCTAAGGGTAGTACAGTAAATAAAGCAGGTAACTATACTCAGCCAGAAAAACGTAAACGTATATTCAATAGAATAAAATCAGGAACTAAAGGTGGTGGTGCAGGTCAATGGTCTGCACGTAAAGCTCAAATGCTTGCAAAAGCATACAAAGCTGCAGGGGGCGGCTACAAAAGCTAGAGGCTAAAATGGACCCAGTTACAATTATTGGTGGGGCTACGGTTGCGTTTAATGCTCTCAAAAAAGGATTTCAAATAGGAAAAGACCTGCAAGATATGTCAGGTCAACTGACCCAATGGGCAGGAGCTATGAGTGATCTGTCCTATGCAGAGCAGAAAAATAAAAATCCACCTTGGTGGAAAGCACTTGATGGGGGTTCGGTTGAAGCACAAGCTTTAGAAATATTTGCAGCTAAAAAGAAAGCTGAAGCTATGCGTAAAGAACTTAAAGATTGGATTAGTTTTAGTATGGGCCCGTCTGCGTGGGATGAACTTGTAGCTACTGAAGGTAGAATACGTAAACAAAAAAAAGAGCAAGAGTATCGTAAAGCAGAAATGCAAGAAGCAATAATTACATGGACAGTTACAGGTTTATTATTAGCTTCAGGAATAGGTGCTCTTATATTTATAGCATGGTTAATAAATGGCTAAAGCAAAATCACAACAAAGCCTTGACAGGTGGACAAAACAAAAGTGGAGAACTAAAAGTGGTAAGCCTTCTACGCAAGGATCAAAAGCTACTGGTGAACGATACCTGCCAGAAGCAGCAATCAAAGGAATGTCTAGTTCTCAGTATGCAGCAAGCAGTGCCAAGAAAAGAAAAGATACGGCAGCAGGTAAGCAGTTTTCTAAACAACCTAAAGCTGCGGCTAAAACTTCCAGACGTTACAGGAGATCATAGTTGGTGATAGATTTTGATGTAGACGGTGATGGCAAAATCACTGCAGAAGAAATAGCAATGAAAGAACGTATGCTTGAGGTTGAGCTACGTGAAGAAAAAGCTGAGTCACAAAAGTTTATGGCGTGGGTAGCAATGGGAATGATGATTGTATTTACAATTATTTTATTTACTCCTTTAATATCTGACGCAAGAGTTAATGCCCTAGCAGATTTGCTTGGGTTATTTTATATTGCACAGACAGGTGTAGTAGCTGCATATATGGGAGCAACAGCTTACATGGCAGGAAAGCCAATGGGCAATAAAGTAGCAATGAAAAAGGACATGAGATGATTAGAAGAGCACCCTCAAGAAGATCAATAGGAAGAAGACCGCCTACAAGAGGAAGACCAACAAGTAGACCTGTAAGAGGTAGACCACCTACAAGAGGAAGACCAACAGGTAGACCAACCATGAGAGGAAGACCAACAGGTAGACCTACTCAAGCTAGACCTACATCAAGAAGAAGACAACAAGTAGCTTCTAATATTAATGCACCTGGAATACGTGAAACTTTAGCTAAAAAAAGAACTCCTAAATCTACAGGAAAACCTCAACAAGCAAGAAGAAGACCTACATCAAGAGCTAATCCAATAAGCAGATTTAATCAAGCTAATAGAAGAGCTATGGGCAGATTTAACAGGAGAAAATAATGAGTTTTAGATTAAGCCAACGATCAATGGATAGACTTGAGGGGGTACACCCAGACATGACAGCAGTAGTTGAAAGAGCTATTCAATTAACAGGCGTAGACTTTGGAGTTACGCAGGGTGTAAGAACTCTAGACGAACAAAAAGCTAATGTAGCTGCAGGAAGATCACAGACAATGGCTAGTAAACATTTACTACAGGACGATGGCTTTAGTCATGCAGTAGATGTAGCTGCATATATAGGATCAGATGTATCATGGGAATTAAATGTATATGACGATATATGTGACGCATTTAAAGAGGCAGCTAAAGAAGTAGGATGCAGCATTAAGTGGGGAGCAGCATGGAGTGAAGGTGACATTCGTACATACGAAGGATCATCAGAAGACGCTATGATGGCATATATAGATTTGCGTAGGTCACAAGGACGCAGACCTTTTATTGATGCACCACACTTTGAGTTGATGTAATATGGAAAATTTAAAACTCCCAGTAGCTCTTGTAGCTGCGATGGCTATACAGTTAGCAGGTGGTGTTTGGTGGGTATCTCAACAAGCATCTACTATAACCTCTCTAGAAGAAACAGTATCTCAACTAGGTTCTCGTATGGCTATTGAAGATAATATAAATCTCAAAAGAGATGCCAAGCAAGCCCTAGATGAAATAGAAGAACTTTGGGAAGAAACAGAATATCTTTGGGATGAAGCTAATAGTATGGCTAAACATATGACATCTATTATAGAGCTACAGCAACGTATTGCTATAGTAGAGAATACTTTAAACTACGTGAGTCCTTAATGCGATGGTTATTACTCGTTCTATTTTTATCTGGTTGTGGTTTGAGTACTCTCCTTCCGCTAGGCGGATCAGGCGGTCCTACAGTAAATTCTAACGCACAGATAGGTGCAGAGAATAGACAGTCTGCTGTAAGTATTGAAGAGACTACATCTGTAGGAAGAGACATAGTTACAAAAGAAATAGAAACAGGTATGGTTGAAAAACTAAACATTCAAAACATACCACCTTGGGTAATGATCCTATTACTATTAGGATGGCTATTACCTACACCTACAGAGATGGGTAGAGGTATACTTAACTTTGTACTATTATTATTTGGAAGATCAAAACTATGACACGAGCATTAACAGAAAAACAACAGAAGCTATTGGCTGTACTGTTTGACGAGGCAGGTGGAGACATTGTAACCGCAAAGAAACTTGCAGGATACTCTGACGCTACATCTTCCGCTGAAGTAGTAAAGTCGCTTAAAGAAGAAATACTAGATGCAACGCAGACTTACATGGCACGTAATGCACCTAAAGCTGCAATGTCAATGGTGGGTGCATTGTACGATCCTACAGAATTAGGTATTCGTGACAAGATGCAAGCTGCCAAAGAACTACTTGATCGTACAGGTCTAGTAAAAACAGAAAAGATGCAAGTAGAAGCAAAGGGCGGTGTAATGCTTATGCCACCAAAACAAATGGATGAAGATGACTAAACCTCTACAAAAGTGGAAGTTACCCCAACCAACCGACATAAAAGAAGACAACGAATGGATTGCTATTCCACGTATATCAAGAACAATACCATTCGGATATGAAATAGATAAAGACGATCCTGATATACTTCAGCCTGTTGAACATGAGCTTGACATGCTTGAAGAGGCAAAGAGGTATCTAAAACAATACTCATATCGTGAGGTAGCTAATTGGCTATCTAGAAATACAGGACGGTCCATATCTCATGTAGGACTCAAGAAACGGTTGGACAATGAACGAAGAAGAAAAAACAAAGTTGGAAGCCTACGCAGATGGGCAGACTATGCGAAAAAGGCAATCGCCAAAGCGGAAGAAATCGAAAACAAACGCATCGGTGCAAAAGCCATTGAAGAAGAAAGCTACCCCAAAGCCAGTTAGTATTGTTGAAGAGATTCCTGTTGAGGAACAACACAACGTTATTTTTAAACCTAATGATGGCCCACAAACAGACTTTCTAGCTGCAGGTGAACGTGAGGTGCTATATGGCGGCTCTGCAGGTGGGGGTAAGAGTTATGCAATGCTTGCAGACCCATTAAGGTATATGGGTCATCCTGACTTCTCAGGATTGCTCCTACGGCATACTACAGAAGAACTTAGGGAATTGATATTCAAATCACAAGAGATGTACCCTAAGATTTGGAAGGGTATAAAGTGGTCTGAAAGAAAGATGCAGTGGACTGCGCCCTCTGGTGCGAGGTTGTGGATGTCCTACCTAGATAGGGAAGATGATGTCCTGCGTTACCAAGGTCTAGCTTTTAGTTGGATAGGCTTTGACGAGTTAACACAATGGCCCTCACCATTTGCATGGAACTACATGCGATCTCGTCTACGGTCCACTGCACCCGATCTACCAGTGTACATGAGAGCCACTACTAACCCAGGAGGTAGGGGTCATCACTGGGTAAAGAAAATGTTTATTGATCCTGCTACTCCAAACAAAACGTTTGAAGCTACAGACATAGAAACAGGAGAAGTTCTTAAATATCCTGCAGGTCACGAAAAAGCGGGTAAGGCATTATTTAAACGTAGGTTTATACCTGCACGACTATCTGACAATCCATATTTATCTCAACAAGGTGACTACGAGGCAATGCTACTGTCACTACCAGAGCAACAACGTAGGCAACTACTAGAAGGTGACTGGGATATAAAAGAAGGTGCAGCCTTTACTGAGTTTGATAGAAACATACATGTAGTTGAACCATTTAAGATACCAAGTAACTGGGTTAAGTTTAGAGCATGTGACTACGGATACGGAAGTAAATCAGGAGTTGTGTGGTTTGCTGTAGCACCTGACGAACAATTGATTGTTTATAGAGAACTATATGTAAGTAAAGTATTAGCTACTGATCTTGCAGATATGGTTCTTGACTTAGAAGCAGAAGATGGCAATATTAAATATGGAGTACTGGATAGCTCCTTATGGCATAAACGTGGTGATACAGGTCCAAGCCTTGCGGAGCAGATGGTAAGTAGAGGATGCAGGTGGCGTCCTTCAGATAGATCAAAAGGTTCTCGTGTAGCAGGTAAGAACGAAATACATAGACGATTACAAGTAGATGAGTTTACAGAAAATCCAAGACTAGTGTTCTTTAACAACTGTACAAACATGATTTCTCAACTACCTGCAATACCTTTAGATAAAAAAAATCCAGAAGATATTGATACACACTCAGAAGACCACTTGTATGATGCGTTAAGATATGGTATAATGTCACGACCAAGGTTTAGTGTATTCGACTATGATCCGCATGGAACTACCTCAATGGGTATGCGAGTAGCAGATGCAACATTTGGATATTAAGGAAAAAATAAATGGCAGAAGAAAACGACATATTTATTGAAGACGATTCAATTGCACTAGAAGATACAGATAACTCTGTTGAGGAAGATGCGAATACTTCTAAAATTATTCCGTTTATTATGGAGCGTTACCAGAGGTCTGAGGATTACCGTAGGCAAGATGAAGAACGTTGGTTAAGATCGTATAGAAACTATAGGGGTATATACGGACCAGATGTACAATTTACTGAAGCAGAAAAATCTAGAATATTTATTAAAGTTACTAAGACAAAAACTTTGGCTGCATATGGACAGATTGTCGATGTACTTTTTGCTAATAATCGTTTTCCTTTATCAATAGAACCTACAGAACTACCAGAGGGCGTAGTTGCAGATGTAAGTTTTGATCCTGCTGAACCAGAGCAGATGCGTGAAAATGGTTTAAACAAAGATGTTAATCCCTATGGTTTTAAAGGTGATGGTAAAGAATTTCCTGCAGGTGCTACACTTAAAACATTAAATGAAATGCTTGGTCCTATTAAGGATAAGTTTGAGGGTATTGATAATGTTAAAGAAGGTGTAGGCAAAACACCTACAGCTATTACATTTAGTCCTGCAATGATTGCAGCAAAAAAGATGCAAAAGAAAATACAGGATCAATTAGAAGAGTCCTCTGCATCTAAACACTTACGAAGCACTGCTTTTGAAATGGCACTGTTTGGTACAGGTGTAATGAAAGGACCATTTGCTGTAGATAAAGAGTACCCTAACTGGGATGAAGAAGGTGAATACAATCCTGTAATGAAAACAATACCACAGGTATCACATGTATCTGTATGGAACTTTTATCCTGATCCAGACGCAAACAGCATGGACGAAGCACAGTATATAATAGAACGTCATAAACTTTCTCGTACACAAATTAGAGCATTAAAAAAACGTCCATACTTTCGTGGTGCAGTTATTGATGAGGCTATATCACTTGGAGAAAATTACGACAAACAATACTGGGAAGATGATTTATCTGATTATGCACCAGAACACGGTGTAGAAAGATTTGAAGTACTAGAGTATTGGGGTATGTGTGACGTTGAGATGCTTGAAGAGCAAGGTGTAGATATTCCAGAAGAACTATCTTCATTTGATGAACTACAAGCAAACGTGTGGATTTGTAATGGCAAGCTAATCCGTATGGTTCTTAATCCATTTAAACCTGCTCGTATTCCATACCAAGCTGTACCATATGAACTAAACCCATACTCATTCTTTGGTGTAGGTATTGCTGAAAACATGGATGATACACAGACATTGATGAATGGTTTCATGCGAATGGCTGTAGATAATGCTGTACTGTCAGGCAACCTGTTGATAGAGGTAGATGAAACTAACTTAGTTCCAGGACAAGACCTATCAGTATATCCAGGCAAAGTGTTTAGGAGACAAGGTGGAGCACCAGGACAGGCTATCTTTGGCACTAAGTTTCCAAACGTTGCAGGTGAGAACTTACAACTATTTGACAAGGCACGAGTACTAGCAGATGAGTCTACTGGCTTTCCATCATTTGCACATGGGCAAACAGGTGTATCTGGTGTAGGTAGAACTGCTAGTGGTATTAGTATGCTTATGGGTGCAGCCAGTGGCGGCATAAAGAATGTAATTAAAAATATAGATGACTACTTACTACGTCCTCTTGGTGAAGGACTGTTTAGATTTAATATGCAGTTTGACTTTGACCCAGAAATGCGTGGTGACTTAGAAGTTAAAGCACGTGGTACTGAATCACTGATGGCTAACGAAGTACGTAGCCAACGACTAATGCAATTCTTGCAAGTATCTTCCAACCCTGCACTTGCACCATTTGCTAAGTTTCAATATATTATTAGAGAGATTGCAAAGTCTCTTGACCTTGACCCTGACAAAGTAACCAACAATATGGACGAAGCTGCACTGCAAGCAGAACTTATGAAAGGTATGCAAGCAGAACAGCCGACACCAGAGGGAGCACCTGCAGGAGCTAACCCAATGGATACATCAGGAGCAGGTGGTGGTAACATAGGCGTAGGCCAAGCACCACTACCACAAGAACAAGGATTTACAGGTAATGCAGGACAGGGAGCACCTCAACAAGCTCAAGGCGTTGGTCAGCAACCAAGCCCAGTGGGATAAATTTGAAAACTATTTAGATAGTTTAATTGAACAACAACACAGAATAATGGAACAATCAGATAATTCTACTGCAATGCATAGAGCACAAGGTGCAGTATATCAATTACGTAGACTTAAACTATTGAGAGATGAAGTTTTAAAGAATGGCTGATCCTATTGACACAGGTAAAAAAACTGTAACTGGTAGAACCATATGGCGTGATCCTAAAACAGGTGAAGATTATTCTGAACGTAGTACTACTTTTGAAATAGATGGTATATACTATACTATGCCTACAGTAGCTGAAGATGGATCACAGTATACAGATGATCAAATTAGAGACTATGTTAAAAAGTATGGACCTTCCGATTATTTAACAGGTGAAGAATTACCTAAATTTAAAAGTCAAGAAGATGCTATAGAATACGCAATAAGCAGATCAGATACTAGAAAGAAAAAGGAAGAACCTATGTTAGGAAAACAAATGGAAATGTTTAACGAAGGTGGTTTAAAAGATGAGGGTGGAGAAGTAGACCCTGTATCTGGAAACGATGTACCTATTGGTTCTACTAAAGAAGAAGTTCGTGATGATATACCTGCTATGGTAAGTGAAGGTGAGTTTGTTTTTCCTGCTGACGTTGTACGATATATTGGTCTTAACAATCTTATGAACATGCGTCAAGAAGCTAAGATGGGTTTAAAGAAAATGGAAGCTATGGGTCAGATGGGTAATGGTGATGAAGCCACACTACCTGACGATATGCCATTTGGTATGGCAGACATAGTTATTGTTGAAGGTTCAGATGAGCCAAAAGAAATGGCACAGGGTGGAGTTATACAAGCACAAACAGGTAAATTTATAACACCAATGTTTAATCCATCAGATAGAGATAACCGTGAATATAAAAATGCAAAAGGTGAAAGTTTATTTATTCCATTTTTAAATGGTCAACCTGTATATCCTATTCCTGAAGGATATTTTCCTGTAGGTCAAGTGCCAACAGAAACTACACCAGAAACACCTGCACCTGCAGAAGATAGTGGTGACGGTGGTAGAGATGACGGTCCACGTGTAAATGCTTTTACTGAAGCAGGTAGTTGGGCAGGTTCTCCATTAGATATGTACATTAAAGAAGCTGATAAAGTTACTACTTATGGTAATATAGCATCAGGTGTAGGTGCTGCTTTTAATCCTTTAATTGGTGGTTTTATGGCAGTAGCAATTAAAAATGAAAAAAGAAAAATAATAGCTACTATTGACGATAGAATTGAACAAGCTAAAACAGAAGAAGATAAAGAACAATTAAAAGATATTAAAGCTAGATTGACAGACCCAGAACGTAAAGGTATACTAGGTAAAGCAATTAACTCTGTTTTTGATGGAATAAAAGATTCTCTTGGATTAAGTAAAGAAGAACAAGAAGTAGCAGAAAATGTAACTAAAAAAACTATAAATACAGATACTAATGAACCTGACAATACGACACAAAAAGATATAGAAGAAATAACAAAAGTTTCTATAGACGAGCCTACAACAGAAGAACAAATGTTAGCTGCAAGTGGTGCTTTAGATGCAGACTATGCAGGTGAAAAAATTGATCCTGCTGATGCTGAAATTGCTTCTATTGGAAGACCTAGAGATGAATTTGGTCAAGTAGGTTTATCTGATCCAGAAAAAGAAAAAGAAATAGATTTAACTGGTTTTGAAACACTTCAACGAAGAACTGTACCTTCTTTTTTTAGAGAAACAGGTAGAACACCAATTGTAGAACCTGCACCAAAAGCTTTACAAGTAACGGGTGGAGTAGGAGAAATAAAAACAAGAAGAGATGATATACGTGCTTATATCGAAAGTATTAAAGACCCAGAAACTGCTGCTGATGCACTTAATAACGTAACAAATACTATTAATAGTACCGCAAAACCAATGCAATTTTCTAAACGTAAATCAGATACAGAAAAACAAACAGATGAAGTATTAGAATCTGGTCCTGTTATAAAAGACACTATATCACCAGGAGTAATAGCAGATAAACCTAATCTCAGTGCAGCACAAGAAACAAAAGATAGAAAACGTAGAAAAAAACAACGAAGAGAAAAACAAAAAGCTGCTAGTAAAGCATTGAGTTCATTTGATAAAAATGTAGCAGGAGTTAAATCAAAGGCAGGTTTAAAAAATAAAGCTGCTCAAGCAGGTATTAAAAAAGAAGCAGATAAAATAAAAAGTAAACTAGAGCAACAAGAAAAAGGAATAACGACAGGCTTTAAGAAAGGTGGGCTTGCAAGTCGTAAATAATAACTACCCACCAATATGACTAGCTACCCATCCCCCATCCAACATGGCTACGGTGGCCCTAGTGAAAGGACAGATAATGTCAGAACAACAAATCATGGCTGAAGAAATGCAGTCACCTAAGAAAGTAGCATTTGCAAATCGCAAGTATACTAACGAAGAAAGAGTAAAAAAAGAAGAAGAAGAACTAGAGCAATTAATTGCTGAACAAAAAGGTGAAGAGGAACAGGTTGAAGAACCTAAAGAAGCTGAACCTAAAAATGCTGAAGAACGTAGTTTTAAGAAACGTTATGGTGATCTACGTAGGCATCAGCAAACAAAAGAAAAAGAATACGAAGATCGTATAAATGCACTTGAGCAACAACTTGGTGAAGCAACTAAGGCAGAGTTTAAACTGCCAAAGTCAGACGAAGACTTAGATAAGTGGGCTTCAACATATCCAGACGTAGCAGCTATTGTAGAAACAATTGCAATTAAAAAAGCAAAAGAACAATCTGCAGATTTGGAGAAACGAGTACAAGTTATTGATGAGATGCGTGAAACAGCAGCACGTGAGAAAGCTGAAGCAGAGTTAATTAAATTACATCCTGACTTTAGTGAGATACGTGACAGTGACGATTTCCATGAGTGGGCAGACGAACAGCCTAAGTGGGTACAAGATGCACTGTATGAGAATGACCAAGATGCAAAGTCTGCTGCTCGTGCAATTGATCTTTATAAGTCTGATCGTGGCATTGGTAAAAAGAAAAGTGCCACATCAAAAGATGCTGCACGTTCCGTAGGTACACGGAATGAACGTAGTAAACCTCAGTCTGACGCATCGGGAAATGCAGTCAGAGAGTCTGATGTACAGAAAATGTCTGCAGTCGAATACGAGAAAAAATCGGATGAGATTATGGAAGCTATTCGTACAGGCAACTTTATTTACGATTTATCTGGGTCAGCTAGATAA
>Ga0208666_1001110_pt1 | contig 12198 bp, 28 predicted proteins | sample 5B_taG_FD_184078 | JGI IMG/M metagenome (GOLD analysis project Ga0208666, IMG submission 184078) | Marine viral communities from the Subarctic Pacific Ocean - 5B_ETSP_OMZ_AT15132_CsCl metaG (SPAdes) (version 2) | ecosystem: Environmental > Aquatic > Marine > Oceanic | place: Pacific Ocean...
GGCATCCTGACCGGTTTAGGATTCGCTGGTCTGATCGTCCTGATTTGCCAGACAGTGCCAACAGTGAAGCATTAGCGCAGCCCGTAAAAGGGGAAAGCTTGATCTGTCCAGAACAGGAAGGCAAGACCGGCGGGTGTGGGGATTGCGTCCTGTGCTGGGAAATGCCCGCGCGGAACATCATTTTTAAAACTCATTAACAGGCGGCGGCGTTCCCTTGGGACGTCGCGTTTTTTTCATGCCCAAGATTTCAACCGCATCAGATCGCAAGGCCGCAGATATGTCTGAAAGCGCGGACGCGCAGACAGGTTCCGGCCATTTGTCACGCGGGCCGCAGAGAGCAAGGCAGTCCGCAGAGCGGTATAGGAGCGCAGTCTTTGCCCCCTCCTCGCGCAGCAGGAAAAACGACGCCCCGCCGCATCTAGTGTGCGACAGGTGCCAAGCAATTTGTGAATCGGAAATGCGGACGCGGTTCTTTTTTATAACTTTAAGTTCAAGCCAGCATGGCACACCGTCGATAACCAGATACACATCTGGCATGCCGGTGCCTGTGCGGTTTTCAACTCGATTCCAGTGGGATTTCTTCGGCAGGTGCTGCTTGAATGACTTCCAGAGATTTTGTTCCGGCTGGGGCATGTTCGATCACTTCGCCTTCTATGAAGGCCGCAGGGTGGCTTTTTCTAATCTCGGCAAGACGCGCCGCTATTTCTTCGCGAGACAGTTTATCAAGCTGGTGGGTGTGGTTCTGTTCGCGCCTGTCGATGGTCAGACCGCCAAGCGCAGACCTGATCTTCTCGGCGTTGATCGCCGCAGAGAATTGTCCGGATTCTTCAGCACTGCGGGACAGTTCGTCCAACCGTTTCAACTGGCCAAGAAGCGTGACGCCGTACCGGCGTTCTTTTTCTTCGCGCAAATCTTTTATCAGTTCGACAACATGTGGATAATCTCGGCCATTCAAGAACAGGCTGGCCGTCTTCGCCGCCTGACCTTCTGCATAGCCAGCCTTACGGGCGCATTCCGCGTTGGAATAAACACCCTCGACAATATAGCGGGCAAATTCTCGCTGGCGATTATTCAAACCAGCGGGTCTACCGGCAGATCGTTTTTGCTTTTCCATTCTGCCATTATAGTTTCTGTCATATTTTTTAAAAGACTATTTACTAAAATATGGCTGAAGGGTCTGACTCCGTGTAACCAACGTAACGAGGGTGTAACGAACACATTGTTGCTGACCAACGGTTACAGAGCACTCGTTACGCCGTTACGCTCGTTACGCCACTTTTACAAAATAAAAAACAAAAACAAAAAAATATGGGGGAAACTGTATATAACCGTTTTTTCTGTTTACATAGCTGGGATGTTGTGGGAACATTCCTAGACATCAACGAGAGGAGACTTCTAAATGAGCAGAGACGACATCATCCAGAATGTGAAGGACGCCAAGTTCCAGATCGAGTTCATGGCACTAATGCTTCTGTCCGACAGGAAAGATGAAGCGGCAACAGCATACGAAAAGGCACTGGCTAAGTTGTCAAAGATCGTGGGGGATGCACCATGAACCGTGATCCGGCGACCAAGATTCAGTTTGTCTGCGACCAGTGTGTTGGCACCGGCTATCAGCCTGTCAACAGTTATGAGATTGATGCGTGTCCTGATTGCGATGGCACGGGGCTGATTGATCATCTTCCAAAGCGTCACAGTTATTACGACGACATTTTATATGTGAACGGCGATCTTTATCAGAGGGTGGGTTGATATGGCTTTGAAGCATGGCAGTCCAGAGGACCGTGGTTCGGCGGACAGGTATTATGGTCGGCGCTACAACCCGCATTGGGAGTGGTACAGCGATCATGGCTGTCAGCGCATAGACTCTGAGCACATGACCGTCGAGGAGATTGCTGAATACAACAAGGGCTATCATGGCGAGACAGGCGAGAAGGTCTGGTTCGAGCCGGAGCCGCAAGAGGAGTATTGAAATGACGAAGATCATCGAGGCCGAATACCATGTACAGGCCACACATTTCTGGGAGGTCAAGCACATCGAGGATTGGCCGCGTGACAGTCACGGCCCCCTGCCGATTGAGTCGGCAGAGCATTTTTACATCAAATGGGGGCTGTTGCATGTGCAGTGGGAGAAGGACGGCAAGTTCGAGGAGTACGAGCCGACCGCCGAGGAGAACGGTGACGGCATGGACTACAAGTGGCCGGATGCCGAGTACATCGATGGCGAGAGGATGGACTAATGGAAGAACTGCCGCTCGACCATGAGCCTAGCCTCGATCATTGGGCGAAAGGTATCGCCGACGAGGACGTAGCCACCGGCTACCACACAAACTGGGATCATGCCTACGAGGAGGCATGGCACTGGCTGGATGCTGAATACAACTACAACTACGAGTATCAGGGAGAAAACAATGGGTAAGGTAAGTGATTGGCTGATTGGCATGCAAGAGGATGCCGCATGGATGAGCCGTGATTCGTGGGCCGCGAAGAATGGCGCACAGAATCTGCGAGTCTATGACGAGGTGCAGGAGGACATGACAGGTCAGCGTTTTCCGACGCCTGAGATGTTGCAGGAACAGATCAACAAGCTGGAGGAGATATTCGGTGGGAAAGATTGATAAACGAAAGGCGTACTGGGTTGAGATTCAAATGCCAACGTCCGCTTTTGGCATCACCCATAACGTGAACTTGACTGTTTTTGCTCACAGCAAAGCTGTCATCTTGAGCATGTTCCGTGACTACGCGGTAAGGAGGATTGATGTCAGCCCCTTCCACTGATCCCAGACTGATGCATGTGGCCGACGAGGTTCGTCGGCTCATGCGCGAGTTCGGTGATCTGTGTTTCGACGAGGCACCGCAGGATGAAATCGATGCGGCTTGGCGTAGGTACAAATCCGTCAAGCGGCTACAGAACGAGGGGGTCGAGTATGTCCCAAGATTCTAATGGCGAAAATCCAAAAAAGTTAAGTCTGTCGGGTAGCAAGTTAACCCTCGGCGGCGTTATGGCCGAAGCGCTGTCCGACGCTGGGCGGATGCGCGCGGGTGGCGTAGGTGTTAGGACCAGAGTGATGGTGGAAGTACGACGCAAACGTGCGCCCGTCGCACCACATAAAGTTCGTCCGGCAGAACCCGTGTCTCCACAGAAGATGAAAAAACCTGTTCCGTGGACCGTTGACTCTCACACCAAGCATCCTGAGACAGAGATGTGGCATGACCGTGTCGGGTGGGACAACCCGAAGTCAGAGAGTCGGTTCCGCGTGGGCGAGAACATTACCAGAAAGGAAATTGCATTAAACAAGAAGATTCGCGCAAAAGATTGCAAGACTGTCGAAGAAGTCATGGGCTTGATTCCAAACCTGCGGACGGTATCGAACAGCACAAGGCTCAGTGCCGACATGAACAGGCTGTTCGAGTACGCTCGGGGGGACACATGGAGCAAGCATGTGTTCAACGAGAGTTTTGTTTCGAAGCGCCCTGATGGAGGAGGGAAGTGGACGAGGCACATGCGCCCGATGGGTGCGAAGGTGCTGGTCCGGTTTCTGGTGCATGTGGGTCCGGAGTTTTACATCGACGGCGACATCGATCTGAGAGCGTTGCGTGAGTATGCATCGAGTGCGGATGTTTTCGAGGAGCCGCCCGCCAGCAACGACAACAAGGTAACGCCAGTAAAGATTACCGAGAGTCGTCAGCAGACAGTGACCACTCGGCCCTATGACACAGGAAAGTTTCGTAAACAGATGCTTGCAAAGAATCCGGTGTGTCCTGTGACCGGCATAGACAGACCACAATTTTTGCGCGTGTCGCACATCAAGGCCGACAGTGCCAGCGAGGCAGAAGGTAAACATTACGAGAGGACGGACGAAGCAAACGTGTTGATGCTGTCGTTGGCAGCAGACGAACTGTTCGATGGTATCTGTCCACGAGGTTTCACCGGCTGGAAGGGCCGTGCTGCGTGGATCACGTTTGCCGATGACGGCAAGCTGATGCGGAGTCTTCACATGACCGGTGACGAGTTACGTCGGTTTGGAATCTCGCACCATGTGTCCATTGCACACCTATTAAAAGGTCGGGCAGGTGATCGGCGTCGAGAATACTTGCGGTGGCATCGAGAGAATATGTTCTTGGACAACAATAAAAAGGAGGACAGTGATGGATGAGTATCAAGGCGTCGAGTGCGACCACTGCGGCGAGAGATGCTGGGAACATACCAGCTATTTTGGGGACATTCGTTGCGACGAGTGTGCCTACGAAGACGAAACCTATAGAAGGGAGATTCTAGGTGAGTGTACATGACAAGCGAGTGACGCGCGAAATGCGTCGGAAGATGTTGGAAGTCCATAACGACCTGAAAAGCATTCGCTGCACAGTCGAAGAGTGCAACGATATGTGGCTGTCTGATCTGGCTAAGATGAACGATATCATCAACTACCTACAAAGGGAGTTCGAGTTCAAGCCGCCGCAGGGTACGGGTGGGTACTACATAAACTATATTTTTGCCGAGGATGTGAAAGAAGCGGACGACGAAGAATGAAGCTGGTCTGGGTTTTGCTTTTAGTCACGGGATACGGTGTCGATGAGTTCGACACCAAGTCTCTGGGCGGCTACGATACTATGGCAGAGTGTCATGTGGCATCGACTCAAACATTTTGGGAAAACATGCCCATCAATCAGGAAGCACTCTGCATCAGAGTGGAGACAAGGATAGATGACGATTGATAAAGGCGACGGAGTAATGGCAAAGCGGCTGGCACACGGCATGTGTCCAAAGTGCCAGATCGCGATACCAAAAGCACCGAGGATCAAGTGTCTCGGTTGCGGACTCGAGATCAGAAGCAACGAGACGCAGGACGAAGATCGTCCTGTCGTCGTTCGAATGAAGGCGGTTTGGAAATGAGCAGAGCGTTTTATATTCATCCATCAGCATGCATGTATGCAGGGGTTCTGGATCCGGATTTTGATCTGATGTTTGGTGGCAGCTTTCCTGCCGACCTGACATTTCAGGAGGAACCCTATCGAGGAAACATTGGTGGCAGCATCAATGGTCCTGTTGTCCGCAATACACAGGTCTATGACCGTCCGGCGATTGGTAGGGTCAGTCCGTGGCCTGAGATTCGCAGGCAATAGCGGATAGCATTGCATGGCATGGGATAATAAAGTATCATATGTCATTTCAGGGAGATTGGACATGAGCGAAGAAACAAAACTGATGCCAGAGGCAGAGGCAAGAACTGTTATGAAGTGGAGCACCGCTGTTCAGGTGATTGAGTGGTGCGTCGATGAGATGCTGGACAAGATCGCCGAGTATCCGGACGACTATGGTCCGGGCAGGACCGACGAGGTCATGGAAGCATGGGAACGGATTCTGAGAGGGTGATATGTTTGTTGCGATAATAGCTGTCTGCTTTGCGGCGGATGTAAATGGTCTGCCGGTAAACAAATGCTACATGCGTCAGAGCGATGAGCGTTTTAAAAGTCTGGCAATCTGCGAAGCGTGGTCTTACCGCAACGAAGAGAGTATGTTCCGAGCCATGACGTTAGAGTCTACAGAACCAGTGGTTATCAACATTGTTTGCCGTACCGCTGATGAGAAACAGACATGAAACCCCGCGATCCAAGCTGGCGCGACATCCGTCGCCACCACATAGTGCCGGACAAGCGTCAGGATATGCTTGCCAAGATTCACGAGGAAGAGATGCAGGATCGATGCCCGCGCTGTGGAGGTGCTGGTCGGGTTGAGGTTCATGGACACTATCAATGTGCTGCATGTGGCAGCGTGATCGATGACTGCTGCCAAGGAGAATGCGCGACATGACCGACAATGTACTTAGCTTTCCGGTTCACAAAGTAGAAAAAGCCAGAGACCCTGTGCCGCAGGTGTGTGAGGCCGCAGCAAAAAACTTCAAGGAATTAATTATACTTGGTCAGAACGAGGCTGGCGAAGTGCAGATGATAACCACGGTCCACGATCCAGCAGAGATATTTTGGTATTTCGAAGCTGCCCGATTCGGGATCATGCTAGGAGCAACAGAGGATGAGTGAAGTTGTAGAAATGATTCGCGTTCAGTTTGATTACATGGACGGCAAGCTGTCGCTGCGAGAGGCGCTGGATGCTTTCGAGGAGTGTGGTTCAGACTGCACTCGCGGGCAACTGGAGAAGATGCTGCGAGAGTCGCCGCGCTACAACGTAACAAACATAAAAGAACCGAGGACCGAGGATGAAGTTTAACTACAGGACGGAGCCGTATGCTCACCAGCATGAAGCGCTGGTTCGAAGCTACGACAAACGCAACTACGCTTACTTTATGGAGATGGGGTGTGGCAAGTCGAAGGTACTTATTGACAACATGGTGTGGCTCTACGAGCAGGGCTGTATTGACACGGCGGTTATTGTTGCGCCGAAGGGTGTTTATCGCAACTGGGAAACGGCGGAGATTCCCACCCATTTCCCCGAAGCCGTTCCGCACGAGGTTTATGTATGGAATCCGAGTCCCAACAAGTCGCAGGCAGAACGTCTTGCAGCCGGTGTTAAAGAGCGTGGTGTCTTCCGCATCCTTCTGGCAAACGTGGAAGGGTTTGCGACTAAGAAGCTGCCAGCTTTTGTGGATAAGTTCACACAAGGCAGCACGTTCTTACTTGCTGTTGATGAGTCCACTACAATCAAGAACCCCAAAGCCAAACGCACTAAGACGCTGGTCATCTTCGGTGCAAAGGCTGCATATAAAAGGATCCTGACGGGATCACCGGTAACCAAGTCACCGTTGGATTTGTATGCACAATGTGGATTCATGGACAAGCGGCTGCTCGGGTTCGACTCGTTCTATTCTTTTCAAGGTAGGTATGCGATCACGCGAACGCAGCGGATGGGATCGCACAGTTTCAATCAGGTGGTGGGCTATCGGAATCTGGAAGAGTTATCGAACAAGCTGCTGACGTTTTCGTATCGCGTAACGAAAGACGAGGCGCTGGATCTTCCGGATAAAGTCTACACCACACGCAATGTCTCACTGACCAAGCAGCAGATCGAGCACTACCACTCGCTCAAGAAGGCTGCGATTGCGATACTTGAAAGTGGTGAGTTGGTTTCGGCGCCCGCTGCTATGACGCAGCTGATCAGGCTGCAACAGCTACTGTGTGGGCATCTGGTAACAGACGACGGCGAACTGGTGGAGATTCCCAGCAACAGGATTACGGCGCTGCTGGACTGCATTGAAGAGATGACTGGTAAAGTTATTATCTGGTCCAGGTTCCGCTACGACATCCGCAAGATTGAAGCAGAGTTAAAGAAAAAATATGGACCAGAAAGCACAGTCACATACTTCGGCGACACAACCAGTGACCAGCGTGAGGAAGCAAAGAAACAATTCCAGACAGGTGACGTTCGATTCTTTGTTGGCAACCCGCAGACCGCTGGCATGGGTCTGACACTGCATGCTGCAACGAACGTGGTTTACTATGCAAACGACTTCAATCTCGAGAGTAGGGTGCAGTCAGAGGATCGAGCGCATCGGATTGGTCAGCATCATCCTGTTCTATACGTTGACCTGATGGCTCCGCAGACTGTGGATGTTCACATTGTGAAGACGCTTCAGAAGAAGATTGAACTGTCGGCTGCTGCTCTGGGTGAAGAAGTCCGGAGATGGTTGGAACTTTCCCCCCGTGCCAATGACGATTAGAAGCCTTCTCGATGATGGCCTGATGTTGAACTGTTAAAGAAGAGTAAAGTTGATGAGGGTACAAAGCACATCTTCCCGTCTCGGGTTCCACATACAGAAGACGTACGCCCATCTTTCTCTGTTTGGTTTTAAGCTTTCGAGATATGTACGATCCGTTTTCTCTTTGCGCTGCTTTCTTGACATCGAACAGGTGAAGCTTGCCGTCGGGCGCAAGAGCAATCAGGTCTATTGGACCCTGAGACATGACCGGTTGGTAGACATAGCACCCTTGTTGTACCAACCACGCGGCGGCAATAAGCTCACATTGAGCGCCGTCACGGATTCTATGATCTATTCCCATTGAATGCTTGACTCCCTCGCATTGTATGGGGTAAGTTTCCCTTAATCTTCGTATAAAATCAAGGAGAAGAACGTGGACAAGACGAAGTACAAATCTGTTGCAGTGTCGATAGAGATTTACAAAAAGTTACAGAAGCTGGCAGAGGACAGCGACAGAAGTGTGAGTCGTCAGATTGCACACATGGTCAAATTACAGGAGCAGCAGAAAGCTGCTTGACCATAAAAGTTTGCCGGTGTATCACACTGGCCGCAGCCCGCGCTTACCTCCGTGGGCAGGGCTGCACCACCACCCGAAGGGGTTAAACTTTTTACCAGAAGGAGAGAGTGATGAGCGATGTGTTCTCGCTATTTGAAGAAGAGGCAGTCAACGCCGACAAGTTTGACAACGTGCAGAAGGAAGGCGCAAGCGACCTTTCCAACCTGATCCGTCGATCCCTCGAGATCGATAAGCAGATCGCAGATGCAGAACAGTTTCTGAAAGATCTGAAATTTAAAAAGCGCAAGATCAACGAAGAAGATATTCCAATGCTCATGGAAGAGATGGGCATGGACAGCGTCACCGTGGACGGTAACAAGGTTACTCTGCGGCAGTTCGTTCACGCGCGGATTACAGAGGACAAGCGCAATGAAGCGTTCGGTTATCTGCGATCCATTGGCGAGGCCGACATCATAAAAAATGATGTAACGATCTCGTTCTCAGCAGGACAAGACAACATGGCTGGCTCGGTGGTCGATGACCTCCGGCAACAGTACGGTCTTGATCCGTCACAAAAGACTCACGTACATCCGTCCACCCTGAAGGCGTGGGTCAAGAACAGAATCGAAGCCGGCAAGGAATTGGACTTCGACACATTTGGGGTTTTTGTTGGCACAGAAGCCAAGATTTCAAGGAGCTAGTGATGGAAGACGTAAGAACTCTTTACAGAACAGATGCTCCGGATACGAGCATCGAGGCTGCACAAAGTATAGACCCGACAAAGCTAGAGGGTTTGGTGCTGCGGGCGATAAAGTCCAGCCCAAACGGGTGTATTTCGGATGATGTTAGAAGGTTCTGTAGGGAAAACTACAACATCAAATCGTATTCTTCGGTGACAGCAAGGTTTGCTTCCTTGGCGAGGAAGGGACTGATTAAGTACACGGGTGAAAGAAGGCCCGGTGACAGTGGGAGAGGCCAGCGAGTTATGGTGGCTAATCTCGATAACAACATCGAACAAGTGATGGGGAACTAACATGGCTGGTACAGCAGTAGCAGATAAGAAAGAAACCGCACCGTCCACAATCTTTGCTGACATGGCAGAGTTTGCAGGCGAGGGCATGGATTCAATTGGCACAGAGGATATGCAGATTCCGTTCTTGCGGATTCTCCAGCCTCTGTCGCCAGAGGTGCAGAAGGGTGACGCCAAGTTCATCAAGGGCGCATCCGCAGGTGATCTATTTAACACCGTTACTCAGCAGGTCTGGGACGGCGAGGAAGGCGTAGTAGTTATTCCGTGTGGGTACACCGTCAAGTACCTCGAGTTCGGATTGCGTGAGGCTGGTGGAGGTTTCCACGGTGAGTTGGATCCTAATTCACCGGACGTGAAGAACACTACACGCAATGGCGCGGCAGAAATACTACCGTCGGGTAATGAGCTTGTCCGTTCGGCACAGCATCTTGTGTTGCTTGTTGATCTTAAAACAGGTCATACACAGCAGGCGATCTGTGACATGAAGAAGACACAGTTGAAGGTGTCTCGTCGCTGGAATACGCAGATGCGTATGGTGCAGTACGAAGGACCACAAGGACTGTTCAACCCACCGATGTGGGGCACTGCCTGGAAGATGACGGTGATCTCGGAAAGCAACGACAAGGGTACGTGGTACAACTATGGCGTGTCTCGTGTCGAGCCGACCGAAGTTCCAAGTTCCGCGTTTCACGCTGCGAAAGCATTCTTCCAATCGTTCCGTTCCGGCGATGTAAAGACACAAGCTGGTACACAGGACGAGATGAGCAAGCAGTCGAACACTGCCTCCAGCAACACTGACGACGATATCCCCTTCTAATCCACCGGGGTTTTGACCGTGGTACAGGGGGCTGCGGAAAGATTAACAGGTCCGGTGGGTGTGCTCCTTTCGCGCACAAAGTTTGCTTGTTGATCACCCCCTGCCTTTTTTTATGGGGGCAGGTATGAACCTAGCACAACGGTTCATGGCTGCGTTTGAAGGATTCAGCGCAGCACATGGACAGACACAAATATCAGAAGAACGTCGAGCCGGTAAGCAGAAGGCCAAGTCCTTTATCGTACGTCAGCCGCTCACGCTCGAACTTATTGAAGGGCATCTTGCCGGCGCCAAGGGTGTTGGCTCGATCCCGATTAAGGAAAACAACAAGTGTTCCTTTGGCGCACTCGACATCGATCAGTACCCGCTGGACCTTGCGGCAATAGACAAGAGGCTACGAGACAATGACATCCCCGCTGTGGTCTGCCGTTCGAAATCAGGTGGCGCGCATATCTTCTTCTTTTTCACAGAGGAGATTGGCGCTGGCGAGTTCCGTGACAAGGCGGGTGAGATCAGTGCCTTTCTTGGCTACGGCGGTTGCGAGGTGTTCCCAAAGCAGGAGCAGCTTCTCGTCGAGCGTGGTGATGTTGGTAACTTTATTAACCTTCCGTACTTTGATTCGGAACAGACGATGCGTTACGCCATTAAGGAAGATGGCGACGAAGCAGAGATCGAGGAGTTTCTAGAGCTTGTTGAAGCTCGACGGTGTACTCCAGACGCTTTCGTTACACTGTCCCTCGGGCGCAGCCTCGACGAGTTTATGGAATACCCACCCTGTATGCAGAGCCTGTTCTCGGACGGCGTACCAGAGGGAACGCGGAACATCGTAATGTTCGGCACGTGCGTGGCGTGTAAGAAAGAGCAGCCAGAAAATTGGAAGGGCAGGCTCGAAGAGATCAACATGTCTCATGTGCAGCCTCCGCTGCCTGCATCCGAGATGGTGATCATCCAGACACAACACGAGAAGAAAGAGTACGGTTTCCCCTGCCAGCAGGAGCCGTTCAAGTCTCGCTGCAACAAGACCCTGTGCAAAACGAAGCAGTTCGGAATCGGTGGGGGCAGTGCCTCCGCCGACATCACTGGGCTGTGCGTGGTCAAGTCGGAGCCGCCGGTCTGGTTCTGCGACGTTGATGGCAAGCGTGTAGAGTTGATTACCGAGGAGCTACAGACACCGCAGAAGTTCCAGAAGGCATGTATGGAACAGATCCATCAAATGCCTCCGCTAATGAAGTTGGGCGACTGGCAGGCTATGGTCACGATGCTGATGTCCGACATGAGCGAGATCGAGGTGCCGGAGGAACTGACATACAAGGGTCAGTTCATGGACTTCCTCGAAGAGTTCTGCACCGGCAGGGTTCAAGCTGCGAGTCCCGAGGAACTAGCACTGGGCAAGCCGTGGACCGAGGACGGGCTGACCTACTTCCGCATCGAGTCTCTGATCAAGTACCTGCGGAACAACCGCTTCGACACCTACAGTCGTGGTCAGATTCAGGAGCGCCTGAAAGAACTGAATCCAGACGGTAAAGCGTCGGGGACAAAGAGCTTCAAAGGCTCTGACAGCCAGTGGAAAACAGTTCGAGTCTGGCACATCCCTGCCTTCAGTCCCGAGGTCGAAGCTCCGGACATCGACATACAAGGGGAGGACATTCCGTTCTGATGGAAAAGGCAATCTTTGGCCCACCGGGCACAGGCAAGACAACCACCCTCCTCAACATCGTGGACGATGCGCTGCAAGGCGGCATGGATCCGACGCGCATTGCGTTTGTTTCGTTTAGCCGCAAGGCCGCAGACGAGGCGCTGGCTCGTGCAAAAGAGAAGTTCGGCTACGACGAGAAGCAGCTTGTCTGGTTCCGCACTCTACACTCTATGGCGTTCCGGTATCTGGGACTGACGACAACAGACGTGATGAAGGGCGCTGACTACAACGACCTTGGCAAGGCGCTCGGACTCGAGTTCCGATCACACGCTGCACTGAAGATGGAAGACGGTCCGATGTTTGCTACCGGTGTTGGCGGCGATGCGTACATCAACATCATCAGCAAGGCGCGGGCGGCTGAGATTCCTGCCGAGCGGGAGTTCGACATATCTGCCCACTGGAGCATGAGCCGGCAGCAACTGCGGCTGGTTGAGAATGCGTTGGCACGGT
>Ga0208666_1001111_pt1 | contig 12195 bp, 11 predicted proteins | sample 5B_taG_FD_184078 | JGI IMG/M metagenome (GOLD analysis project Ga0208666, IMG submission 184078) | Marine viral communities from the Subarctic Pacific Ocean - 5B_ETSP_OMZ_AT15132_CsCl metaG (SPAdes) (version 2) | ecosystem: Environmental > Aquatic > Marine > Oceanic | place: Pacific Ocean...
CAGATTTCATATCTTTTCTAGCTGTTGACATACCACCACCTCTTTTAGCAACTCTGCCACCAGATTTCATAGGGTTAGCTACTTGTGTATTGAATCGTCTATTAGGCATTATTTTTTTCCTCCGTTCCTAAATATTTGTGTCCCCTTGATTCCGTAAATTGACGCCACGACAAGGATCCACAAATTTGTAAACCACGACGGCAATGACGAGAAGTATTCGAAGAACAATTTAACCTTGTCCATCGCAGTCGGATCGTCACTCACAACTGCCCACGCCAGCACCACTATGGGCGCCGAGAGAATTAATAAAACTGCCTCGTCCTTCCAGTCAGATTGACGGGCTTCTAGGAGTTTACCTTGGTAAGCTTCCTGGCCTTGAGCCATTTTTTGTGCGTGCATATGCTGTGCATCTGCCATCGCCATCTTCGTCTCTTGACGTTTCTTAAAAATGTGCGTGCCAGCTTGCAAAGCAATTTTTGCTAAACCGAACCAAGCCATAAATTAATACCAAGTTGCTTTTACAGGTTTTTTGTCAGGACGCATTCTTTTTGTGCCTCTAACGTCAACAACCTGTGATTCCATAGGGTCAGTTGCTTGAATTTCAACGCCACCATTTTGGTATCCGTCTTTGTTCAGCCCTAACTCTTTTGTAACTTTAGGTTCTTTAACTTTTTTATCCATAGTTTACTCCTTAAGTTGATTTATACCTATTTTTTCGGAAAGTTTCTACCGAAATCGTGTATCTTACTTGCATCAGACATCTGTTGTTTAGCTAATGACACACCAGCACGTAGATTAGCTAGTTGTTCGTTCTGTTCTAGCTTCGCTTCTTGATTTTCTTGGTTCATCATTGCCTTCATTTTGTCTAAATTCAATCTTTCTTGACCTTCTTCCTCTTTTCTTTCATTTTCCATCGCTCTTAGGTCAACTTCTCTTGATTTTATCTTCAATAATGGGTCACCAGCAAACTCACCAGTAATTTTTTCCTCTTCTTTAGCGTAATCTTCTTGCATTTCAGCTATTAACTGCGCTTTTCTAGATTCAATTTGGTTAGTTATCTGTTGGACACGTTGTTGTTGCTGCATAACTTGTGGATTTTGCATCATTCCTTGCATCATTGCAGGATTTATAGCTCCCATTTGTTGTTGAATCATTTGTAACTCTTGTAATTCTTCTACAAATTCTAATTGTACTTGCTCTTGTGCCATTAAACTTATGTGTTCTAATATATTTTTCTGTATCGATGCCATTACGAGTGGATTATTTTGTACCATATTCAATCTCATAAAATTTAAGTGAGCATCGATGTGCGCTTTGTGGTCTTGACCAGGAAAAGCTTGAAAAGGTTTTTGTGACATTGCCATAATATGCTCTAATGCAGGGTCCATCGGTGTTGGTTGTGCCGGTGGTGGCAAAATAGAATTAACATTTTTTACACCCAGCGCGTCATACATAGATCTATATGCTTGATACAGATTATGTATCTGAGGATTTGATTGCGCTAGTTGTAATTGACTTTGAGCCAAACTAATTCTTTGTGTTTGACTAAAGATATTTGGATCGGCAACAGGTAAAATATCTACCCGTTCGTCAAAATCTTGTACTTTAATTTCTCGTCTTGCACCAGGTACATCGTAAGGATAAACTGGTGGTAAATAAGTTTTAAATACTTCTGCTAATAATTTAAATTCTTGTCTTAGACCTACATACAATCTTTTGTGAATTGCAGACATAACTCTTGAGCCACGTTCTAACAATGCAACTGTAGTTCCAACTGCAGCTTGTTGATTCATATCACCAACTTGCATATCAGATATCGCTGCAAATCTTTGACCTGCAGATACTACAACACCCATCAATTGAAGTAATGTTGCATCTGGTCCTTTAAAAGGTAAAGTCATAAACTGATCTTTAATATTTCCTCCAGGTGCATCTACATCTCTAAACTCACCAGGTTGTAAAGGTTGAGCGTCATCTCTGACTCTGATACCTCTAGATTTAAAACCAGCTGGTAAGTTTGCTAAAGTTCCTGCATCTAACAATTGTCTTAATGCAGCTGTAGCTGTTCTAGTTAAACCACCAATCATATGGATTAAACCAAAACCATAAAAACCTGTACCAGGTAAAAATTTAAATTGTACAAAATAATTTATTTTGTTTTTCTTTGAATCTTCTTGTTTGTAATTTCTTCTGATAGATAAAACTTTGTTTCCTGCTTGAGCAACTGTAACTACATATGGAAGTTTAATTCCTGTTGGATTACCATTTGCATCCATATCTTCGTAACCATCTAAATCTAAATTAGTATGTATTTCATACAACACGAATTGATCTTCTTGGCCATCTTTAGAAATTCCTTCAAGTTCTAATTTTTTATCTTGTAATTGATTTTCTGTAACAGGTGGATTTCCTAAATCTATATCTCTGTAAAAACCTGAGACTTGTTGTTTTCTTAATTCGTTTTCAGAAATTTTTATGACGTGTATCACAGCTTCTGCATCTTCTAACGAGTTTGCAGAGTACGGTACAATCAAATCATCTGCCGGTACAAATTTTGAAACGGCTCTACCAATAATATCGTCGTAATAGACTTTTTTAAAAGTAGAGCCGGAGAGAGGGAGATAGAATAACATTTGATCAAACTCTGGTTCATATTCTTTCATCTGATCCATAATTTGATAGTTCATAAAATCTTTTACACGTTTTGCTTGTTCTTCTTTTGGAACATTAACGTCGCCAAGAATTTGAGTTCTTACTGGTCCGTCTGCCGGTAATAACTCTTTATAAGCTTGCGCTTGAAATTGCGTAACAGCTTCAGCAAGTACAGGGTGATTGACACCACTCGCACCTCTAAAGGGTTCAGTTCGTCTTTCATATTTAAATCCTAAAAGTTCGAGTCCATTTCTATATGTGTCTTCCCAGTCACCACGAGACTCTTTGTATTCGTTATATTGATCAACCATCTTAGCACCAAGTGGTTCTAACACTTCATCACCTAAACTTTCAGCTAGGTTACCAAAGTGATCTTCGACTTGTTCTACTGCAGTTGGATCAAAAGAAACTTCTGCTCCACCCATCTCATCCATAGCAACTTCAACAGGTCCTGTTGGAGTATCAATAACTTCAGCTTCTTTTTTATTTTCAACTTCGATTATTTCTTCTTCTGGATTTTTGGATTGATTTACATTCGGTAATGGTTTGTCTATTTCAGCCATTTGCTTTCCTATCTTTTTTTAAACAGAGTTTCAACACCTGCACCACTAATATCAGGTATTTCGATTACTGTCAAACTGACTTCACCCCCATCAGCTCGTTTGTTTCGGTTTCTAATAATTTCATTATAGGCATCTATCATTCTTTGTCTTTTATTCTTACCTTTACTTTTACCTATTTTTTTCATTGCTTCTGCTTTTCTCATATTCTCAATTTCATCTGCTCTAGCTATTGCACCCATTGTTCCTAGTCCTTCGTCTTCTAAAGACTCAATAAGTTGATCTCTTTTCATCATATCAGTGTATGCAAAAGCTCCTCTATCTGGATCAACCAAACCTACATTTGCATTACCAGTGCTGACATCTACTTCTACAAAAATATCAGGTCTATCTGGGTGTATGTATTTTTTAGTTGTTAAAGTCGCTTCAACTTCTTTTCCTTCACCTACGACTTTTTTGACTGCTAAGTTAAAAAAATCCATACCTGAAGTTGCTGCTTGCTCAATACCTTCACGAACTGCACTTGGTTTAAGTACATTTAAATATTTTTGCATAGCTGGCGTTTTTGCCAATACTCCCAGTGCTTTAAAAAATCCTTGTCTATTCATCTTTGTTAAATAAGTTATATATCATACCCTCTTGGTTTTGATAGTTTTTATATGCATCGTATGCAGATAATCCAGTTCCTAATAATAATCCAGGAAGGCCTAAAAATCTAGAGGCACCTGCAATCATTCTTGGACTCATACCTAGTCTTAAAAATGAACTTGTAGCGCCAGGTCTAGCTTTTCCTACATCGCTTAGATTAAAATAGTTTCTCAAACCCTGTGCCATCGTTCTTTTTGGTGCATCTCTAATTACACCTGCACCTCTTGAGAATGGTTCCATAAAAGTTAATCCTAACGCTGGTCCAAATGGATCTGTTAAAATTTCAGTAGCTGTCTCGCCTTCTTCTAATCTTTTCGCTGTTAATGGTACTTCAAGTAAACCAGTCATCGCTGGTGTTCCAATTGTAGTAAGCAAAGGTTTCAGTGCACCAGTGATACCTAATGCAGATCTAACTTTACCTCTACCGAGTTCTCTTGCAGCTTTGTAAGCTCGTGGCACTTCTGGTGCAGCAAAGGCGTAAGACGTACCGGCAACCACTGGTAATGGATTATCTTTAACAAAACTTAAAATTTGATTTTGGCTCGCGGGTTGATCTGTTCTTTCACTTTTAATAAAACCAATATTAGGATCATATTTTATTGGTGTGCCTACTTCTGGTTTTTTAACTTCTGGTCTTGTCACTTCTGCAGCTTCTGCAGATCCTCCACCAAAAGCACTTACACCTAACGCAGCTAAAATTACTGGAATACTTCCTTTAGTTCCTGCTCGTGAAAGTAATTTTCTTCCGCCTGGACTCAATAGTTGTGTAATTACTTTACCTGTTCTATCTTTAGGAAGAGTAATTTCTGTTGTTTGAAATTCTGGAGGAGCATACATAGAAATTGATTCTTGTATTTTTAATATTGGATTAGGTGTTGGTTTAAAAAAATCATCTGCTGTAAACAAACCTGTTGGAACTTTAGGTCTAATTCTAACATTTAATTTTTTAGCTTCTTCTAAAACTGCTCTGACATTAGGATCTTGTGGATTGGGATTGCTTTCAATAAATATTTCTGCATCTCTTTTAAAACCTTGGTTTAATAGTCTTGGAATGGTGTTTCTATTTTCTGGAGTATCAACAAGTTTACCTGCTTGTTTAGAAATTTCTCTACCGTGATCTATTTCAAAAAATCTAGCAGTATCTTTTGGATCTGTATTTAAAAAACTTAAATTAGGATTTTCATAATAAATTTGTCCTGTTTGTCTATTAACTCTTGTACCTAAAGCCCTTAATACGTTAGGGTTTTCTTTTAAATATTTTAACATACCTCCCGGATTAGCTTTAATTCTGTCATTACTTGATTTTGAAATAATAGTTTGAGTTTGATTTATAGCTTCTTCTCTAGGAGACAACTTTGATGACAAACCTAATTTTTCTAATCTTTTTATTTGTCTTCTTCTAGCTCTTTGTCCTAATCTAGATAATTTTAAATTAGGGTCTTCTATTTCTCTTAATTTTCTCGTTTCTTTTTTTCTTCTCCCTAAATTTGTTTGAAGTCTTTTATCTAAAGAAGGTATTTCTTTTTTTAATTCTTTTTTTGCTTGCTCATAATTTGGAATTTTGTAATAGGTTAATTTTTTTGTTTTAATACCTAAAGGATCTAAACCTTTAGGACTATAATTTCTATCATTAACCATTTTTTTTATTTCTTCTTTATACTCATCAACTGATAATTGATTAGCACTCATAAGTGTTTGATTAATAGCTTTTGTGACTGCAAGTTTTGTAGGTTTACCAAATACATTAGATCCTGTTCTAAATGTTTGATCTTTAACATCAGGATAAATTACATCAAAATTTTGTTTAACAGATTTTGTAACGTCTATTCTATTTTTAATAGCTGTTCCAACAGACTCTGCTTCTTGAAATATTTTTGAACGAACTTGTTCGCCTGTTTTAGAAGGTAGTCCTAATGCTTTTGCCAACGTTCTTTGAAAAGGTTCACTAATTCCTAATTTAGTTCTAATATCTGTTTCAGATGTATAAGGTCTTATTTTTTTAAATTCCTCTATTACATCTTCAGAAAATTTTAATTTTCTACCAAGATATGGTTTTTTAGGTAAATTTAATTCTTTATCTAAACTAGTTTGTTTAGCTAAACTTATTCCTAACTCATCAACTATTTCAGGTTTACTTTTAATAAGTCTTAATGTTTTATATCTATCTATTGTTTCTTGAGTAAATCTTCTAGGGCCGTGTCGTTCATTATAAATTTCTGGTGATAATTCTTTTTTTAATATATTTCTTACACCACTCTTATCTGATGGTTTACCTTGACTTCCACCAGCTCTGCCTTTTCCTGCAACACCCGTACCTAAATTTGGAAACTTTATATTTATTTCTTCTAATATTTCTGAAATACTTTTACCTTGATCAGATAAATTTTTTGCGAGTGTAACTACTCCGCCATCATAAAAATTAATTCTTTCTAACATTATCCCCTCCTATTAGAGAGACTAGCAATACCACCTTCTGCGTAACCTGATGCAAATTTATTTGTATTAAATACTTGATCATAAATTTGTTGAGCTGATGTAGTATTAGGAGTTCCATAAGTTCCTGCATAGTTTGCAGCTAGGTCTTCTTTGATTGCATCAAAATTTTCTTTATTAAATCCTCTAGCTAAAGCGGGAACTTCATTAATTAATCCTGCACCGTAAGCTAAAGTATCTCCAATAAAGTTACCAAATTTATTATCAAAAGGACTTAATGATTTGCTTAATTCGTTCATCGCTGCCATATGTCTAGCATCTGATAATGGTCCTGTGGCTGAATCTGATGGGTAATTTTGAAAAGCTTGATAACCCAACTGATTAATTAAATCTGCATTATATAAACTATCTAAAAAACTATTACCTTTCACTCCAATATTTTTTGCTCCTGAATAAACATCTTGAATTACATTTTCAACCGGAGTTGGTGCAAGCATATTGTCAGGTATAGAAGCGTCTGCTGTTCCATAAGAATAAGAAGAAACTGCATCTTTTGCGGGAACGTTTACTGCTTGTGGTCCAATTGACATTGCAAATGGATCAGAAGGTGTTTGTAAACCCATTCTAGAATCTGTAAAACCTTTTAGATCTCTACCTGTTAAAACGTTTTGTGCTGTGCTTGGTGAAAGACCCATTGCTTCTAACATATCAATATTTTTTTGACTAAAGCTTTTTCCTTTAGCTTTTCTGTCATATAAATTATCTAGCCGACCTTGTAATTGTCTTTGTTCTCTAGCTGCATCATATTCTGCTTGTGTTCTATAACCTGTAAACTTTTCTCTAAAGTCTCCAAGTTTATCATTTAAACTTCCTAATCCTTCTCCTATTTTACCAAGTCCGCCTGTCAGTAAACCTAATCCTGGAATACCCATAAGCATTCCAAGTCCTGACATTAGTAAACTACCTAAACCACCTAATCCTCTTTTTCTAGCAGGATTATTTTTAGTTAAATTTTGATTCATTAAGTTTCTACCATATGTAGAAAACTGACTAGTTTTACTTCTATCTGGACCTGTATCTTTAAAGCCTTTTATGTCTTTAGTAGTTCCTTTTGGACCTTTGCCACGAGACATAATTCCTTTTTCTCTATTTGTGCTTGATGGTCCTTTAGATTTTGAACCACCATACGATTGATTAGGATTTCTATTACCGCCATAATTTCCACCGGCTGAAGCTCCGCCTGCCGGACCACTACTTTTACCGCCTTGATATCCACCTGGTCCTCTGTAACCTGGTCTCTTTTTACCTTTACCTTTTTTTACAAGTTGTGGTGTAATTCTTTCTACTGGCATTATACCATTCCTCCGTATTCGAATCGCGGTTCTGGTTTTTGTACTCTCGACATAATTTCATCGACATACTTATTCCAAAAACTTAAATCGTAATTAATGTTTTCAAATTCTAATTCATCTGCAACTTTTTGTACAAAAGCTTTTGGATTGTTTGCTAAACGATCTCTTGCAGTTGATAAACCTCTAAATATCTCACTAACTTTTTCTTCAGAAACTCCTGCGTTTTCTAAATCATCTACAATTCCATTATTAATTTTTGTAACAACATTACGCGACATTGCTCCATAAGAATCATAACCCATTGGCCCATCATTATAGCCTTCGCCTCTCCACCAGTTTGGTCCGTAGTTTGCTATGTCATCATCTAGATCAGCTAATAACTCTTGTTTAATTTTTGTATCAGCAGACATATCCGCGGCACGCGCTAAAGTAGTTGCTGCCTTTTTACCTTGTCCTAAATTTACTACTTCTTTAGGAGCATCAGGATCTCCTCTTCGTGCAGGTTGTCTTTCAAAAAATGTTTCTTCTTTTATAACTTTTTGAATGTCTTCGTTTTTAATTCCCGCTTCTCGCATTGCTTTCATAAATGCAGCGACTTCTGCTCTATTAGAATTTTTTTGATCGAAGATAGAATCTGTTTTACCTTTAGGGAATAGCGAACCGAGGCCTTCTTCTTTGGCTGGTCCTAACTTCTCCGTCAACTCACCAAAACTTTCATCACCTCTTAATGTTACACCATATATGTCTTCAACTTTATCTGTTCCTGGTGTATCAGACATCTCTCCAGCTTTTTGTACGTTGGGTCCTTTTTTCTTGCCGCCTAATCTAAGATCACCAGGACCAAAAAAAACTTCTTCTACACCTTGAGCTTCTATTCCACTAGGTGCATCTTTTACAAATTCATTTAAGATAAGTGCACGTTCTTCTTCTGTTGGTTGTTTACCTGTAGTTCTAAAATAATCTTCTATGACATCAGAAACCTTTGCAGCTCCTGATTTAATGCCATCTCTAAATTTTACTAAAGTTTGTAATAATAGTCTATTTGCCATTAGTAATACGTTCTCTCTGTTCGTGGTAGTGCATCGTCCTTATAATCTTCAGGGTGAGATACAAACCCGCCCTGTCTAAAACGCATTACCGCTTGTGTTGTACTGTCCACCAAGTCGTCGTTATCTCCATACGGAAATGATGCACATTCTTCAATAACCTCTTCAGCGAATTTTTCATCGGGCGCCCAAATGACACCAGACTCAAAGAGCGGGGCCACAGCGTTTACTCTAGCGTGTTTGTCTTGTCCTTTGCTAGGTGTGTAATTTATAACAGGAATACCCATCTTTCGCAACTCGTAAGTTAAAGGCATTCCAGATGCTTTTGCTTCCACGATCACCGTTTCAGGATTCCAATATTTATACTGCTCTAGTGCTTCTTTACGTAGTTCTGGAAACTCTAATCTATCTTTAAACGCATCTAATAGTATGAGATTTGCAGGTGAATCATCATCTGGATAAAAAACTCCCCAAGTTGTTATTGCACTGTAATCAGCTGTCTCCTTTTTTAAAAAAGCTGTATCGTATGATTGTATAACGTGTTGTAAGGGTGGTATATAACCTTTGTCCCAAACTTTCCACCACTCACGTTTGATTAAAGATCCTTCTTCAGCTGTAGGATTTTGCATCCACTGCGCGTTCCATTTACCTACACTTAAACTGGCTTTAACTCCTTCTAGTTCATCGAGCTTCCAATACTCAGGCCACACAGGTTTATTTGATGGCATAATGGCAGGAAACTCTATGATCTCCCACTTGTCTGATTTTAATTCTTTTTGAGATTTTAATAACATACCTGTTAAGTCTTTCATATTCCATCTTGTCATTACAACAACAATCGATCCACCTGGTTGTAAACGTTGACGTGGACCTGATGTATACCATTCATAAGCACGCTCCAACGCTTGAATGTTTAACGCGTCTTGTTCCGAGTGTGGGTCATCGATAATCAGTAAGTCCGCACCACGGCCCGTGATTGCAGATCCAACACCAGCGGCGTAGTATTCACCACCCTGTTCTGTTTCCCATTTACCCGCGGCTTGCGAATCTTCTCTGAGTCTTGTTTTAAAAACAGATTGATACTCAGGAGAATCAATTAATGTTTTTGCTTTACGACCAAAACGTACAGCGAGTTCTGTTGTGTGAGTCGTTTGAATTATTTTTAAATCTGGTTTACGTCCGATCATCCAGGCAGGAAGTAAAAATGATGCAAACTCTGACTTAGTATGTCTTGGTGGCATATTAATAATTAATCTTTTGATCTCACCCTTTGCAATCTTGTTAAATTTTTCTGCAATTTTTTTATGGTGTTTACCTTCAATGAATTGCGGCCAGACGTGTTTTACAAAAGATAAAAAATCTTTGTTAACTGTTTCTTGTTTTGTTTTTTCGTCTAGCTTCATTGCTAGTCTTAGGAATTCTTTTTGCGCGTCGGGCGGAAGCTTCTCAATAAAATCTTGTTTCATAAAAATTTTTGCAGAATTTTTTTCACTTCTGTTTTGTTTTGACTTTGATTTTATAGCAGATCTATGTCTAAATCAAACAGTAAAGGTCAAACGTCTGGGACCCCTTTTGTAACCGGGTGGGTGGGCCCGTAGGAAACAAGCCTATTTTGTGGTTGTATTGGCACCACTACACAAGATGTAGTAGTGCCAAATTATTTATTGATTATTTTCTATGGGTTTTATTTTTTGCTGATAGTAAGTATGTGGTTCTCGGTTTGGTTCCCCACCATTCCAATTATATCTGTAAGTTTCAACTTTTTCTTGAACAACATCTATTGGTGTTTCACTCGCTTGATTTACTGGTGCGATTGCAATTATCTGTGTGATGTATTGTTTTACAAAATCCATAAAACAACCTAACTTACAAAAATAATTTTCCCAACCTTGATAGTAATATGCTCTTGATACATCTACTACTTTTATTTTTCTAGTCCTTAATACTTTCTTACCTTTAACACCTCTTATCCTATCTGTTGTATGGTAAGTATGGCATTTAGGATTATGACACCAATTATACTGACTCATCATTACCCCCTACAACAATTAATGTATAAGGTGCTCTCGCTGTCCTATATCCTTGCTCATTTATATCCCAATAGTTAAAACATTTATTTCCTTTTTTCGTAATGAATTCCCCTTTAGCAATATCTGTCATTAATCCTTTTCGGAAAATTCTTGTAGGCTTTTTTAGTTTAACTTTATTGTGAGTATTAGCTATGTAGCTAATAGTGAACTTATCATTTGTTTCTAGTTTCATATATTATCCTTTCTATTTGTATGTGTGGGATATTATATTATCCCACACAAAAAACAATCACTAATTTAAACTCGCTTGTTGTTCAGCAAGTAATTTTTTAGCAATCGCTATTTTTTCCTCTTTCGTTTGTTCAACTTCATCTGCCAATAATTCAGCTAAATTGCTCGGACTATAAACTGATAATGCCATTGAACTACTTTCATTCAATATACTTTCATTTATAGCAACCCCTCGCTTATCGGCTAATTCTTGAACTTCCTCAAAAGTTTTATATGTTTTTAATCCAAGTTTTAATAATTCCATTTTCTTATTAACATATTGGAATAATTGTTCGTGGGTTGATTTAACATTATCTCTTGCAACTTTAAAAGCACGAAACCATTCAAAGGTTTCGTTATCAACTTGGAACATTCGTTCATTACAATAAGACCTACCAATAACCCAAAGTTTAAAATCATTTTGCCAAGAATTATTATAATTAATGGATTGATTTCTACTTACATTATTAGAACTAGAAAAACCAAGATACTCACTTATTTGGCTTTCCATATTATAATAAGTCGGATTTCTTTTATCGTAGTTTCCATTAATCCGAACTTTATAATCTGCGTCTAATCCTTTTGCGTTCAACTCATCACGATAGTAAGAAGTTAAAAAATCTTGGCTTTCTTTAAACTTGATATGCAAGTCATCAAAAACCATTTTTGGATTGTCATTATAATCCAATTCTTCTCTACCTTTTTCGTTTTGAACATAAAAACAATTATCGTGATGTAATTGACCACCATTGTCATTATATTTCAAACGCATTTTTCTTATTGTATCAACATCATCTTGAGGTTGATGACCTCTTACAATAACTTCCATTTTTACTTTCGCTTGTTCTCGTAAAGTATTGTAAGTCGCAATCGCTTTTTTATGCAATTCATTAAACTTTGAATTTTTTTCAAAGTGTTGTTGAAATACATTAGCGATAGCTTTTCGCTTTTCAGCATTTAGTGTTAGTTTTCTTTTTTTTTCCATAAATTATCCTTTCTGTTATGGTTTATGGGAATTTATTTGATTTGTTTAAAAAAAGCAAATTATTTTTTCATAAGCTTGGCTTAAATAATCTACGATTATTTAAGCCAAGCTAGTGTTCTGCTTTTCTAGTTTAGAATTATTCTAAACTAAAATTTTTGTTTTTTTTAGGGAGGGTGGGCCCAAAGTTCACAAGCTCTCGGGCGGGAGGGCCCAAGGGTC
>Ga0208666_1001117_pt1 | contig 12155 bp, 30 predicted proteins | sample 5B_taG_FD_184078 | JGI IMG/M metagenome (GOLD analysis project Ga0208666, IMG submission 184078) | Marine viral communities from the Subarctic Pacific Ocean - 5B_ETSP_OMZ_AT15132_CsCl metaG (SPAdes) (version 2) | ecosystem: Environmental > Aquatic > Marine > Oceanic | place: Pacific Ocean...
TGGAAACCACCTTAAACATTTAGATATGGCATCACAAGCAGAATTGTCACGATCATCAAAGAATAAAGCATTATCTACACAAGATAGTTCTTTAATAATGTTTAACCTTGTTTCTTGACTCATAAAAGGTTTTCCCTTTTTTCGTTCCAGCCAATGATCTGAATTGACTCCTACAAACAGATAGTCTCCATATTCTCTTGCATGTTTAAAGAGTGCAAGGTGTCCTTCGTGTAGTGGATCGAATCCACCAGTTACCAATACACAAGTTTTGTCTCTCATTGAATGTCTCTATAACGATAGGGTTGACTTTTATAATCGGGGTATGTATCTACTGTTGGTTCTCCATGTTCCTTTGTATATTCAATATAATCTAAATTATCTCTCTCTACACTATCTTTCGTATGTTTACGACTCTTTACATATCTCAACTCATTCCATTGATTCACATAACATAGCATTAATACATGAATCATCTTATGAGGGTCTTTTTTGCGTGTATATTCACAATCGGGTTTTGGTTTCACTCCGATCTCAATAGTGATGTAGTTATTTCGTTTGGGCCATCCCCTCTTCTCCTCCGTTTCTGTTCCTTTGAAATACACCCACCCCTCATGTACCATACCCAACTGAGTCGTCCATACTACATAGTCGTCCACTTCGGGTTCGTACATTACTTGATTCTCACTATCTTAATGTTATTTGGATTCACTCCTCCAGCCATAAGTTCCTCATATTTTGAGGTCGCTGACTCCCTCGAAAGGGAAGAATATGAAGAATCAGGGGGAAACCATCCATTTGTCTGTTCTTCTAATACATCATATAAGTTTGATTTCTGAGAGTCGCTTGATGTTTCTTTCTCTTGAACGATAGGAGAGAATGGTTCTCTTTCTCCATATACCTTAACTTCCTGTTCTCTTGTAAGTCGAATCTGTCGATCTAACTCACTTTCAATTTGAATAATCGACTCATAAAGGTATTTCTCAAAACGATTGTTCTTTAAGAGTGCCTTAACTCTCAATAGATGCTCCTGAGCTCTTACCAAGTCATCAAGTGATGTGACTAAATCCATGTTTGGTATCGTATGTTATAGTAATTATAACAGTAAAATCTTAGTCTGTCCACTCTGCAACTGGTTGCTGTTCTTGCTTTTTCTCCATGTTATCATAGAACCGATCAACTGCACCCTCCAACTCTTGATAGATTGCATCAATGTCCTTCTGATTATGTGCTGAGTGATTCTTCTCTGCATATACATCTAAAGAATAAAGAATGACACTTATCTGTCCTTCAGTTAGATTGACATTATGTAGAATGTCCTTAAAGTTGTGCTTCATAGTTCCTCTCCTTGTTTGTTGAATGATTTTACAAGTGTAGGAACATATAACATTCCTTTGTCACTTAGTTGGTCTAACTTCTCTTGAAACCAAGCATTATTACATGAATGTTCAAAGTCGTTGAGTGCATTGCCAAAATAGGTCTGGCTCCAATTAGTATTGTTACTCATCAGTACCAATCTCCTCAAGTGAGTTCATAATGCTAACAGTCTGGTTAAGCATCTTATCTCTCTGATCTACCAAATCCTCATCAGATAGTTCTCTGAGTGCTTCATTCAGTTTTCTTACTTGATGCCAAGACTCTTCCACTAAATTTGGATTTGAACCATCTGAAAATTCCTGTAGTCTTTCAATTACTTCTTCTGGAAAATATCCTTTGAAGTATGCTTGATCGCCAAATGCGATCTCATAAACTTCTTGCATGAACTCCTTTGCTGTCATTGTCATTAGTTGTCTCCGAATTGGTTTACAAGAATGTCCTCAACTTGATTAAGTTGGTCAGGTGTAAGGATTTCAATGATTGAATCAATCAGGTCATAGGGAGCATTGCTCTCTCCATGCTCAATGATGTCTGCGATCTCTGAGAAGATTGTAGTTTTTTGGTCTGAATAACGCATTGTGGGAATACCTTTTGTGCTATGTACTTATTATAGTAGATGGGTGGACTTTTACCACCCATAGTGGACACTAATTAAAGTGTCACTTAAATGCTGTGAGTGGATGGGGTCTGTTGTTAGTATAATCAATAGACTTGATACACCAACCAGTTTTGTCTGAAATACTGTCAACAAGTTCCTCTTCATCATCAACGTGCCATACTCCAAGTGCATTGTCAGTAATGAAATCCTTTTCTTCCTGAGTTAATTCCCACTCAGGGTTTCCATCACCAAATTCATCAAAGTCAAATTCGATTTTTTCAACAATAAAGAATGGCATTAGTCGGCCTCCAGATTAAATGTAATTACAAATTCATTTGTGTAGTCCTGATAGTCAGTAACTACAAGTGGGCATTTGTTTAACCACTCTTGAAAGTCCTCATAGCGTTGCTTTTTGACTCTCTCATACTCTAACTCAATGTTGAGTTCTTCGTTTGCTCTTGCTTCGTTCATTAGTTTTCCTCCATGTATTCGTGTGTGTTTTGGATTGTCAACTCATAGTCAACGACTCCGTTTGCATCTTCGTAATTGCAATCAAAGAATGATTCAAATTGACAATTAGTGAGAACATTCTTTTCAAGGTAGTAAAGTGCTAGGTTGTCATTTGGATTACATACACTCTTGTTGTAATCAACATAGAGTCCTAACTGCTCTACTAATTCATGGATTTTCATTATGCAACCTCCAAGTCAGATAGGTAAACGGATACAAGCATCATTTCATCTTGGTAATTCCAAAATTTAACAGTAGCAGTATTACTACTTCTGTTGAGTTGAACTACATCACCGTTTAGGTCATCATGTAGTTTGTGTTGAACTTGAGTACCGAGTTTGATCATTTGGGGAATCTCCTTTGGTTATATACTTATTATAGAGGATGTAGAGGGTAAATCCACATCCTATGTGCCACTTTCTTAATTGGGTAGATACCCTGCCAACTCACAACCCGGCTCATCATAGAACCAACTGATTGCTACATCAGGATAGTCTTGTTTGATCTTATGAAAGATACCTTCGGCAGGCCCCCATGCAGTATTGAAATCAAATTCTGCATAATCTTCATCTATCTCACTTTCTAAGTCACAAGCATCCCACTTAGTTCCCCAGTAGGTATTGGCCCAGTTATACCATCTATCATCATTCTTACCTGACTTTGGAAAGTTCCAAGATGCACATACAACTTCTCCTTTGTCATTTCTGTGAAGTTCCTCTACTGGAAGTTCTCCGTCCTCATTCTTAATCTTCTTCCAATCGGGTTGTGGTAAGATAGCATTGAATGGTCTATCTAATTTGAATTTCTTTACAAGTTCTTGGAATTGTGAATCATCATCATAGTTGTTAGATGAGATTGTAACTCTGTTTCTGCACCAGTTAGGCATTGTGGGAATCTCCTTTGTTTGCTATGTACTTATTATAAACGATCTAAGTCAGTTCGCCTGTGAACGTGTGCAGCTTTGTCAACTGGTTTAAAATCGGTCACTTGCTTTAAATTTTCCAGTATAATGTCCCCATCCATTTCTTCTTGGGGTGAAAACTCTAACCAAGAGTTCTCTAGGCAATATGCGATCAAATTATACTGATCTTCAGTCAATAGGTGTTTTTTGGATTTTAACATGAATTTCTCCTAAAAATGGGGGTTACTATCATACCTGAGAGTTACCAGAGGGCAGCCACAGACGATCCTGAGAGGACTTTTTTTCAGTCATTTCAGTCGAGTTGACAATCTGGGGTCTAATTTGTCAGTAATACCAAGTCTTTCCATTTTGTCCTTCATTCTCTCCTCTCGGAAGTCATCAAGGTTATTAATGATGAGACTTATCTTCGCATTGGCCTCCCTGAGTTCCTCATTACTAATAAAGAGTGAACTGTTCAATAACTTCATAGTAATAAGTGAAGTTGGAATTGCTACGACAACTCCTGTAAAAAATGCTGTAATCATAATCCTGTTAAAACGTCTAAGTAATGTTTTTCTTGTGCATTGTAAATCTTTGCTTCGATTTGTTCAGTCAGTTGTCTCTCTGAATCATCATTATACTCGAAAGTTTGGATAACCAGTTTGAGAAATTCTAACTGCTCATTATTGAGTGTAATCATTGTTTGTCCTCCTTACAGGTGCATAATCTGAGTAATTGAATTAACTTGTAACCAACTTCTTCGTTAGTTACATTGTCAAAATCGTCAAGTGATTCTGATTCTACCATTTGAAACTGTAATGCTTGAATGATAGTTTTCATTTCCTTTTTTGATAAGTCAACGAGTGTCATTAGAATACTCCTGATAAAGTAAGTTGCTGTTCGGGGATTTCTTGTTCTTTGATTTCTACAGTTTCATAGTCAAACTCTTCGTAATCAAAGTTCTGGTAATCCCAACCATGCTTTGCTTCATACTTTGCTTCATCCATGCTTTCAGCCAAAACAGTAAAGTATTCCATTTTGGTGCATTTGCGAGTTACATAGAACTCATGTAGTTGTGGTTTTTCGTAAGTCATTTGGAAGTACCTGCTGTGAGTAAACTGTCAAGATAGGAATATTCTATCTCATCAAGTGATGGAATGTCAGATTGCATAGGATACTGCCTATCAATAGTGTATTCATCATCATTGCCTTTGTAGTATGGATACTTGTTTGAATGACTTGATAAGAACAACTTACCCTGACAATTCGCAAAGTTGTCTGATGCTTTAACAGCTGACTGAACTAAGTAGTATCCCATAAAGTAACCATCATAGATGTATGTTACATACCTGATCTCTCTGGTATCAAGATCACAACAAGTGTAGTAAGTTCCTTGTGACTTGTTTGCATTTGCGAAACACTTGTAACCTTCTACTGGGTGTGAATAGATTTGATTACACATTACACTTCCTCCACAGTTTCAATAGTCCACTCTGAAACATATTCATCTTCTACATCAAAAGAATTGATGTTTGCGTGTGCAAGTTCTCTTGCCTGTTCTTCTGTGTCTGCTTCAACTAATACTGTGAAGTAGTTTACTTCTGAACATTCGATACGAAATTGGTTCATAGTGGGAATCTCCTGTGTATGTTTTTATTATAATGGATGTGTACCAGTTGTGTAGGATTTGTGGACACTAATCTAACTGGCACTAATCGTACATTTCTAAATCTTCAAATGCGAGGTGCATTGCCCTTAAACAATCTGCAATATCCACTTTATAATCAGTTTCCATGATAAGATTTAGAATATTGTCAGATAGTTCATTGATTTCTGCATCATTACAAATGGCTCTATCGTCCATATCATGGTCAATAAACTTAAGTTTAGTTCTCAATGCTTGAACATTTGGGTCAAGTTTTGTCATTATGCAACCTCCTTTGATTCTTGAACGAGTTCATCAAAATGATCTTCCCAATAGTTCTGGGCATCATCAATAAAATCTACATCAGATACCTTTTCATAGTATCTGTCAAGATCGTCCATAACATATTGAACAAGGTCTTTGGTTGACATATTATCAACTACTTGCTCAACATATGCAGATTTGAGATAATCAATCTGTTTTGCTGTAAGGTTCATAGTGGGAATCTCCTTTGTATGTTCTTATTATAATGGATGTGAAGGGTAAATCTACATCCTGTGTGACACTAATCTAAGTGTCCTCATCTTTGTTGATTTCCTTCCTCCTCTCTGCTACTCTTTTCAAGAACTCCTCATCAGGTGTAAACACGATTGGCCCCTCTGCAATTCTTTCTGCGAGTTCATCCAATAATGGGTCTTTTGGGTTGTTTGCGTTCTCAGTCATGTTAAAAAATGGGTTGCTTGAATTTCTAAAAGTTGTTACTATCTATTCTACCTCATATAAAGATAACCGCCAGCCCATCCTACATTTCTGTAATCAAATAGAAACTCTCTGTGAGTATCAACATTGAAGTTGAATCTAACATGCTTTGCAGGTGCTTTCCAAGATGCAGGTTTCAAAACATCCCCTGTCTTTTTATTGACAAATGAATGAACTGAACTATCTCTGTACTCATTTCTGTTTTGAAATGTATCATACTCAACTTGAACTACCTTGTAGTATTTCTTACCTTCTCTGATCTCAAACTTCATTAAGTTTGCAGTACCATCTTCGATACGTTTTAATTCGTCTGATGGGTAACTACTATTAGGGTCACTTGCTGCCATTCTCTCCATACTTCTCTTATGATCTTGTTTGTAGTTCTCTGTAATTGCTTCACAATACTGCTCTGTATATTCTTGAACTGAAAGGTTTGTCATGGGGGGTTCTCCGTTGTATGTTTTCATTATAAAACCCCACCAAGAGAAATGGTGGGGTTATGTGCCACTTTATAAAGCGGTTACTTCGACTGATGCAATGTCCTCAAGGACTGCTAAGATGTCAGAGCCTGTTTCTGCGTTAGAAAGTAGGAACTCTGCGAAATTGCGTGACATAATAATAATGCAATGGAATAAATTGGTGGACGAAAACAAAACTCAACTGCTTAAGTTCGATTTAAATGCGATTGAACGCAACCTTGAAAGTCTTAAGTTGGTTTGTTTTCGTATTCTTATTATAGCAATAAAAAACCCCCTGTGAAGGGGGCTTGTGACAGTTTGTTAATCGTCATACACCAGACATTCTGGTTCGTCTGGGTGGACATCACAAAATACCTCTAATACATTAGGGTCATGATGATCTCCTGCTTTGATTTCATCTTTGTGATGCTCTGCATATTCTTCTAAATCATGCAACTCATCTTCAATGTGATGACGCATTGGTTCAGAAGTTTTTGGGTCGGCAAGAATTTCCTTGTCCTTTTGAATATGGTCTTCGATTGATTTCATAGTGACCTCCATCATACACTATTATTTAGGATTAGTGGTTTTTTCTGACACATATGATTGTATTGCCAGTAAAGTTTCGAGTGGAATCCAACTCGGTGTTTCATTATCAAATTGCACTTCAACTTCAGTAAGATTTCTTTGGTAAAATCTACTAAAAGTTTCTCTAGTATTAGTCACGATACCGAAAGGGCTCATCATTCAGAATTTCTCCACTCTTTTCTCATCTTAACATATATCTCGTTTTTTGCAACTAAATCTCTTACTTTTTTAAATATTGTTGCGGATTGAGCATATTTACTCGTTGCATGGTCTTTTTCTTGTGGTAATATATCTCTCGTACCTCTCTTGTACTTTCTTCCTGTATTATGATTCGCATATCGTCTTGCTCTTGTAAATCCCATTTCAAGAAACTTTCGGCACATATCCATACCGATAAAGTCATTCTCGTCACGATAGTCAAGATACATTGCGAAAATCTTGTTAGATGATTTTACGGCCTCGTCAGGGGTCTTAAATCTCCAATAATTACAAATAGTGTTAGTATAAGGGCGAACCAATAGAACTCCTTGCTCTCCCCTTCCAATACGATAAAGTTTACGATTTCTCGCATCTTTAAAGTCAATGTTTTTGTAATCGAGTTCATAATTAAATTCCTTCATCCTTTTCAAATGGGTCATACTGTGGTTGTGGATTATCGAGATCTCTGGTAATGTCAATTATTTGATCTCGAATTTTTATAAATTCATTATAACATTTTTGGTTATGTGAACAAGACCTTAAATCGTGGTCAGGTTTGTACAAGGACTCAAGGAAGAGTGACTTTGCTCTCTCCCACTTTGTCCACTCACTCTCTTTATCTTGGATACTATTCTGATCTTTCATTTTAAAGAACTGCGGTTACACTAACAACTCTAGCATTAGGATTTCTAGCAAGTGCAACTTGCTTTGCTTCGTCATAATTTCTTGCATAAACCTGTTCCTTAAAGACACGGCCTGCAACATAAAGTTCAACTAGATGGTTCATAGTGTTTGTTATCTTGATTATATATTAACATAGTGTTGCCACTATGGGGTTTTCTTGTTACACTTTTTCAACTGTCTCCTGTGTTGCTCTACAAAGTTTCTTGCAGACTGCTCATTGCGACAGAATTTAAGGATTTCTCCCTCGTGAATGACTCCAATCTTCTTGCCATTTGACGGAATACCATAGTATCCATCATTTGTGGCAAATCCTTGTTTAGAATCCTTATAGAACCTAGCAATGGCCCTGAGTTCTTTCTTTTCTTCTGGTGTTTTGGTCATGAGTTCATGTAAGAAATAGCGGGTTCTCCCTTTTGGAATACGGTATCGACTACTGCCTGTACTCTCCTAGAGGTGCTGATACCTACCTTATCATATACTGGAATACAAACAAGTCCAAACTTTTTCTTGGTGCAACCAAGACGTATGACTCGACCAATCGACTGACTGATAGTAATATAGTCCATGTTTCTCATAAACAATACTGCTTCCAATCCCTTGACATTGATACCTTCAGAGAGTATGCTGTGATGCACTACAACAAACTTCTTGTCTGTCTTACCCCACTCGTTAAGTGTATTGAAGAATGTCTCTCTATCGACCTTCTTGCCATCAATGACCGCACCTGTCTTTGCTGTAATATACATCCAAGAATAACCACGATCCCATAGATCAGTCGCAAATGGAGAATCAGAGAACAATCTGACAATCTGCTTGGTTGATCTAGCACAAATCAAACTCTTGTTGATGTCATTGTCATCTATTGTAGCAATCAAATGCTCGCTGTCTCTCTCAGGGATTTGTTGTCTATCTTCAACAATATCAAACTGCTTCAACTTGACTTTAGGTGGTAGTATGAAACCATCATCAACTAACTTAGGAGCTGGCACTTGGCATATCACATTGCCATACACCTGTGGATTGTTCATACCAATCCTTTTGATAGTACGACTGTGCTTCGGTGTAGCAGTAAAGAAGTAAGTCCTGTCTGCATTTTCTGAGAAATGCTTGGTCGCAGGGACAAAGTTCTTCTGAACTGAGTTGTGTGCTTCATCAAAGTATATTGTATCCACATGAATATAACTCTCCTGTATTCTGTGAAGAGAATGATATGTAGTAAAGATGATCTTATCTCCTCTTGTATATTTGTGCCACATACAAATGTCGGTAGGCTTTGTACTACTGTAATGGCGTGTCTCTCCTGAGTGAACGTGCATAACAGATACATTGTCAAGCACTTCAAGAAACTCACTTGATAACTGCTCTGCCAATAGTATGCGTGGTGCAACAACTACGATAGTGCCACTAACTCTCTTGGCATCTTCTATCATACACATTGTCTTACCACCGCCTGTGGGTACAATGATCTGACCTTTGGAATAGTCAGTCATTGCTTGTAATGCTGTAGTCTGGTGGGGTCTTAGGGGCATCAATATCTCATCAATGAACCTATCATAACATAAAAAAACCCCCTGTGTAAGGGGGTGTGCCAGTTTTGCTTCTGGTCTTTAAGAATTTATAGTATCTCCGACAACCATACCAAAGGTATGTATAAGTTTTAGAATCTTAGTGTAGGTTGACCCAAGCACCACCAACTCTGAACTGTAATTTATTAGCAGTAGTATTAAATACAACCGCACCATTTGGAACTCCTGTTCCTCCTGTACTATCATAACCATCTACAAGTGCATCCCTTTGTGTTTCTGTAACCTGTGGTGGCATCATGTATGCTAGTTTTGTCACACTAGCAGATGTTCTCCCTGCAAATGCTGGTGCAGATTTAACATTATGGAAATCAACAGAACATCTAGCAGTCGCACCAATACCTATTCCACCGAAACAAATAATATCCTGTCTCGTAGTTATAGATGCTAGTGGTTCAACAACACTCGTATGAATACCAGTATTACCATTAGTTTCCATCACAATTCTTTGTGAAACACTTGGGTTGGCACTAAAGACCTTACCTGAACTCGTAATACCAATACCAATACCCTGAGTTACCTCTACCTGTCTAAAGGTTGAGAATCCTGTATTATTAACATCCCCTGCAATGTTACCAATAACATTACCTTGCAAGTCTCCTGAGAAAGCACCTTTAAATGTGGTTGCTGTTGCCACACCAGTTACATTTAAGTCACCTTGAACTTTTAACTTATCTGTAGGATTAGTAATACCAATACCCAAATTGCCTGAATCAGTCAGAGCCATCAATGGATTTGCATTACCCTTATGCCATACAAAACTATTAGTTCCAGTTAGGAAGTAGTTAAAGTGTCCATCACCATTGTTAATTAAATCTAGTGCATTATCTCCACTAAATGTAGATGCACCTCCACCATATCTGAGTTGTAGATTACTTACTCCTACCGCACCACCTTTACCAATAGTAATTGATGATGCAGTTGAACTTACAATTTGAATATTTGAATTAGCAGTTGCAGTTCCAATACCCAAACTGACACCAGTTGATATACCAATACTTGATGCAGTAAATGTTGCTGCTACTCCACTTATATTACCAGTTACATTACCAACAACAGGGCCTGCAATATTACCTCTAAATTCTGTTGCAGTTACAACCCCTGCCACGTTAAGTGCATCTAATTCTGCGTGTCCATCTACATCTATATCTCCACTAAATGTTCCAGAAGTCGCACTAATCGAACCACCTGACTGATTACCAGTTACGTTACCTGTTAAGTTACCACTAAATGTTGTTGCTGTGAGAGTTCCTCTTACAGTTGAATCATGTTCGGTGTCTAGTATGTTGGAATTAGTTTGAATACCATTACCCATCAAAGCATGACTTGAACAAGCATAATGTAAAACTGTTGGTGTAGTATCACTAATTACTATCTCGACATAAGAACCTGAAGCACCCTGAACACCATTAATAGTTACACCAGTTGTATATTGAGTTGTCTTGGCTGCATCATAATAAAAACGTAAAGGATGTAGTGCATTAGTGCCATCTGAAACATCAAAACGATATGTACGGCCGGGAGTGACTGTTATAAATGGTGCTGAGACTCCATCTATTAAGTATCCATTACTGCTCCCCTGTCCGTTGTATCTGTGTGCAGATGTCTTTGCTGCTACAGTTACGACTAACGTGGTTGTAGTGCCATGTATTGCCCTTAGAGTGCTATATCCTTTTAATGTTGGTGTTGAGAAGTCTGTTGAACTTAGAGTTGGAAGAGTACTTATCCCTGTCGAATCAATATTTCTGACTGTTATATCTGGTGTGCCTGTTAATCCTTGTGCATTAGTGGCAACTGTTGCTGAGGCTGCTAGAGTTGCGTTTGATGCAGTTCCAGTTAGATTACCAGTTACATTTCCTGTGAGATCGCCAACAAATCCACTTACAGCAGTTACAATACCTGATGCTTTTAAATTACCAGTAGAGTTAAAACCAACTCCTGATCCACTATTAGGATCTCCACCCACTTGGAAGGTATTGCGTGGATCGGTAGTTGCGATACCTACATTGCCCCCTGCATTGTAGATTGAAGTGAATCCAAGACCTACATCAATGTCTTGCCATTGTGATGTTGGTAAATTAGATAATGTTGAACCATCCCCCTTAAATTTTGTTGCAGATATAACACCACTTGTTGCGTCTAAAGTTATTCCTGTTCCTACCTTTATACCACCGAATGTTCCTACACCACTTATCTGTAAATTATTTGCAGTTACTATTCCTATTACTTTCGCATTTCCTCGAACATCTAAACTCTCGTCAGGCGAAGTAGTTCCCACCCCAACTCGATTACCTTTGACAACGAGAACCTCGTCATCAACCTGAACTCCATCCCTGAAATTAAAAGTCTTCCTTATATTAGGCATTTATCAATACAATATCTAATTTTAGTTATTTATTCACTTTCTGTTCTCTTATCTGCCAATCCAAAAAAACTCGTAATGGCATATCGACCATAACCATCAAAATAATCAGAATCTTTGATAGTCACTTCATTTACACCATGTTCTACCCAGCCGGGCATCAAGATTAGTGAGTTGTTGTAACATTCAAAACTATAATCGTATTTTGGAAATATTAATTCACCACCTTGAAACTTCTTTGGTTCACGATAAAAGTAAGAGAATCCAAGAAATTCAATATATTTATCAACATGTGGTTCATACTTATCGCCATCGTGATAATATCGTACCTTTGTATTATCATAGTTATTTTCCATAGCAAGAGATACGCAATCGTGAGTGTTAGCAAATACACTCATAATCTCATTGGCAAATACTTTTCTCGTAACCTGTAAGATGTTAGATAATTCTCGATACTTACCTTTATAAACTTTATCTAACCACAGTGCTTTTGAA
>Ga0208666_1001118_pt1 | contig 12155 bp, 14 predicted proteins | sample 5B_taG_FD_184078 | JGI IMG/M metagenome (GOLD analysis project Ga0208666, IMG submission 184078) | Marine viral communities from the Subarctic Pacific Ocean - 5B_ETSP_OMZ_AT15132_CsCl metaG (SPAdes) (version 2) | ecosystem: Environmental > Aquatic > Marine > Oceanic | place: Pacific Ocean...
TATTAACATGGCACAATTTTACAGTTCAATTAAAACAATGAAATCTGCCCGTATCGGAACAATAATTCCGTGGGCAGGTGATGGCAATGAAGGTTTTACTGTCTCCAATTTACCGAAAGGATGGATTGTTTGTGACGGACAACTTAAAGATGCTACTGATTATCCTTTGCTTGCATCGGAACTTGGTAAAACTTATGGTGGAGATATACAAGGAGTTTTTCCTAATTATTCAGGACAATTTAAACTCCCTAGTATTGGAAACAAAGTTTTGATTGATTTAGAGAATAGTATGCTCAATGATCCAAAATATCAAAATGGTCAATCTGATGCATTCACTGTAGTGGGAAGTATAGTTGGTGATGGTTCTGGTGATGACATAGCAAATGATTTTGGTCCTGATGCTACTCCAATAACATATAATGCATTTGCTGATATTGATTTTACTTTCAATGATCCAAACATTTTATTAGCTGGTAGATTTACTGGACAAACAATTAGTGATCCAGACTTTTTTACTAGTATTACTACGATCAATAGAAAATTAAATATTAATCACACACCATCACACCAACACTCAGATCAGTTTGATAGTGCTATTGCTGGATTTGGTGGACCTCAAATTTTTGATACTGCTATGGTTACTATTGGTGGATCAGATAGTCATCCTAACGGTACATGTTCTAGCAACATTGTTTCTAACAATAACGAATGTCAAATTTCAAGTGGTAATACAACAGCACCAAGTTGGCAAGGTGGTATTACTTTTACATCGTATTATGGTAATGACCAGCATGAACATACGTTACCAGTAGCAAGTAAATTTCATTTGTTTCAAAATGATACTAATACAGATTATTGGTCAACAGTACCAGCACCATCTTGGCATAGTGGTACTCCAACAAGAGTTAGTCCTAAAGCAGCAACACAAACTGTAAATAGACCATCTATAGGATCATTCACACCTGCATTTACATATGAACCATTTGATAATGATCCTTTAACAACTACTAAACCAGTTCATTATCATCCTGCATGGACAGGATTACATCCTAGACCACAAATTAATAGTAATTACAAAAATTATTTTGGTGATGGATCTGGATCTACATATGCTGGTCTTGATGAGAATCCAGAGGATCCATCATCTCAGTTTGTTGTTAGTAATGTTCAACTTAGTGCTAGCTCAGACGAAATTGTATTACCAACAGGTACAGATATTAGAACTACAAAAACTGAAGGTGCTGAAACATATTACATTGAAGATAAAATTCGTCCATATAAAGTGGTAGACGGTGAAGGTATTGCACCTGGTACTTATATTACTAAAATAACTAGAGCAGGTAGTGATGTTGCTAGTTATGTTTACACAATTGAATTAAGTGAAAATACACTTGATGTGGTTCCTACAAGTGGTACTACTTTAACATTTATGGAAGGAACATTTCCATCTACCATTAATAATATTGGTTCTATGGATCCTGATGATTCAACATTTAATTCACATAATCATGGAACAGTTGATGTACAAATGTCTGTTGGATCATTAAAACCACCCCCATCATTTGCATTAAGTAATGTTGGATTGGGAAATGTTGTTCCTCAAAGTGAGGATAACGCACTAAATATTACAGTAACTGTATCACAACCAGCAATGGCAGCAGTATACATTATCAAGGCATACTAGTATGGCAACAATATACTCAAAAGAAAGAGGAAAGTATGGTAATATATCTGGTCAAATAATTATATGGCCTGTTGAAATTGATGGTGATATTAATTCTTCTAGTGCTAAAAGAGATTTACCAGCAGGTTATTTAAGATGTGATGGTACTGTATATAATGCTCTTGACTACCCTCAACTTGCTGCTATATGTGGCACAGGAACTGGTGGTAAGTTTGTTAGAAAGGATATTGCTGGTGTTGCATTACAATCAGTGAGTGATCTACAATTTGTAGTGCCAGATTTAGGATCTAAATATCCAAAACCAACTGGTAGTGCTGGTGGTGGTGGAGTATATCAGAATGTTAGAGTTACTACAGCAAATAATGTTGAAAAAAGTCGTTCTGGTATTGGTATTGAAGCACAAGCAATTGCTGCTACAAATGGTGTAATTGATGTTTCATACACTGGTAATTTTGTTGTTCCATCTGTTGAAATGTCAATGAGAGGAAGACCAACGTGGACTGTTGGTACAGCTGCTGGTAAAAGAACTGAAATAGAAGCAGTTGATTCAACTGCATTGCATGGACATATGCACTTTCATAGTGGTACTAGAACTAGATTAAAATCTAGAGCAGAAGTAGATGAAGATTCTCCATCCACTGTTTTAGATCCGTCACCAGTAAGTCCTGTTGGACTATATAATTCTTCAACAATTCCTTTACATAAATGGATTGTTGCTACTTCAGACCCTAGTACAAATAATCTTTATTCTGGTAATGCTCAACAACCTTGTAAAGCAATTGCATCTAACAAGAGACAATCCAAAGCACATGGTGGAGAGGGAAAGTTTGGTTACACTAATTTTAACCTAACTCCCCTTGCTTACAGTAATGCATGTATTAATGGTAACCAATCTATTATAGATTCGTGGAAATACTACTGTTTATTACCAGCAGAAAATTATTTAAATGCTAATGGTATAACTACAGCAGGTGGAACGCCAGCAGTTCCTGGTAGTTCAACTTTAGCATGGGACAATTATCCAATTACCGATCCCCCATATACAGTAACAACTGATTCTACCTCTGCACTTTCTTTGAAGGTAGGATTAAACGGTCTTATTGCTTGCCCAACAACAGATGGTCCTAGATACGTTTCTAAAAATGTAGACATTGATGCTGCATATGTACCAGGTGGTTCTGGTGTTCCAGTTGATTGGAAGGATACTAGTTGGTCAGATTCAATGCCACTTCAAATGAATGATTTGTTTCCATCAGCAGGTAATGATGTATCTGCAGCTACAACTAATAACTTTACTCAAACTAATCCATTATATTCAGGTGGAGACGATCCAACAGAACATTTTCATAAAATTGACATAGAAAAAGAAGACCATACATATGTTTTAAAAACAAATTCTACTGAAATTTCAGCAGATTTATTGGAAACTAAATTACAACTATCTACCGATGAAACAAGATCTGTAGATAATGTAGTACAACCTTTTATCATTTTAGAATACTTAATTAAGATCTGATCAATGACAGTATCATCACCACCAACCTATAGAAATACTAGACCAAACTATTATACAGATAAAGCATCTGATAACAGTCCTGTTGGTGCTATTATTAATACTTTTAAGGCAACTACTGATGTTTATGATAATCAATATACACCAATAAGTCCTTATGCAGTTACCACTGGTAATGCTAACACACAAACTAATCCAGAACATCAATATCCTGGATATTTGTATTGTGATGGTGCTGAGTATGAAATTAATGATTTTCCAGCATTATATTCTATTATTGGTAATGATTATGGTGGTTCTCCAAGACAAGGAATAGAAATTACTAATGGTGGTAGTGGGTACGCTGCTGGTACTACAATATCGTTTGATCCTCCACCTCCTGGTGGTACTAATATGACAGCAACTTTAGTTATTGTCAATGGTGTAATTACAGGTATCACTCTTACTAACATAGGAGCAGGGTATACACAAGATCCTTCATTCACTCTTTCTAATGCAGGTGGTGGTAGTGGTCTTCAATTAGAATTTAATTTTGGTAATGGTGGAGAAATACAAACAATTTCACAAGAAAATATATATGATCATTGGGGATCTACAAGAACTTTAGGAACATTTAAAGTACCAGATCTTAAAACAAGAAAGGTTGTTGGATATGGTAATGTCTATGGACAAGGATCACCCAGTATTGGTTTACTTACACTCGGTGCTGGTGGAAATAATGGTATCATAAAGCAAGGTGGATCGTGGTATTTTGACAAAGGATCTCAAGCAGGATATTTTTCTCTTGGTTCTATAACTACAACTGGTTATACTAATATAACAGATGACGTATCAACTAGCATAATTGGTAGTCAAAAAGTTCATATTACAATGCAAGAAAGGAGATTGCAAAGAGTACCTGATCATTCACATTTCATTTATAGTACAGCAGCTGACGATACATTTACATTTCGTGGTGCTATAGGTGGTGACAGATATTTGGTAAATTATACAAATTCAAATGCACGTTTATATGGTTGGCAACCCATAGGTGGATTACATTTCCAACATAAACATGGTTTGTCTAAATCACCACTTGCATCAAGAGAAGCAGCAACATATGATGTATTTGATTGGAGAGCTGGTGCTGAAGGAACTGGTAGTATTAAATACACGTCACCTGATTTTTATTTTGCATCAGGTGGTTCTGATTCTGGTACGTTTGAGGAAGTAACAGAAACTGCACCATCTATGTTTAGAACATTTACTGGTAATCCACCACCACTAGCAGGTTCTGTGATTGGTGGTAGACAGATCAGAACTGGTGGTAGGGATATTATCACATATACTCAAGACGTTACATATACTGGTAGTTCCTCTATTTCATTTCCACCAGCATGGACTGTCGTGGAGGTGGAGATGCATGGTGGTGGTGGATCAGGTAGTAGTGGTGAAGCAGCAGGTAATGATGGAGAAGATGTAAACTTCACAGTTGTAGCAGGTGGTACATTACTTGATATAACTGCTGGAGGTGGACAAGGAGGAGGAAAATCAAATAATTATACAAGTGGTGGTACTGGTGGTGTTAATACAAGTTCAGGTAGTGCATTAGGTAATGGTAACTTTGATGCTGATATTAGTCAAGATGGTACTGATGGTCAGATAGGTATTGGACAAAATGGAACATATCCTGGAGCAACAAATCCAAATAATCCTGGACAAGCAGGTACTGGTGGTGTAGGTTTAAAAGAAGGTGTTACAGTAGGTGCTGGTAGTGATGGTATTCATACACAAATTGGTGGATCACCTGTAACTCAAACAATACCATACACTTCAACAAGTTTGGGAACTGTAAATTTATCAACAACTTCAGAATTTACTGAAATTAAATTTACTATTCGTGGTGGACAAGGTTCTGACTCACAACGAGGACCGAATAGTGGTAATCCAATTGGCGGTGCAGGATCTCAAGGAACAGTAATGATACTTGAATGGCTCAATCCTGAACAATCTACAACATATTCATTTCAGTTACAGGCAGGTGGTGCTGGAAGTAGTTGGAGTGGTGCTAATGGTGATGGCACTGGTGGTGCTGGTGGTGCTGGATATTCCAATGCAGCTGGAAAACGTGGTGGTGATGGTGCTACTGATGATGGCGGTGGTGGTGGCGGTGCGTCTGTTGTCCTTTATGGCAATCAATTAATCGCTGGTGCTGGCGGTGGTGGCGGCGGTGGCGGTGCTCAAACCAGTACGACTTTATATAATGGAAGAAATGGTTATAATGCTACCACATTATATGAACCTGGTCCTAATCAAACTGCAAATGTCCTTTACTCAGGTGGTGGAACACCTGGTGGTAACTACGGTTGCGTAGGTGGAGGAGGAGGCGGTGGAGGTGGTGGTATCTCCATATTCTCTAGTGGTGGAGGTGGTACTGGTGGTGTAGGTGGTGATCCATCTGGTACTGGTGGTGTTGGTGATCATGATGGTGGAGAAGGTGGATATGCTGGAAAATCTGCATATCTTCCATCTTGGTTTAATTTTGTGAATGCTTCTGCAAGTAATAGTGGTGATGGATCAATAACTATAGAGTATACAGAAAGTAATCTTGCATGGTCACCTGGTGGTGGCGGTGGAGGTGGTGGTAGATATTTACGATATAAAATTGACAAAGATGATTTACCTGGTGCATCGGGTGCTCAAATAACATTTAATAATATTGCTGCTGCTGGAGTTGGTGGTACAAGTAATGGAGAATTACCATATGCAAGAGTTGGATTTGGTGAAGTTACTGGATATGAAGGTGGTGAGGTTAGTACATCAATAGGAGATATTGTTGTTGATGCAAATGAAAGTACAAATATATTTGCATCTGGTGCAGGTAACGGTGCTGGTGGTGGATTTAAACTACCAATTACACAGGTTCCTGAAGTTGAATTTGTAGGTGGTGGTGGATCAGGTGCTGTTGCTACTGCTGTTGTATCTAACGAGAAAGTTACATCTATTACATTGGACAGTGGTGGATCTAATTATACATCTGCACCAGTAGTTCGTATTAAACATGGTGCTGGTACTCGTGCATTTGCTACTGCTACTGTAGATGAAACTACTAAAATAATTACTGCTGTTACTTTATCACCATTGAGTACACCTGAAGCATATAATAGTGGATGGGGATATGTCAAGTTAAGTGGCACTGATCTAGTAAGATACATTACTGTAAAAGCAGCTGATTGTACTAATGTAAAACGTTTTAATATTAAAGTAGCACGTGGTAATGGTGTAAATGGTGGTAATTTGCCTGAAAATGGTGGTGATGAGTTAAAAATATATTATAATACTGATGGAAGTAGTAATTTTTCTAATTTCTTAGGTGTTATAGTTCCAATTCCATCATCAGCAGAAATTAATAGTCAATATGATGGTACTGGTAGTGGTAGTAATCCTACTAATTGGTATTGGTATGGTATTGATTTACCATCTGCTGCACAAAAACCAAATGTGCAATTTAAAATTGTACAGGACAGGAATCCATCTGGTGCAACAAATGATAATTCAACTGATTCAGACCATTATGGTATATGTGATTTCATATATGAATATAAAGAGACAACTGAATTAAAATTCATTGCTGCTGGTGGTAAAATGTCAACAAATATTGATAGATTATCATATGAAGTTGAAGGTGCTACTGATGGATTTTATACTACAGGTGCTACTGGTAATGATGCTACATTCACAATGACATCACAAGTACAACTTGTACCAGATGCTGCGATTGACCCAGATGAAGACATACCACTCATTGAACCATATCATTTATGTAAATACCTTATCAAAGCGTTCTAAATAAAGAAGGGAACATCTATCTAACATGGCAACACCAGAATTATTATTGCAAGTAGATGCAATACAAAAAACAGTCACTTATAAAAGTGTGACTAAGAATATTACTGATACTTACTGGACTAGTGACATTGTTCCTGTAATATATCCTTTGTGGGATAGTGATAAGGATAAGTTAGTGTTGTTTGCATGGTATTCAAATAATACTTACATGGCACAGAAACGTAAGTATACTAAAAACTTCAAGACTGATACATTCTATTGGAATGATTATGAAATGGAGGATGTTGGTGGCACTGAAGGTCAGAAAGTATTTGATAAATTTAAGGAAGCATTCTTCCTTGCTGATTCATTAGAAGAAACTGAATATCAATCAACATTCAGTAAAGTATATGCCAAAACTTCTGCTGTTAGTTGGTTGTCTGTTAGATTATCACGTAACTTCCTACTTAGTGAAACTGATTGGGTATTTGTTGAGGACTCTGGTGTCAGTGCTGATGATAAAGAACTATACAAGACATATAGAAAGAAACTAAGAGATCTTCCTAGTGACACTGCAACCACAGATGCTGCTCAAGTTAAGTTCCCCATCAATCCATCATACTATAAGAATGTAATTCTACAAAAGGATGCTAGTGCAGTATATTTGGACACTACTGATCAATTTGTAACTCTTGCATCTACATATTTCCAAACCTTTAAAGAAAAGATTACATCTTACTTAATGGTCTCTGGAATAACTGAGGGATTATATAATAAATCATTCCTTGATGAATTATTAAAAGCAGGTGTTGTTTATAACAAAGACGAAACCGTACCTGATACTACTTTAACACAAGAAGAAAGGGATGCAGTCGCTGCTGGTTTAGAAAAGTTACTCAAACAGTTGGATGAGGAGGGAAGTTAATGAACGAACTTAATGTTTGGGATACAATTGAAGCATATTGTAAGACCAATGATACATGCTTAATATATTTTGTCAATGATAAAATTAAAACTGCTGACGATGCTAAGAAAGCAGAGGTATGGGCATGGTATCAAAATTTTGCTGATGAAGAGGTTTTAATATTGATGAAGACCTTGGGTGATTGGGATATGATTCCTGTCAGTAATGTAGATCAGGCAATTGCCAATGCTACAGCATGGTTTCCAAAGAAAGAAGATTGTCCTGACGAGTATCATCACTGGACATGTCATGTAATGGGTAAGGATGGAGATTTTGAGTATAGGAACGTGGACAGTCCACCGTCCAATTCATAGTACACTTTACAAACTGTCACAAGCACCCACACAGGGTGCTTTTTTATGTTATAGTACATGTGTTGAGGGATCACTGGGTTCCTGACTAGTCTGACTTAGAAGCAGACACATCACGTCAGGGTAATTAAACTATCCTAGTCCATCAACACTATTCTATATTAAGACAGTCATGCTCTCTCAATTGAACAAGGACATTGATTACTGCACACGTGTGTTAGGATGCAATGCAGAGCAGACTGATGAACTCATCGGTGCTGCTGAAGCATTAACAGTTAATGCTGAGTATTTTTGTGAAGAATTCATTGTAGCACCTGATGGTGAGAATGCAATGAAGTATCAACGCCCAGACTTTATTGACCTTGACGCATTCAATGCGTATCATGGCATTTATTTTGAGGAGGAAGTATAATGAATGTAATTCTTGAAAGATTCCCATATCGTTTTGTTGAAGACGGTGTTATTGAATTGAATGGTAAACCAGACTATCGTATTCAAAAGTTCAATGAGTATACTAGAAGGTACAATGATATGTACTATCTGGATAATGCAATGCAATTAGATGCATGTTTAGAAGATGCAGAGTACACCAAATGGTTAGATCCTGCTGGTGTTCCATGTTATGTTAAAGATAACGCATCACATGACTAATGTTCTCAACTAAATTTCTTAAATTAGCAGTTGATCGTTCGTTAGGTAAACCAACGGAGAACCAAGGTGAACTGTTTGAAGAACTGTACAATGAGTACATGTATGATTCAAACAGTTCATCTTTACGTGAGCAGATAACTGCTGCTGTTGCTGGTTGTAAGAGTATACCAGGTAAATTAGGCAGAGATGCTATTGATATCAATGGTATTGAGAAAGAGATTAAACCTAAGAATTATACAGGTAAACGTACTAATGGTAGTGGTTGTTTCAATGACTACACCAGAAATAGATACGAGAGAGATTTAGGTGTTAATCTACCAATTATATCTTCCCTTTTTGCGAGGGGTATGCTAGTATATGTTGTAGAATTTAAGTTTGAATCAATTGCCAATAGATTAAATGATCAAATTATACGTATATGTGAGGAGCAAGGGAACAGATATGTCCGTTCTTGCTCTTGGACTTATGCTAATTGGATTGATAATCCAGACCTTGTAGTACACTACATAAACAAAGAACTACTCAAAGAACATTACCAGTATGGTGAAGGTGTTGTAGTAAGTCCTTTATATAAAAAACTAATCACTTTATAAGATGCCAGTTTACAGAGATTATGAGATACGTATCAATCTCAATGAATTGATTGAGAAGCGTATTCCCTGTTGTGATCTATTACATCCTGACCACTGTTTTACAGAGGATCAGATTGCTCAGATTGCACATGATATTAACATGGATCTAGATTTACATCCAGTATTTCATCAGATTGATGAGCATATTATGAGATATGTCAATGCTGCTGGTATTGATAATAGAGATCATTGGGTAGAACCACACTTACCAGATTTAGATTAATGCCATCTAAAGACCAACGTTCAATTAATGAACCATCATCCTATGAGAAGTGGGATAGAGCAAAGAGTATATTACTTGAGTCACTCTTGAAACCTGATCATCATCTTAGATCATGTGCTCACAACCAACACTGTTATGAAGACTTAGTACAAATACGTGATCAAATAGTTGAGTACGTACAGGGGATGACTAATCCTCGTAAGTTTATTGATGAAGGAAAATCTATTCCTACATTACCAGAGCATCCAGTAGCAACTGAATCATATATTGAATCAAAATCATATGAGTATGCTGCTGATGTCACGTTGTCAGATATAGCAAGATTCCAACGTGGCAGTTCGCTATGAGCAAGTTCCCATTTAATGTAGGGGATCGTGTAAAGCATGGAGATGACCAAGGGTTCATCACATTCATAGATACCACCTACTTCACGCTATGCGTAAGACAATGGGAAGATAAGGATAAGATGCGTGGTGTTGGACAAGTAAATGTTTTAATTTATCGCAATGATTGGAAAGATGTCACAAGAATCTAATACATGGATTGACAAGGTTAAGGAACTAGATGTGTTTGGTTGGTTCGTACTACCATTCTTATATCTTGAGAAGTTTGTTAAACTTGTTGCAAGTGAAGCACTTGATGCCTATACTAAATGGGATCATCAACGATTTAATGATAGTTTGCCTAAAGAATGAAGAATAGTATATTATTTGGAGATTGCCGTGAAACAATTCCAACAATCACGGAGAAACCACGCATGTGTGTTACATCTCCACCTTACTATGGTCTAAGAGACTATGGTGGTGAGGATAAACAAATAGGTCAAGAGCAGTCACCAGAGGAATATATTGAGAACATGGTGGATGTCTTCCGTAAGGTACGTGATGTACTTGCGGATGATGGTACACTGTGGTTAAACATTGGTGATTCATATTATAATTATAGACCAGGTAAAGGTCAAGCATTGAATAAACAGAGTGTATCTAACACTAAGCAAGACTTACCTGATGAGTGTCCACGCAGAGGTAATAAACTAGAAGGATTGAAAGAGAAGGATCTCATTGGTATACCTTGGATGTTAGCGTTCGCATTACGTGCGGATGGATGGTATCTTAGGCAGGATATAATATGGCATAAACCAAATCCTATGCCTGAGAGTGTGAAGGATAGATGTACTAAGTCACATGAGTACATATTTCTATTGAGTAAGAGTAAACAATATTATTATAACAACGATGCCATCAAAGAACCAGCAAAAGATTGGGGAACAAGAGATAGAACTAAAGGGAAGTATCATAATAAAGGGACAGGATTACAGCCACATAGCGGTCTTTCCAAATCATACCCTAAGAAAAATAAACGTAGTGTATGGACAGTAACAAATAAACCTTACAAGGGTGCTCACTTTGCTTGTTATCCACCTGATCTCATTGAACCATGCATTCTTGCTGGTAGTGAGGAGGGTGATATAGTATTAGATCCGTTCATGGGATCAGGTACTACAGCAATGGTAGCTAAGAAGAATAGTAGAGCATACATTGGATGTGAGTTGCATGAGGAGTATGCCAGTTTACAAACTGACCGTATTTCCACCATTCCCAACAAATTACCCTTATACTAGGTACATACCAATCAAAGGACTCATGACTACACCAAACTTATTTGAGCAAATGTTTCAGACTGTACAGTCTCTACACTTTGGAAGAACATTCTGGTTAGATGAGAATGATGATTTCTGTTCAGCACCAACTTACAAGGATGGTACAACTGCTTGGGATCAGTGGGATTATGTATCTGAGTGGGATATGGAAGGTGTTATCTTTGATAAACTATTTGCTGTTCATAAGGAATTAGTTACCAATGCTGTTACAGAGTACGAACAGATGAGAGCATAACCAAATTGGCAAGGATCTATGGTTGTCTCTGTTCAGCAGAGAAATTACGTCCTGTAAGTCCAATTAACAAACTGGTACACAAGGGGGTTTACATGCCCCCTTTTTCTATTATAATAAGTACATAACAAACAAAGGAACCCAAATGACTAGACCAGAATTCGTTGAGTATGTTGCATCATTCTACTTACCAACACATGAAGATGTATTATATCCTATTGAGAAACTAACTAGTCAGAAGATTGAAGATGCACTTGATGTGTATATTGAAAGACTTGAGAAAGGTGATCTAGAGTATGTTCATTACTCATGGGGTGGTGGAGATAGTGTAGACAGAGAAAGAGTCAGAGACATTATATTAGAGACAGTTTAAGAACTGTCACACAAGGGGGTTTACATACACCCCCTTTTCCATTATAATTAGTACATCAATCAAAGGAGCACATGACCAAATCACTATTCGTTTCACAAGAAGAGA
>Ga0208666_1001120_pt1 | contig 12149 bp, 24 predicted proteins | sample 5B_taG_FD_184078 | JGI IMG/M metagenome (GOLD analysis project Ga0208666, IMG submission 184078) | Marine viral communities from the Subarctic Pacific Ocean - 5B_ETSP_OMZ_AT15132_CsCl metaG (SPAdes) (version 2) | ecosystem: Environmental > Aquatic > Marine > Oceanic | place: Pacific Ocean...
TTTCATGCTGAACACAAATACTTTCAAGTAATCTTATTTCAGCATCATTCTCATTCTGCTCTTGTTTTTCCCAACTACCTTTGCCGTCAATTGGATTACTCTCGCCACTAAAATATAATTTACCATCTTCTTGTTCGGTGGTCATAATTACATTTTTAAATCTTTTAGTTTGTACTGATTTTTTTGGAAACGATAAACAACCCTCGTAATATGGAACGTCTCCCCACTGTTGAATTATTTTTGGATTAATTAAAATTATAGGTTCACGAACATTAACCACAGCAACACTAGCATCGATACCCACTTGATTAGCCGCAAGACCAATTCCGTCTTTTCTTTTATTAAGAATCCTGAATAACTCTTCCGCAATTTTAAATCCTTCATCTACTGTAACCTCTTTTAATTTTTTATTTATATATGGATTATTTTCTTTTAAACAATTAATTACTTGTTTCAATTAAAACCTCGGTGTGTTATTTTCATCTGTCATTTTATAAGCAATATAACTTAGTAAACATATTACCATAAATTCAAATAACATTATTTTTCATAACCTTATCTGTTAAATCATCAAAATTTTTTCTAACGAGTTGTAGTTTATCAAGTGCTACACACACGTCGGTAAAAGCTTCACTATACTCCTCTTCAAGTTTCTGATTGTACCACAAGTTATCCATAGCGTGTACTGCTTCTAATATGTTAGCACTTAAATCTTTAAAATCTTTTTTTAATTGTATACGTTCTCGCTCAAACACCTAGTCTCCAAAATTATGATTTATAAAATCTTTTTGTTTTTTGATAGCTTTTTTTAAAGCTTGTTTCTTCTCATCGTGTCGGTCTAATAGTATCTGTTCTTGAGTTCTACGTTTGGTTTTTACCTTAGCTTTAGTTACTTTAGTGGGTGGTAAAGTTCCTTTTAATTCAGGTTGTTCTTTACCTCTATGAAACACGGTTCCATCTTTATCCACAAACTCATTCATAAAATGCCAACCAGCTGGACGGCCTGATGATTTCTTTTGTGGTGCATCGTCAGGAAATCCTACTGCTAGTTGAACACAATATGCACAAGTAACCTTATGAGCTTCGGTATCAACCTCGACCCAGCGACCACACTTATGACAATCTAGCAACTTCATCTCTCTTCCTTTTCCAATTCTTGTCTTGTATTTCAAGAATATGTTTACAATATGTTTTACGAAATTTACGACGATACGTAAAAGCTGGACAATCACAAGCCCATTCTAACCTACTTCGGTCAAAACGTATATCGTACTTCTTACCTTTTATCTGATAGTGTTCCCAACCATATTCGTCAATAAGAACACCATCAAATTCATCGATAATCTTTTGCAAAAGTTTATGCAATTTATATATTACCTATTACCATAAGTAGTCCGAACACAAAAAATATCCACAACATCGTTAAAAATTCTGCAACACGATACCAAAATAATTTCCAAGTCATACTAACTCCTTATGTTTATCAAGATAATCACGTTCTAATTCATCCATTAGATTTAATCGATTTTCATCAGACATATAAGATGATTTAGTAGGTTTACCAGCATAATACATATCTACAATCTTAATCTCATTAGTAATAGAACTCATAACATATTCCACTTTTAGTGGAGCTAGTTTCATTTCTTTTTCAAATACATAAGTCATATTTTATTCCTTTATTTAACACCTTAATATACAACATAAAACCTATACGTGTCAAGCTTTTTTTTCATTTATTTTAAATAATTTGGGCCTGTCCAACAATACCAATCAGTTTTCTCGTAAAAAATATTACCTCTTGACCACTTAGCTGGTGAAGCCCAAGAAGCTGGTTTGAAGGTATCACCCCTTTTGTAAGGAATATTTTTATGAACACCATCGGCCATAGCAACAAATCCCCAAACTCTTCCTGATTGTTTTCCAGCAATCGTCTGTTCTAAGACCTTGATAAATTTCTTACCATTCTTAAAGTTGATATTGAATTCTTTATTAAAACCACCCCATTTTTTATACTTTTGAATTATATTCTTTTTTAGATTTTCAAGAGCTATGTTCATATCTTTATTTGGATTGTTAGGGTCTATTAAATTTTCTACAACCTTTTCTTTTTTCTTTGGTTTTGATAAGCTTATCGGGTCAGGAGCGATTCCATTGATAAAATTAAAACTCATTATATTATATTTCCTTTACTTTTCATACCTTAATATACGAAAGAAATACTATACTTGTCAAGCTTTTTTTTATTTTATTTTTATGCCTCCGCGGCTTGGGGGGTCTGTGTCGTCTACAACTATTTCTTTTTTTATTTCTTTATCTAACTTTACTATCTTATCTTTTTTATCTCTCTTTAGAGTTTTATTCTTTGCATACATATCATACATTCTTCCGATAGAATCTTTGTCCCTATCCTCTCTTTCAATCATATGATTAAATGCTAAGACTAAAGATAATGCTAATGGGTCGAACACGAATATTAATACAAATATAAAAAATTTAACAACTGTATCTATGTCAGTTTCGAATGCTCGTGCGAGATAAATTGCTGGCCCAACATCAACACCTGTTTCAATTAAACTTAGTTCTAAGTCAGATATGTTTGATTTTATGTCAAGTATATTTTGATTTACTTTTTGTATTTGTGGATTATAACTTTCTCGAAGTTGTCTTCTAGCAGTTCTATAGTTCTCAGGTAAATCGTTTACCTGTTCATCAAGTTCTTCTTTTAAGAAAACCTTATCTTCTTCTAATTGCTCTAACCTATCTTCTAGTGCTAGAAGTTCGGTAGATTGTTTTTCAAAGCCTATTGTCGCTCCTTGATAAGCGTTAGATAGATATCCGAAGATACCTGCGGATGTTATAAGAACCAAAACAATAACACCGATTGTCATATAGGTTCTTAATATTTTATTCACATCATTCCAAAATCTATATAAGAAAGATGCGGCAACTAACTTACCAAATTCTAATGAACCTGCCATTACAATTACTGATAGTCTAGCTCCTGCGAATAAACTTGATAATCCGAATACACTAAAAAATGCGGCGCTACCTGCAACAAGAGCTGCTGATAATCCGACATAAGTTTTTAGGTTTTTACTTCTTTCCAATCTGCTTCCAATATTTTATTACATATATAATAAGTATCTCCGTTCAAGAGAACGGCGTCCGCTAGGGTATAGAGTTTTTTAAGCTCTGATGGAGTATTTACTAGGGTTGTAACCTTATTAGCCGACACCGTTCCAAGAACAACATATCTGTCATTATTAGCAGATATGATTTTCATTAAGAGATTTTTACAGAGTGCTTTTTCGGTTTAGCTGGCTCTATCTTTGGAATCTCGATGGATAGTAATCCATCCTTGAATGATGCCTTGATTTTTTTCCCATCTAATTGTTCACCTAATTCAAACTGTCTCTTAAATGATGAGTGTTTTAATTCTCTACGAATTACTTTAGCTCCTTCATCATCAAACAGTCCATGTTTATTTCCAGCAACAGTTAAGACACCATCTTCTACATCTATCTGTAAGTCCGCCTTATCTAAACCAGGTATCTCTGCAACAACACCAACTTTGTCATCGTATTCATATACGTTTACTTTTGGATATGCTGTATTAGACATTGGATTAACACCAATATTTTTAGCCATCTCAGGAAACTGAGCTGAAACTAATTGGTCAAACAATTTATCAAATGGGGTTAAAAAGGAATCCCTATCAATCATAGGGATAGTGCGATTAAAGACTACTTTAGTCATTGTATTTCTCCGTGTTTACTTTTTGTCAAACTTGAGATAGATTCTTACGACATCTAATCTCTTTATTTTATCGACCTCACATGAGCGTCGAATTTTTAGATAGAAAAATCAGAGTTGCTTCAAAGAAGATTTTATTGCTCTATCAATTCATTTTCTATCATAAATAAATATAAGGGGTAGTCATTTTTAAGTTGTTATTATAGTGAGAACTAAAAATTGTTCTACCCCATTATATTTTAGAGCGGGATAACAGAACTGCCCTGCTCCTTCTTCGATGGTATCGAAGCGTATCTCTCTTGATACTTCTCCCGCAGACGATGGAAATTTATGGGGATGTTGGATTAGAGATTACCAACAACTTTCTCGCTCAGATTTATTCTACCTTGTACCTACTACCCATCAGTTAAGATGATGCACCTCTTAGATGGTTAATCTACGTCAATGCGAGTATAACCTCTGTAGTATTGCTTTATCTCTCTGAGTTTAGATTGATTCAGCCACTAAGTTGGGATTTCAGTTTTACCCTTACCCAAAACAAGGTCTAAAGAATCTCTTCTTTATCTTTTCTGAAAGTACCTTCTCCAACTACTATCGTAGGGTATTGTCAACATTTAGCCGAATACCAACTCACCACAAGTCTTGGAGCGGATTGCCTTATGGGCTTCTAAAGCTTACCCATTGTTCAGCCAATCCCATATAGAGTTAATTACTCTCTATACTTTCCTATTTCCAAATTGTCAAAAAACATTTGCATCTTATTTCAGACACATAATATAAGTATAATGGAATCTTCCAAAATACAATTTTTTTTTCTAATCAAATATATTTACGGCGTCGCTCACTTGATTCACTAATAAAGTTATTGTAACTCCAAGTGTAGCACCATAACCAAAATATAACCATTTGTTTTCGAACCAACTTGGCTTTACTAACTTAACTTTATCTTCTGTAAGTTTAAGTTGTTCGTTAGTTAAAGTTAGCTCTTCGTTCGTAAGTTTAATTTCTTCTTCGAGTGTTGTTATCATAACTGCTTTTAAACTATCTTGATAAGATAACGAGTCCACCATATTTTCTAAATAGATAAAATCATTTTCTAAATTAATTACCTCTTCATCTGTAAATGTAGTTTGAGATAATCCTACTGATAGGAATAGTAGTATTAAAAATTTGTTCATATTAATAACCTCTTAGTAACGTGTCTAATTCTGCCCATGCTTGCATACCCGTGGAAAAACCAAACAATATTTTTAAAAGAAGAAACCCTGCTGTTAAAATTAGAATCATCTCAACAACATCAAATAATTTTATAACCGTTTTATGTTCCATTATTTTTTACGAGCTCTTCTCTTTAATGATGATGCAGCTTTCTTAGCTGTTTTCACATTAGGCTTTTTCTTTGGTGGTGTCTTTACAGCTTTCTTAACTTCAGTTTTCTTTTTCTGTACTACAGCTTTTTTCTTTTGTACTACTTTTTTAGCCTTGGTAACTTCTTTGACTTTCTTATCAATTTTTTTAACCTTAGCTTTTTTCTTAGCAGTAGCTTTACCACTTAAACCTAAAAGACCTAAGATAGCAAATACTATTTTGAATAATGATTTCATATCAACTTCCTGTTTTAATTAATTCTTTCTATTACTTCGGATTTAGAGATTGCACCTGTAAACCTGCTTACTTCTTTATTACCATCCATAACTACAGTCGTTGGTACTGAACGTATACCAAACTCGGCTGCTTGTTCACCATCTTTATCAACATCAATAAACTCAATGTTATGTCCCTCACCGGCTAATTCTTTCATTACAGGTTTAAATACTTTACATGGCCCACACCACGTAGCACTAAAATATTTTAATGTTTTCATTTAATCACTCTTTCTAAAAATGTTCCTTCGATAAAATGTAATCTGCCTGTTAAATCTTGTACCTTAATCTTTTCATTACGATTAGCATAGCTCTCATACATTTTAGGTAAAAGAACAATATCATTTTTATAAAGCATACCATTCACACCAGGATAATCTTTGGTAACTCTTAGCTTAATGTTTTCTTCTCTTCTTACCACCTTGACCTCTATATTTTTTAACAGTCTTTTTCTTTGTACCTCGACCAGCACCTTGTCGTGTTTTTTTACGTGAGGTATTTTTTCTTTTATTATCGGATGTTACAACTCTTGCCATTTTAAATAAGTATTCCTAATTGATTGGAAACATAAAATATTTTTTCCATATTAGAATTCCATGTACACTCAGATATATTATTAAGTATATTCTTAGCTTCAGTAGAAGTAATCTTTCTTTGATAAATTTCACCATCAATACCGAATGTTGATTTATCTGTAAATGCCATATTATTAAGAACTTCTCTAACTTTTTTAAAATTTAAATATCTCTCGAATGTACTACCTAATTTATAATTTGATTTATCAGCTAACACTAAATAATTAGCGTAATCTGACCATTTGCTTTTTTTCATTTTTTTCTCCAGTTTATTATACGCGGGATGGGAAAGGAAAAAACCCATCCCACGTTTTGTTAATCTACTTTTTCTTATAAGATGAAAGTAGTTTATTTAATCTTCGTGTTAAGTTACTAACATCTTTACCAGCTTTTACCTTTCGGTTAATAACTTCTTGATAAGATTTAAAAACAATTTCATTGTCTCTTGTAGCCATATTAGACTCCTACGTTATTTGATTCAATTTTCTCTTCATTAAACAACTCATCAGAAGAACCATCATTGATGTATTTCTGAACTAACTGCTTAATAAAAACTCTTTCACTATCAGTTCCACCATCGTCCGAATATTGAGGATAGATAGTCACCTCAGCAGCCTCATCAAGATTGAAACCATCAAACATCAATCCAGCAACCTCGACCGAAGTTCTTGTTGAGATACCAGTTGTCAACTTACCAGCTTCAGACTTTGACTCAGTTCTCGTTAAGTGAGAAATCTCAGAGACAGCCTGAAGTAAATCATTGTCAACATGAGGGAACATATACTGAAGTAATCCATACTCTTCTTCATCAGTAAGAACATCCATCTCAACAATAATAAATCTGTCCATTAAAGCCTTATCCATAACTCTTGTTGAGGTGTACTCATTACCGATATTAGCGGTAGCGACAAAGGTAACACCCTCAGCGACACTAATGGTCTCTTGACCATTGGACTCGTCTAATCTTAGATACCTCTGCCCAGCATCTAAAACAGTCATCAGAATATTCCAAGCATCTGGATGAGCTCTTGATAACTCGTCAAGAAGAATAACAGCGTTAGGAGTTTGAATCGCCTTAACGAACAAAGACTCAGAAAAATAAGTACCCTTCTTTTTATCAAAGTGAACATTACCAATCAAGGTAGCTCTTGGGTCTTGAGTCGCTCCTAAGTTAAAATAAAAGTCTGGTCTATCAAGTGAATTGACCAAAGACTTGGCTGCCATAGTCTTACCACATCCGGCAGGACCTGTCATTAGAATATTCTTACCTCTAACCGCCGACCTCACAAGATATTTCCACTTTAGTTCTTTCATAACTAAGCCTTGAGGTTTTAGAGAATAAGAGTTATGGATAAAATTCATAACCTCTGCGTGGTCAGTTGGAACATCTACTGATGGAACCACCACTTGAGGAACTGTTGTTGATTCATAAACAGACATAGGAACAGCCCACCAATAATTTTTACCAGCCTTATTAACCCTCTGTTCAAGAGCAGTACCATTTTCGTAAGCCCTCTTCCTAGCGCCTGTAGTTATTTGAGAAGTGTATTTATTACCATCACTATCCCAAGCGTTAAATCTATTACCGCTTTTTTCTACTTTTACAACTATACTATTCATTTGTTATTTTTCCTTTTTTTAACTTAAATATCATACCTAAAGATACGAAAGAAATGCAATACAAGTCAAGCTTTTTTTTCATTTTTTTTCATTTTTTTTTCAACTAACTTAACGACTTGATTAGCCGCTTCGTCCCACATTCCATCCCAAGGAACAGCTGTTTTATATTTATCGTATTCATTTTTTAATATATTGATTATCCTATCTCTCATAGTATAAATTCCATAACACTATCGATATCATAAACTCTGTTCTTAGTTTCGATATGTTGATTATAAGGCCTGTCCATTAAAATAAATCCATTAGACATACCTCGTTTTTCAACCCAATAATTATAATTGTTAGGTGAGTCATCTACCAAGTAATCAACTTGAACATCTGGTTTCTCATAACCTTTTCTAAAGTATATTGTATCAAAGTTTAAACCGTGATTACCTAACCAAGATAAAGTGTGATATCTTGCGTGAGTCTTCTGAGAAGTTACACAAACAAAACTTACATCAGAGTTATCAAGTTCGTGATAGTGACTAATTAAATTTTTCATCTGTCTAACGTTCTCTTCGAACGCTGGTGATTCACCCATAATTTCTTTAGAGTAATCTTCCCAATATATCTTTTGTATTTCGGGCTTATCTACTGTAAAGTTATCGGATAGTTTCCAATTATTAATACCAGTATAATCCTCTGGTAAATAATTTGGATAATGTTCTGTAACTACCTTTTCTAAACCTTGACAGAAATCTCTCAAGACTCCATCTACATCAATTCCTATTTTCATTAGTTCTTCTCCAAGAATTTTTTGTTCATTGTTTTTGAAACTGACATTACTGAAGTCACATCAACAAACTCAGCGTCACTACCATACATGGTTTTGAAATCAGCCGATGTAGACTCTCTTTCATAACTACCACCGATAAAGTAAGACAACACCTTGATACCTCTGTTTCTAATCTCGTTAACCATTTTCTTGGTGTGATTAATAGCCTCATCGTTATAGTAAGATAAGTCACTATTACTAAACATTGGCATCCCATCAGAAAAGTTTAAGAAGTATGAATCCCTATCATTGGTGGTGGGAACAATTTCGTCCATCACGGCTTCGAAACATAACCCTTCAGGTGTTGTTCCCGCCACTCCGATATGAGGGAAAAGTCTTCTTACTTTATCAAACTTATCGACCCTTGAATCATAAGCCAGTAAAATACAAGGATAACAATCAGAATTTCTACTTCTGTAATTACCACTATCTTGCGTAGTTCTGATTGAAACAACCACGTCAACATTTTGAATCATTGAAGCCGCCTTACAAATAGCGACAACAGAGGTCATTGCGTTTTCCCACTTCTCTCCATTCATACTACCACTCGCGTCAACCGAGATATGTAAGAAAGCGTCAGAGTAACTCTCAGTAAAAGTAGTTTGGAAAACTCTCTCGTTACCAAAACCTAACTCAGCAACAAGTCTCTTATCGATACGACCACTATCAAGTCTTGACCACTTGGTATCTCTTGACTCCCCACGAACTTGCAACTTCTTACCTAATCTCGTTCCAAGAGCGATACCATCCTCAACAAAGCCTCTTGCCACCTCATCTTCATCTCTCCAAGAATATCTTGAGTAACGACTCGTATAAAGACACTGTAAGATATTTGAATCAATCAAAGACTTAGTAAGATTTCTAACAACCAAACACTTAACGCCGTTCTTACTCCAACCAACGTTCTTACCAACTTCTTCGTAAGTCATTCCACTAGCTTCTACATTACCAAGTTCACTCTGAATCTTCTTGGTGACTTTTTTCTTCTGAATGTCACCTTTCATAAACTTTTCTTGTTTTCTAATAGCGTTATCTAATTGTCTTTTTTGATTAGCACTCAACACGATATCACTACCATTATTATGACCCTGCTTTACGTCACCACTTGACATAGCATCTTTTAATCTTTTGAACTCTTCATCAGAAAGTGTTTTTGAATCACCTTCACCACCACCATTCTCAGTAGATTCTTCATTACCATTAGAAGCAGGTTTTTTTATCTTGTCACCATACTCATCAGTTTCTTCAATACCATCTTGTAAGTTATCAAAGATAGTAGCCAAGATTGATGAAGCCACAGAAAAAGCTTCTTGTGTACTTTTTAATCTACCAATGTTTTTGATATCAATAGTATTCCAAATATCTCTTAAACCATTAAGAGCGTTTAGATTAGTGTTGACATTAGTAAGATTAATAATCCTAAACATATAAGACTCAATCACCTCATCGGTATGTTCAGTTGATTGAAGAGCCTTATCAATAATCTTTGCGTAAAAATATTTCTCATACATTGAGTGGTAGTAACCCTTGTAGCCAGGCGAGGTAGTAAAGACAAAGTTGTCGATTCTTCTATCCTCTACATAGTTAAGTAAATTCTTAACATGAGACATAACCTCGTGACGACTAAAACCTTTTTTCTCACCAAGTAAATATAACTCCTCTTGAATCTCATATTCAAGATTCTTTAAGAAACTGAAATCAGAAAGTTTAATGTGAGAACCCTCGTGAAGAGCCAGACCAACAGAACTATCAAATAGTTTGTCATCTAACTTAGAACTGATAGTAACAGTCTTACCATCGGTGTAAGAATTACCAGCGGTAGTAAAGTTTACCTTGATGTCAGATTCGCCAGTTACGATTGTAACAAAGTTTGCGATAGCTCTTCTATAACCAGCCAAAGCAACAACATCAACCTTTGGTTTTTGTACTATCTCATCCTCATCAAATATGGAAGTATTCCTTTTGTCCCAACCATCATCGAGCCAAAAAGAAGAATAGTGTTTCGAATTCATATTTTTTCCCTTATTAATCATGACTTAATATAACAATAAAATGCAATACGTGTCAAGCTTTTTTTTATTTTTTTTTCGCACAATACCAAGTACAATATTTACCATCTTTGTACTTAACTACTGCTTTAATCTTTTTACATTTATCACAATTCATAACTGAATATACGAATAAAATGCAATACGTGTCAAGCTTTTTTTTATTTTTTTTTGAGGGGTGGGTCGGATTCGAACCGACGAACATTGGTTTTGCAAACCACTCCCTTGACCACTCAGGCACCACCCCATATAAAAATCTACGTAACCTTTATTTTTTTTATTTCTACATCCTCTATATCGCTTGTCTTTGGGTACGTAAGTTGAGGATGTTTTAAACCCTTACGTGCTTTTCTTATTTCTGATTTACTTCCTAACAGATAAACATATCTGTGCTTTCTTAATTCTTTCTTTACCCAAAAATCTTTTGGAACTAATCCACGTAGTTTATCTATATCATTAGTTCCGTAGTATGGAAAGATTGTTCTACCGTGTTGCCACTCTCCGTCTTCTTCCCATTTAAATAACCAACTATCATTAGGTCTAATTCTGTTACCTTGATAAATCCAATTAGTAGCCTGATAGATTGTTCCCACGTGTCCCTCTTGTGGGTCAGCGTATGATATTAATGCTTTGATATGTGGTTGATTTTCTTTTAACCACTTGAATCCTTGACCTATCAAATACGATTCTATATTACTACCATAACCATCGTGTATAAATAATCTCACCAACTCGTACGCATTCTCTCTTGGTATCTCGGTTGATATTGATGCACCTGAGTGTCTACCTATTGGGTCACCATAACATATAGTTCCTATAAGTTTCTCATCTGGCTCATCAAAGAACTTATGGCTAGAACCATCAGAATAAAATAATCCTAAAGCTACACTAACCTTAGTCCATCGATGAGAGTAATGATTTTTTATAATCATAGCTTTAGATATCTTTCTGTCTATCTCTCTAATCGATAGCTTTGATATATCTACTTTATTTTCATCGCCCATTTTCTCATTCTTTTTGGTAGAACTTCCCATCCATTTAACTCATCTATAATCTTTGATTTACTCGTCATACTAATCTTATCTTTTACATATAACTCTTTTAGATAGGTCACAGTGTTTTGATAACCATTGTCCTTATAATATAATATTGTGTTATTGAATAGGGTGTCATAATCCATATGCTCAATAGTACACACATCCTTGATAGGTTTCTTTACAGGCTTTGGATTGTAATAATTATGCCAGTATTGTTCTAACCATTTATCCCAATCACCACCAACAGATTTATATTTTCTAACATTACCTGTACTACGCCTATCCATACGTTTAAGATTATTAGATGTAGTCTTGGATACAGGCTGAACATAACCGCCTGTCTTGTGTGGATATACTGTGTGAGCTGAGTAAGCCTCAACCTCACTACAATCTAAACATTCTGCATAACCTAATTTATATCTTTGTTCATCTATGATATTTTCACACTTCTTACACTCCACTAAAAGTCACCATCAGCTACTTGGAATGTAGTAAGTCCTAAAGACCTCCAAAGCTTTACAACCCTATCTCTGTCATCAACCACAAGAAAGACATCATTGATATCTACGTGTTCATCTAACATATCTTTTTTCAATACCCAATCTGGCGTGAAGTGATTAGTTTCTGAATCTCTCATAACTAATTTATGAAAA
>Ga0208666_1001126_pt1 | contig 12101 bp, 23 predicted proteins | sample 5B_taG_FD_184078 | JGI IMG/M metagenome (GOLD analysis project Ga0208666, IMG submission 184078) | Marine viral communities from the Subarctic Pacific Ocean - 5B_ETSP_OMZ_AT15132_CsCl metaG (SPAdes) (version 2) | ecosystem: Environmental > Aquatic > Marine > Oceanic | place: Pacific Ocean...
AAAGAGAATGGCAAGCACTACAAGTACTCGTATGTCAAGAATGAATGGGCGAACGAAACGATGGTGTTCGAGTGTGATGCAGATGGAGGAGTAGAGAAGCATGTGGATCTTGCGATGGGTTCTGGTTATGTTCCATCCTCTGAGATGATGAAGAAGGTGTGTGTATCATGAAACAAATTAATAATCAACTCAAGCAAGGTATCTGCGAAGTGACTTGGACGGACTCATACGGAGTCGAGCATAAGACATCTGGGACGCTATCAACGATTCATCTCAACGACGATTATGAGAATCCGTATCCGAAAGGAAATCACGTTGTTTCTATGTGGGATGTGGTTGAGGAAGAATGGATTGAGATTCCGAACATTCGGATCGTGGATTGTGAACGATTGACGGGAATTGGTGTGAAGGATGATGTCGATAAAGTAAACATAGATACGATGGAAGAATTTCTCTACGATGACTATTATCGGGGTGAAGAAAAACCCTCATGGATGTGAAAATGAAAATGAATGTGATTGTTGAAGAAGAGTACGGATATCGTTACTGGTTGTGGGAAGTGAAGACCAAAACCAAGAATGCTCTGAAGAACTACTTTGGAAATGTGATCACTCCAAAAGAAGACAATTATTGGTATTGCGTTGGATTTCCGACAGATCACTTCATCGGAGAATGGAAGGAAATCGAATGGGGAGAATACACGGATCGACTGGCAAGTGATAATTTCGACGCCGTTGCACACATTCACGAACACCATGACAGTTGGATTAGATTTTCTGGGTTATAAATAAAGTGTATTCAGGAGACATGATTGCATGAAGAGTTTTAAATCATTTCTGACAGAGAAGAAGATTATAGTTGGTAATGGTGCCAAGTATGGTCAAGTTATCTTTTTAGCAGGTGGTGCGGGTTCGGGAAAAGGATTCGCAATTCAATATTTTCTTGAAGGAAATAAATTCAAGGTTCGGGATGTTGACGAATGGAAACAATCTCTTCTCAAGATCGCTGCACTCAAGAAGAAATACCCCAAGATTCGCCGGTTGGATTTGAGAAGACCAAAAGATGTTGCAAAGTTGCATGATTTTGTTGAAGAGAAGGGTATCAAAGACAAGACTCTTTCACTCATGTTGTCTCAGGCGAAAAGAGGAAGACTTCCAAACATCATCTTCGACATCACTCTGAAAAAGAAAGAGAACATCACAAAGGTTCTACCGATGTTGATGGAAGTGGGATACAGTCCAAGGGACATTCACCTTGTCTGGGTTCTGACAAACTACTACATTGCAGTTCAGCAGAACAAGGATAGAGACAGAGTTGTTCCTGACGATATTCTTCTCGACACACACGAAGGTGCATCGAACACAATGTGGAATTTTATCAATGCAGGAACTCCCGCGACACTGGACGGTTCTGTTCATGTCGTGCTTGGTGGTAAGAAGCATACTGTTTTCTGGAAGCACCCAAAGACTGGAAGAGAGATGAGTCCGAAAGATGGTGGTTCTGTTCTCATCAAAGACTTTAAATATATGACGGTAAAGGACACCGGGAAAAATATGAAAGATGAGAATGCGTTGAAGTCTGAGATTTTGAGTTGGATTCGGGACAACGCTCCAAAGTCAGACAAAACAAAGGAATTGTTTGGTTCTGGACAAGATGGTATCAACGAAGAAACAGAAATTCTTCCAGACATCTATTGTGACATGGACCAAGTGCTTGCGGACTTCTTAGGAGGGGCGGAGAGAGTCCTAGGCAAAGCCTACACCGATAAATCCTATTGGATGAGAGATGACACGGGTGATAAGAAAGAAGAACTTTCAAAGAAGGCACCGAACCTATTTAAGAATCTTGAGTGGATGCCAGATGGCAAAAAACTATGGAACTTTATTCAGAAGCATGAACCCAAAATTCTTTCTGCTTTTCCGGGTTGGAACAAGAATGCAAGAAGAGACAAAGCATCTTGGGTGAATCGTCATCTGAATGTTTCTTCGGAAAATACACATCTAGTAAAAAGACCAGAGAAAAGGCGATACGCCGTTTCTAAAAAAGGTCAACCGAATGTTCTCATCGATGATCATCCAAAGAACATTAAAGAATGGCAGGCTGCTGGCGGAATCGGCATTCTTCATCGAAGTGCAGCAGAAACAATAAAGAAACTCAAAAAGATGGGTTTCTGAACTTGCAGTGGCTTTTGTATGGAGGTATAATACTCGTATGAACCCAGACTCTTACAATACTGTTGATTGCACCGTTTACACCATGATACACCCTGACGGTGATCACACGGTGGTATTTCATGTTTACAAGAACGAAGTGATTATTAAAACCACCAGCACCCCATCGAGAGTCACTCTGGAGGAAGCAAGAAAAGCGTGGTACAATCTACTTGGTAAGGGTTACACTCTGTCAAACAAGTCTGTCATGCACGATATGAAGAAGTTTAACAGAGCAAAGAGAAGGGAAGAGAAAGCAGCACTCCACCACATTTCTGATTTGCAGGAGATGCGAGTCAACCCAAAAGACTACTACAAGAACTATGCACTCGAAGCATGAAACGAAAAACAAGAAAAATCAAGTCACGAAGAGTGGATAGAGATATGTTCGGAACCCCAAAGAACCGTGCGAAGACATGGGGTCGTGAAGAAACTCAAAAGAAAAACAGAGTGAATGCCAAGAAAGACATTCAGGAGGAAATGAATGGTTGATATTAGATATACCCGTGAAGATATGATAAGCAGTTTACAAGAAAATATCTGCACAGTCATTTTTGAAAAGAAGAACAATGAGATTCGACAAATGCATTGCACATTGAATATTGAATTTGTTCCCGAGATTCTTAAAACAAAAGGCAAAGGAAAATCAATAAACGAATCCGTCATTTCTGTTTGGGATACAGAAAATTCTGGATGGAGAAGTTTTCGTGTTGGTTCTGTTCTTCAGTTTGATGTTTTAGAGGCGATTAGTGCGGCAGTAAAGAAGGTCCCAAAACAGATAGTAGAAGAGACTGCTAAAGCATCAGCCGAAGCAACTTCTGAAATGACAAAAGGAGAACAGAAATGATGAATGCAGAAGAACCAATGATTACGGTGATGCAACATCAGGTTACCGGAGAATATACAATCCATGTGAATAATTTTGATTGCGATTCATCCGAAGGATACACAGAACAAGAGGTGGAAGATTTAATTATTCACCTACAGAGAGGTATTCGACACCTAAATAATTTCCGAGAAGAGAGTGATTATACTCAAATGTTATTCGGAAAGGACTCTTTGTATGCCGAAGAAAACCCCGAATCAAGATGAATGGGTTTCAGACCTAGTAGACTTGGCAGAATCTGCCGTTATTGGATATGAAAAATATCTAAAAGATGAGTTGAATTATCGTGAACTTGCTCGTATAATGAAACAGTTGAGAGGACACTTACCACTTGGTAATTTTTCAGGAATGACTGGTTCAAATAAAAAGTGAAGGCTGGTAACTCAGCGGTCAGAGTACCCGACTCATAATCGGAGATGCGTGGGTTCGAGTCCCACCCAGCCTATTGAGGATTTATATTATGGAAAAATCAAAAATTACAATTGAATATGATGACTGCATGAAGGAAAAGCATGTGCAGAAAAAGGTGAAGCGTCCAGGCGGAACTGGATACATTCTTGACCGAGAGGTAATAAAGGTGAAAGATCCCAAGTGTTGGGAAGTCATCACGGTGACGAATTGTATGACCTTTACGCCTGGGTATCGTCTCAACAAGAAGCAAGTGGAAGCACTTTGTCGCAACCCAAAGTACGACGTAGAGATTGGTTTGCCTGGCCAGTTTCGTAAAACAAACAGCAAATATTGATATAAAGGAAAAATATAATGAGTGCTGAACGAATTGAAGAAATGTACGCAAAGAAGTACAACACAACCACAACGAGCAGAAAAGATATTGGAGACATCTATGTTGACGGTGTTCCGATCAATATCAAGTCAAACAATGTCAACAAGAATAATTATTCCCCAAATCTAGTAAGTGCTGAAAAGTTGTTTGATCATCTCAGCGATTCTCAGAACAAGTTGAAGTTCATGTTCGTTGACTACGAACAGACTAGTGATGGAGTTAACATTCTAAACGAAACTCTAGTAGATGCAGAACACGTTTCTTGGGATTGTCTTAAAATTCAGGCTCAAGGTAGAGGTGTCATTCAAGTAACTTCTGATCGTAAGATCGATACGAACCAGACACGCGAAAAGTTTCTTGCAGGATTTAAGTCAAAGTATCAGGACTTCATTGCAAGAGAAAAGGTAAAGTTGGAAGAGTTGAACAGAAAGTTTGGTAATGGCTAGAAGAGTAATTGATAAGTTTGATCTCGAAGCAGAACGAGAAGGTAACGCAATCAAGGGACATACTGTTCTTCGTAGAGGACAGGGTAAGGGTATCACCAAGCAACGCAATATGCATCGCTTGGGTGATTGCGTGATTACAAATCGTATCATTAAGCGTATGGGAGTTATGAAATGAATTGTCTTGATTGCAGTAACGAAATTCCACAGGCACGACTAAATGCAGTTCCTGATACAGACTATTGTGTAAATTGCGCCGATAAGCACGCACAACCTTTTGTTGCTCGTATGGTTTATAATCACAAGACTGCTGGTGAAGTTTTCATTGCAAAGGGCAAGGAGAATGTTCGCCGACTAAACAGAGAATATGAAAGGGCACGATGAAAATTCTAGAAGAAACAAAACTTGATTATAGTGACGTTCTAATTAGACCAAAGCGTTCGGTTCTTGAGTCTCGCAAAGACGTAGACTTGAACCGGACGTTCACATTCAAGAACGGATTGAAATGGACTGGTGTTCCAATTGCTGCTGCAAACATGGATACGACTGGCACAATTGCAATGGGAAAGTCTCTTGCTCGTCACGATATGATTACATGTCTAAGTAAACATGGACATCAACCAGAAGACTGGCAAACTTTAACTCACGAAGAAGAAAGTAATATGGCTCTTTCTTTCGGAATCAAAGATCGAGATTTACTAGTTACTAATACAGGATTCTCAAAAGAATTTGCATATCATTGGGACTTCTTCTGTCTTGATGTTGCAAACGGATATTCACAGAAATTTGTTGACTTTGTTAAGGAGGTCAAGGATCTATGGCCGGAGAAAATTATAATCGCGGGGAACGTAGTAACAGCGGAGATGACGGAAGCACTGCTCCTCGCAGGCGCGGATATTATCAAGATTGGCATCGGACCCGGGAGCGTATGTACAACGAGGAAGATTGCGGGGGTTGGGTATCCTCAACTGTCCGCAGTAATCGAATGCGCCGATGCAGCACACGGTCTGGGCGGGTTCATCATGGCGGATGGCGGGTGTCAATCACCGGGTGATGTCGCAAAAGCCTTCGGTGCAGGTGCAGACTTTGTTATGCTAGGGGGAATGCTCGCTGGACACGAAGAATGTGCAGGAGAACTCGTCACAGACGATTCAGGAGCGTCTCACAAGGTGTTCTATGGTATGTCTAGTACCACCGCAATGGATAAACACAGTGGTGGTGTAGCGACGTACAAAGCGTCTGAGGGTAAGACGGTGCAGGTGCCATATCGAGGACTTGTCGAGAATACTCTACAGGATATCATGGGTGGTGTCCGAAGCGCCTGTACATACACGGGTGCAAGAACCATCAAACAACTTCCTAAGTGTACGACCTTTGTGCGAGTAAATCGCCAGTTGAACACTGTATTTGGAGATTCATAATGGTAGGCGAAATTACAGTATTGATTTGTTTTAGCATTCTTTTTGTTTTATCCTTGTATTTGTTTTTCAGGGGTGTAGAATATAGGGAATCAATCGATAGGTTGATCAAGCAAATTGAAGAACTTAGAGAAGCCAATCAAAATCTTTCTCAGATAGTTCAAGAGGACATTGAAAAACTTGAGAGATTTGAGGCAGATTGTGGATGAAAAGAATGATTAGAGAATTGAGAAAACCAACGATTTATATTGCAGGTCCCATGAGAGGATTTGATGACTATAATTATCCTGCGTTTGACAGACAACAGAAGGTTCTGGAAGAACAGGGTTGGAATGTAATCAATCCCGCAGAGATGGACAGGAATGATGAAAAACCAATTAACGGACCTATGCAGTTCGACCCAGATAACAACTATGAAGACCATGAGTATATGCGTCAAGCACTCAAGCGAGACATGGTTGCCATTTGTGACGAGTGTACTGCAATCTATATGATGTCGGAGTGGGAAAAGAGTCGAGGTGCAAAAACAGAATGGCATCTTGCAAAGGCCCTTGGACTTGACATTTATTATGAATCGCCATTACCATCAGAGTTGGAATTGAAACACTGACTCATTTAGGGTCAGTAACTCAGTTGGTAGAGTAGCGGTCTTTTAAACCGTTCGTCGCGGGTTCGAGTCCCGCCTGACTCATTGATTGCCAATTTATGTGGTCTAAAGTTTGACCACATTTAAACACACGAAGAAGAGGCAGAAAAAAGAATGATTTTATCCAGTAAAAGGATTGACAATTAGAATAGTATAGAGTATACTATTAGTATAACAATCAGGGAACGGATACGACTGCGACGAGTATCTAACCCTTTCTTACTTAGAGTCGCATTAGTTTTTAGGAGTTCATAATTATGAGCAACACAGTTTCAAAGAAGCGTCGAGTAATGGATTATCTTGCCAAGGGCAACACCCTTACTGCTTCACAAGCAAAGAGCCGATTCGGTGTCGGTAACATGCGTGCAACCATGAGCAACATCAAGTCACAGGTTGAAGCATACGGTAACTGGAGCGTTACCACCAATGATACCCCCAGTGGTAAGACTTCCTACGGAATGGATTTCAACGGTTACACTGATAACCCACATGCGATCCGTGCAGGACTCTGCTGATCCGAGTCTTACCTACCATGATTTTAGTTGATTGAGTGGTGTCAATCGAATGGAGTGGATTATATTATGCAGGCTCGTTTTGTATCCTGTTGAATCTGCAAGTGCTGTAGAGAGTACTAACTAAAATCGATTATGCCCGGCGGGGCTTAACCGCCTCGCCGGTGCTTTGACAATTGAATAAAGATATGTGGGAATTAATTACTCCCGCATAGGACGGTGACAGAATGTTTTTTGTTATTGGAAATAATGTATGCGGTTCCCTGTAGTGGGGTGTGAATGCTCAAATGAGTGTAGCAGAGTTTAACTGACTCAAGCGTAGTGCGAGTAGGGAATAATCAACTAGATGACCCCGAAAGTTGAAGGTAAATGTTAATCCTTCCCGTCCATGATTTCCAGAGGGACGGTAGGTTGAGTCTTTATAAAAAAGATTCCTTACCGTCCCTTTTTTTATTTGCAATTGCACCATACATATAGTAGAATACTTATGTACAAGGAGAACATTATGAGTATAGAACCAAATGAAAGTGTAATTCGTGGATTGAAGGCAAAACTTACATATGAAAGTTGTGACTTAATTTGCACTCCTGCGGATCGATGCACATGCAACCAAGTACTGGATGATATTTCTGCCGCAAACGACTGGATCAATTCTTTACCGGGAAGTGTTACGGTGTGCGAAAATGTACAAGAGGAATGTGAAGATGGTTGATGGGCAAGCAGGAAAGGGTGGTAGATATAGACCCGTAGATCAAAAGAAATACGATGCAGGTTGGGAATCTGCATTCGGAAAAAACAAAAAAACTAAACCCAAAGAAAAGAAAAAGGATACTAAAAAATGAGTGAAACACAAATTGTTAGATTGAGTACTGGTGAAGAAATTGTTGCCAAGGTAACAGAGAATGATGATAGTTATACATTGAAGAATCCCGCTATTCTCATTCCTGCTGGTAGAGATCAACTTGCATTTGGACAGTGGTTGCCATATGCGGATATTGAAAATGGAATTGAAATCAACAAGAAGTATGTTGTGTTTGTAATCCCACCAATGACTGAACTGGTAAACCAGTATAGTTCTTCATTCGGTTCTGGTATCGTAGTTCCCGAGAAGGGACCTATCTCCGGTGCTGGTCTTAAACTTACAACGTGAGGTAAAATATAATGTCAAATAAAAATCATGATCCTGCGACATCAACTCGAATTAAGGTAGGTTCTCCTCGCGTTTCAAAGAAGAGAAAGGGTAACGCACCCTCGAAAACTTCTCGAAGAGGAAACGGTAAGAAACTCAGGTGACACAGAGCGCCTGTAACTCAATTGGATAGAGTAGCGGCCTTCTAAGCCGCAAGTTGATGGTTCGAGTCCATCCAGGCGTGTTTATAATGACTCCCGTGAAACTTAAAAAACTAACCGACATTGCACTTCCCACGGCGCTATCAATTACTCGTCCCAAGAAACATGTATCGATTATCGTTCGTAAGAATGAAGTTGTTGCAATTGGTACGAATAATTTTCGGACTCATCCGAAGGCGAAGGAATTGGGTTACAGGTTTGACGAGGTGCATTCAGAATTGGATGCACTCTTGCGTTATAAAGGACCAAAGGATAATCTTAAATTGTTCAATTACAGGTTCAATCGTTTTGGTGATATGCGAATGAGTAAACCATGTTGCAATTGTTTGAAATGGTGTCTTGCATTGTTCGATGATATATGGTATACTACTAACACAGGAATGGTTAATATAAAGGAGACCAATAATGTATGATGTTGGAGAAAAGGTAGTAATTAAAGAATCACTGAAGCAGGGGGTAATATCTGAAGTGAATGAGGATAAGATTCGTGTGACATGTGAGGATGGTTCCTCTAATTGGGTAAACAACGAACAGGTCGCAAAACTTCTTCTTGACGAAGCACCCAACGGTAATTTCCTACAGGACTGAGCATGTTTGCAATAATTTGTATTCCTTTGGTAGTTTATGCGTGCTATAAGTTTGCTTGCAGTACAATTTATGATTTGTCTAATGAATCAAAGGCACAGTTTGGACAAACCATGTTGGGTATGATTACAGCACAGAACTTTTGTGCAGCGTTTTTGATTGTTCTTGACTTGATTATTGGATTCCCAAAGTATCTAGCCATTATTGCAGTTGTTATTTGTTTTATATGTACTGCGATTGAGATTTTTCATGTGAAGAAAATACTCATGGGTGATGTTCCATTCTTTGAAACCAAAGAACAATTCCATAAGAGACTAAGAGAGCGAGCGTAGCCCAATCGGCAGAGGCAACGGACTTAAAATCCGTCCAGTGTGGGTTCGAGTCCCACCGCTCGTATTGACTCGTAACTCAGTGTGGTAAGAGTGGGTGCCTTATAAGCGCCTGGTCGTGGGTTCGACTCCCGCCGAGTCTATTAGTAACCAGAACTATATCCACCACCTCCACTACTAGGCATACTTGGTGGTGGTGTTGTTGGTGCGGGAGTTGTTATTCTTCTCGGTGCAGGAGTTGTGGTGGGTGCGGGAGTTGTGGTGGGTGCGGGAGTTGTCATGTTCATTCTTGGTTCAGGAGTTGTAGTAATCGGGGAGAGTGTGGGTGTGGGTGTGCTTAGGATGTTAGTACTAACAGAACTTACTGAGTCGGTGGAATCGATCCCACAACAACATTCTGTAACACCAAACCAACCATCAATGTCCAAATCTGGACAAGCATTGATTATTCTATATTTAATGCAAGTTTCCCTACCAGCACACCTTTTGGAGTCTTCATTTCCGCAAATATCAGAAGTACACGGAATATCCAATGCAATGGGTCCACGTTGAAGACACGGAAATTGTGTATTGTACTGCATACATTCAGGTGGTGGATCATACGGAGAGATACATGCATATTCAAATCCTGAATCTTCATCTAAATTCTTTCCACCACATCTTCCGTTACATCCTGTCGGTACTGGAGCCCAGCACAGTTCATCTATTCTCTTTGAATAACACTGTCCTGAACATTCGGGAACAGAACTTCTTTCTTCAATAGCAACTTCAATTTTACCACCCATTCCCGGATGGTTTGCACAATAATAAAATAAGTCCTGAGTACCAATTTGAACGTAGGTATAAGGAGTTCTGGTTCTTCCTAAAATGCCCTTCTGAACAACACCATTTATTCTTTCCGCTCCTCCATCATGAATTCCATCAGGAGTAAGTGATATCTTAAATGGATGATTTGTATTTGAATAGCCTGAACTAGTGTTACTCTTATCGCTCTGTTTAAATCTTACCCAAGTTCCGGGAGGGAGACTTATAGTTTTATTTGGTTCACCGTCAATGAAGAAAACATTCTTATAGAAACCTTGATCGGTTCTTTGTCTTTTCACAGTAACATTATAAGTTATTCTACCAGAATTTTGCCATTTAGAATATGCTTCGTCTTCTAAAGTTCTTGGAGGAACCGTAGTTATGTTTGTAGTTGGTGCAGAGTTTTGTATTGTTCTTGGTTGGACGGGCGGAGAAGGAGTTGCTTCTGCTCGCTCTGGTGGTTGAGGTAGTGCGAAAGGACTATCTTGTGTTTCTGCTGATGGGGGTGGTTCTTCTTCTGGTGCAGGAGTTGTGGTTGTTGTGACACTCTGGGTGCTTTCTACTCGGGACAACCTAACAAAAATTTCCTGTCCTACTTTGGTTGTTCCATGATTGGGAAGTTCTTCCTCCACAACTATGTGTTCGCCTCTTTCTTCGTCGATATAGAAACCAAGAACTTTAAATGTGCTTATGGTTGCTTTGTCTGCTTGGATTTCTAGAATATCATTCTCTTGGGGTTCTTCTCCCAAGACTCGTGAAAAAGAATTCAATGAGTCACTTCCGAATATATTCACCACTTCATTGATTTCTATTTTATTTGTGGTTACAACTTCCGTTGTCCATTGAATGCTATCGTTGAGAAAATATCTTTGATCGTACTTGCTGTACGTTTGACTTTCATTGTTTATGGAACTCTTTGTAAGAAAGATAAGAAAGTTGTTTGAATCAAACTTATCAAACGTGTATGTTCCGCCGATGTCATATACTTTTGAATCACCACTGAGAGGATTTGTATATTCTCCTCCTGTGACTGTTAAGGTATCTCCGCTAGACACAGTGCTTTCAAAGAATACTCTGATTTCGTCAATGTCATCTTTATTTGTAACACGACTATAATCAAATATCACAGTGTTCCCAACAAAGGTTATTGTTGGATTTAATGTTACAACTTCAGAAGAGTCTTTTAATTCTTCTAGGTATTGAGCAAATTGCAATCCGAGAAAGGTTCCTTCTCCTAGTATGGAAACCTTACTCTTTTTATTCTTTCTCGAATTGCTTCTACCTCTATTGAGCATGGTTTATCCATCAACTACCAATGTAATTAACAGTGGCTTGTCCAAGTTTACCTTCAAGTCGAACATAAACTTTGTTTAGATTATTGATCTCTAAGAATATAGATTCTCCCGGTTCAAGTAAATATCCATTGTCTGCACTATTTACTAGACTCGAATTTCCTATCAATACATTTGATTGACTGCTTGGATGATTTTTCACAGTGATACCAGATGATATTTCTAGGTTGTTGTGTACCTGTGAACTATTATTGGTTACTTTCTTAGTACCAGAACGTAAAGCGGTAGGCTTAACAATCTGGCTAATCTGTGCTTTGATATTTCCAGAATTTAAGTCTGAACGAATACCAGATATTACATTTGTTCCTGTCTTGATTGCACTGAGGTTATTCACAATAGGCTTAGACGAATCCTCAAGAGATGAAACAATCGCGGTATCATTAATATTTACAGTATTCGAGACTGTAGTAGAAAGACCAGAAGTGGAAACAACTTCGAGTGCCCCAGAGTTTTGTCCTGCGACGATTACCGGATCAGCAGGTGAACTTCCAGTCGCACCCTGAACTCTTAGTGGTTGAGGTTGATCACTGTTGTTGACTGTTGTTGTGCTTTGCAACTCAACACTAAAGGTAATTCCTGTAGCATTAGTAATCGCTACTTTCATTGCATCACCAGAGAATCCTGCTGTTGCACCATCACGGGAACGATATAATATCGATGGGATATATTTGGTTTGATCCGTTCCGTAAACAACCACTGCATCTGAGGTTGGTTTGAGTTGTCTACCACCAGTTGCATTCACTGTACCAACGACATTTACGCTATCAACCGCAGAACTTAAT
>Ga0208666_1001129_pt1 | contig 12097 bp, 3 predicted proteins | sample 5B_taG_FD_184078 | JGI IMG/M metagenome (GOLD analysis project Ga0208666, IMG submission 184078) | Marine viral communities from the Subarctic Pacific Ocean - 5B_ETSP_OMZ_AT15132_CsCl metaG (SPAdes) (version 2) | ecosystem: Environmental > Aquatic > Marine > Oceanic | place: Pacific Ocean...
TAGACACCGGACTGTTGATTGAACCTCGGTGTTGATTGAGTAGGGCTGTACCGGGGAAGAAAGCGAGCAGTGCATTACAGTCCACCATAGCGAATGACCCGCTGATTTCATTGGCGTTTTGAATACCAGCAGTACCGGTAGGTCCACCGGAGTAAGGATGGGTATAGAACGACGAGTAATCGTTTTGTGTACCATCGTTAATGTCAAGCGTGACACCACTGAATCCACCACCGAAGTACAACGGTATGCTGTGGTCTATACTATCCCTCGCACCACGGAAGTAAATGATAGGCTCGCTGTCAACGCTACCGTGTGAACGATAACCACATATAGCCTCGAACTCTATGTTGGCAAAATTAGTTTGACTGAAACGAGTGAGTACAAAATCATCAGTGATGTTTTGATAGAAATGAGCCTTCCAATGGCTATGTCCATCACCATAGGGGTTTGTTAAAGAGGTGTGAGAAGTAGCACCCTTGATTGATTCTAACCCTGCTACTCCAATTCCTGTAGCAGTAGGGTATCGGAATGTCATTATCTCACCAAATGACGGGGCTTTAGCATGGGTATCAGCGTCATCAGCATCACCTAAAGTATCTGCTTCTTGTCCAGCGGGAATCATAACATGTGCAATTTTATTGGTTTTTGAAAGGAATACATTGCCGGAGTGGGTGTATGATTCAAACAGTAAAATTGGATTATTTATACAAGGCAAAATGTGGTCACCGTATATTGAAGTGTAATCTTCTCCTTTGAGGTTCCTTCGCCAAGAATCAACTGACACGGGGGTGTTAGCCGAATCAACCAAGACAGGTGTGGCTGTATTTGCATTAAAACCTCGACCCTTACTTCGTACCTGTAGTACAGTGTATGGTAGGTAGCCTACATCCATTCGACGGTTTGCATCAAGTTCATTATCACTGTATGGTTTGTTGATTGCATTAGTGGATGTAATAGCCCAACCAGCGGTAGTAGGTTTGAGAGTTGTGTATTCACCATATTCAAGATGAGCGGCATGAATACCCCAATCTTTGTGTAGCGTAGCCTCAAACATATTTGCAAGGGGTTTTGTGTTTCTAAAAGGGTTATGTGCCCGTATTTTGATAGCGTCACCGGCTACTCCCCATTGTCCGAATGTTCTTCCATCAGCGGCATACATTCCTCGACAATCGAAGTTGAGTGTGCTACTTGGGTTAGTATGGTTAATCGCCGCCGCTGTCACAGCCGCCATCAATTCATCAGTCACAAGCGTTGTCCAGTTAATTCGTGGTGAAAGTAAAACACGCATTGAGTTATTGCTTGCGTGAGGTTGTTCTGTTGCCGCATCATGAATTTCAGTTCCTTCGGCGGTGTTTGCAACATAGTGCGAAGAGGTAAAACCATCACCGCTTACACCATAGAAAATATGCGTACCATCATTATCATTTTGACTACGATGAGTGTAAGAAAAGGTATTCCCAACAGCCCCCGGTGCTGTAGTACCAGTGAAGGGGTCGTTAATTTGAATCAAGCCGTTTGTTTTAGGGAACCCAAGATAACCAAGTACATCGGGGTGATTACCTACTACTCCGTCACCAACAGCACCAGTGTCAAACGGTGGATGAAGCACGACAGTAAGTTGACTCGATGTGAGTGTAATACTTGCATCAATACCAACAGAAGGCGCAGGTACGCCATTCCAGCGATTACCACGGTATGATGCTTCTGTGAGTACACCCGTGGTATCAATTCGACCAGTAGCATCACCAAATCCAAGCATGTGATTACCAATGGTAAGTCCACCCTGCCCTACATCTCGGTCATCGAAATACACACATATTTCATTGTCGAGAGTAGGGGGTAAGGCTGTATTATCATTGCTAAAGTTGTCACCCATTCTACGATAAATGAACCTCACGCCGTATGTATTTCCACGATGGTCTTCAAATTGGAATCCATACAGTTGTGAGTCGCCTACAGTTTCAACTTGAGAATCAGTGACATAACCGGAGTAATTGGTAATTGATGATGTGTCTGTATCGTTGGTGACAATAGCCTCGGAGTATCGAGTATCAAACTTTCCAGCATCGTTTCGGCTACCAAGACCCCATACACCCGTATCGGGGGCAAAACCCGGAATACCACTGGCGACCATACCACCAAAGTTGACTCGACCAAACGCTTGAGTACCAGTTCTTAATCCCTCAACCAGTGTTTTTGAAGGGCTTTGTGCTTCAAATGATTCATCATTGATTGTGTTTGCAATCATACCACTACCATTAAAAGCCGATATGCTACGCTTTTGATTATTTGATAGGTTGCTCTTTCTTGTAGCAAAATCACCATTGCTTAGGAAATTATCATCAGCATCTTCTTGCGTGACATATTCCCGTAGTGTAGTGATTGGAGCAAATGGCCTACCGTGTTTGTTGATAGGCATAGGCGCAGGGTGCATGTTCTCACCGGTAGTTTCGTCGGGTTGACACCAAAAGTTTCGGAATCGCCCACCGTGTCCAACAAGGAATTGAGGTTTGTATTGCGATTGACCCTTACTGTTGTCCAACCATGTACAGAAGTTGCGACCACTGGCTCCGGGTACAGTGGAGTGAATAACAATCGAGAAGCCCTCATTACCATCAAGGTCTTCAACCACACGACCGATGTGCGCTCTCAAATACCCCATGTGACTACCACGGTTTCGTCGGTCAAATGCCTCATCAGCAAACCACCACGGAGCAGGGTCGAAGGCCGACCCTATATCCAAAGTATGTTCTAAGGTACGGTTAAACAATTTTTCTTTTGGGCTACTTATACCATTTACTGTAGCGAGCGGGCTTAGAGAAGAAGAAGTACCAGTGAATGCATTTTTAGCACCACCTTGATTGATAAGACGAACAATTTCTCGTGTAGCGGCTTCAATATCAGTGACACCTTCTTTGATGCCTATTTCACCACAGTCGATGGTAAGACGGCGCACGAAATCCATATTGGTCCAATGCTTAAGATGTTGCAATCGACTTTCTTCATGGTCTGCAAGTGTGAGTGCTTGGGAACGAATACCCTTCAAGCAAAGGAAGGCGGAGATGGCTCGTGTACCATCCGGTGTGTCCATCATTGTACTGGCATCACGAAGCGAAAATGTATCGGGGTTGTTAATGAATCTTGATTTCTTCAAAGCACCAGCAAGTGTTTGTGTAGCACCAAGTGTTTTTCTCGATAAGGCATGTAAATGGTTAGCCCAGTAAGGCGAGGCTACGGCTGGTTGAACACGAGGTAAGGTACTGTCTGCAATGGTGAATGAATCACTTGTCCCTTCATTCATAAGACCGGTATGAACATAATGCCCGTGACCTTTACCCATGAAATACGAATTGTTTGTCGTAATGAAGGTCAATGTTTGATTTGAATTGGTTGCCGTAGTGTCCTTATCAAGATACAACAATCTTGCATTGGTGTCTATTTCAATAATTTTAGAGCCACTCGCTATACCCGTTCCGCTTACAGTCATACCTACTGTGAATTTATTTATGTTGGTAGCAGTGTTAGGTCGTATAATTCTTACATTACCACCAAATACATGAGTATCAGTTCCCGTAGCGGCATGGTCTGTATCACATCCCAAAGTAAACGAGTTTCCTATCAGTGCTAATTTTGTTTTACCTTGTCCGGGTATAGCATAGGAGTCATGAGTTAAGAAATTACCAATTGGGTTTTCACCACCAGCGTTTGTACTCATTACATCTTCGGATGTATTACCCGCTATGTTATGCACATACGCACTTTCAATAAACTTGGATTGCTGGTTCCTACGCATGTATGGGTTTTCACTTGGGAAACCATTTGCTACATCTATTTGAGTAGTAAAGTAGTGTGGCGCACCACCGTTTTGTTGTATTAAGTATCGGTCGAGGTCAACAATACCATCTTTGGTGATAATGTGCCGACCAAATCCGATGTGTGGTGTAGCGGCACTGGATTGAACTTGCATGTGTAAATCGTGGAATGCAATGAACTCACGGTCGTGCGCTACATCGAACATCAATACTCGTGCATGACCTTTGGTAGCAAGGTATGGGTCGAGGTAAGCAACAGTGGGTGCTTGGGATGATGATAGTCCCATTGATTCATAGTTCAACTCAATAGTCTTGTTTACATGTTGAACAAAGTTGTTCGCAGTTTCAAGACACGAATCACCAATCAAGAAGTTTTCAAGCGGGATAGAATCACGAGGGCGGTTAGCCAAAGCACCTTGCCCACCGTTAAATCCAGTCCAAACTTGACCTTCGTTAAGCACACCACGGGACTTAGCAAACAACCCCTCGACAGCATGGGGGTTGTTCATTGTCATGTTCATCCATACAGTGTCACCGTTGCGTAAGCCACCTTGAGCATACGGGTACAACCAACTGCGATTGAGTACAGCATCGGGGTCATTTTCAGTGACAGTTCCGATACTCAATAGCAACGGGTCACCACTTGCAATAGTGGTTGAATTACCACCATAAACTCCGGTGACAGTACCACTACTCGAAGCATTAGCACTCATTACAAAAGTAGTTGCGTTGGTGATACTAAGCACTGTTGTTGCCGCTGGTATTCTTGTTGCTCCATCACTTACAGACATACCTACACGAATGTTAGTTGTATCAGCCACAGTTGCAGTAGGTGAACCACTTGATACTACAGTGGATAATGAAAAAGTATCAAGTGTAATTACTGTGTTTGTAGCGTGTCCACTACCAGCAAGGGGTGATTCACTGAAAGCGACTTTTCCTACATACTTAATGTTGCTATTGTCACTTACATCTTCCATAAAGATTTCATCACCCGGTCGAAGGTTGATACCCACAGTGTTAGCCTGTGGCATAAGTGTGGCAGTTGCGGGTGCTAAAGAAAGAGTGGTAGCCCCTACCGCACCCGCCGCTGTGAATGTCCATTGCTCACCACCCACTGATGGTTTGAAAGTAGTCATGATATTTTCAAAGGGGTCAGCGTAAAAAGGGTCAGTGAGTGTATACAAAGCCCGACATGCTTTTTTCAGTCGTATTGTTTTACCTTTCATGTTTGTTGTTGAAAAACTCAAAGGGGCCATACAAGCAAATTGGTTTTGTGTTTCACTCGCAGATGTGATATTTCCAAGATAAATCATTTCAATCGGTGTATCGGCAAGAACTTCAATTACAAATATCATATCACCTTTACCAGCAATAGGGTTATTTGAATCACTTGTATATCCCCCCTGTTTAGTAAATTGACCTTCGGGGAATACAGACGCATCTTCAACAGTAAAAAAATAAAATCCTCTATTACCAGCCGAACCATCACGGTCAGTCACTTTGTTCACTTCTAAAATAGTCGAAGATGCAGTTTTTGATTGAATACGAGGGGCGTGAGGGTTGGTGAGTGGTCCCTCTTTGAACTCAACTGCACTCACATATTGCCGCAATCCGTAATCGAGGTTGCCACCTTGAGTCTGCATGTTAGCGTTATCGTAGTAGTAAGGTGAGCGACCTTCATAATCGGATGAGGGTGTGGTCACATCCGAAGCAATAGGAACAAGTGTTTCGTTTCGATAACCACCGGCTACATAGACTAAAGCACCCACAATGGCATCTGTAAAGAAATCATCCGAAAAACCACCAATAAACCCACCGGATGCGGTAGTAGGTATTCGTAAATATCCAGCACCAGCCACAGTAGGGTCATTGATGTATATTGCCCATTGGTTATTCGACAAGAAAACACGACGATAGCGTGTCACATCTTTCATGTTTCGATGAGCGTTAGCAGTAGTAGTACCTTCGGCAGTTGGGAATATCTTCGGATGAGATACATACACATCAGTATGATTTGTACTCACTTTGATTTGAGTGATGGTGGCCGATGAAATATGTGCTTCGGTATTTGCATTAAATCCATACGCTGAATGAGCATTGCGGTCGCTTACAGCAATATCATTTGCCCGACGACCTACAGGGGTGGGGTTCCATGAATGGGCTGTGTAAGTAGCATCAAGGTGAATCTTCATGCTGTTATCGGGACCGGGGAATACGCTGTCCGGTGCGTGGTCAAAGAATTGCTTAGGGAAAAGTGGGATTTCAACCATTGCACGAGTGCTGGCATACTGTGTACCAAGTTGATAATCGTGATTTACTGTGTCCATACTTTGGAACAATCGGTCATTGACTGTGCTACCGTCTTCGCAAAGGTTGTCATCATTGAAATCCGGGTCATTGTATATTTTCACACTTATTTCATACTCATTTTCTGTGGCATTTGCAATAATACCAGTAGCGTTTAGCCACTCATGGAAAGTTGCATACGCTACACCATCTGCATCCAAAAACGACCTTTGCTCTAAAATACCCGGTCCACCGCTTGTATCAACAGTGAAATTAAATCCAGCACCAGTTTTTGAACTGTAGGCGGCACTTGCGCCGTCTGCAAGATAAATACGACCTATTTTTGGGAAACAATATGTACCCCATGAAGCCATATCTGTTGACAGGTTATTGAGTGGCTGAACGGACATGTAAATCCTGTCGGTATCAGTATTCACCTTTACGGCTTGCACAGCGCAGTTGCGGCGGGTTGAACCCGGTAAGCGCATCAATAGGCTGGGGTCATTGGTAGGCTTAGTGTTGACAGCACCCTGCCCCGGTCCACCAAGCGTGACAGTGACGACAGGAGCGTTAGGCTCAATTTCTTTGACGATGTGCGAATCGGGTGAGCCGCTACCGGTGATGTTGACATTTTGATTGGCGAGTCCTTCCGCAATACCCGTTGCTGTGATTGTAATGATTTTATCGTTGTCTTCCGGGTTCTCATCTTCCTTAATCGAACGAATGCGTGTACGGCTCATTAAGAACAACAGTGATGCAATACTGGGCGATTCGCCTTCTGTGTGGTTTGTACGCATCTTTGACAGTTGATTTACTCTTGTCCTGTCGGATGGTTGTACATACATTGCAACCGTGTACTCGTGTGTTTGCATCACTACATTGTCAATAATATCGAACATTTCGTATGTATTACTTGCATCACTTGTAGAACCTTTATCAAAAATACCAGTGCCAGTATTAGTGACAGCGGCCCCTTTGATAAATTGCAAACCCGTTTTTGTAGTGGTTTGGACAGTATCACTTGCTAAAGGTTCAATGCATAATTTGTGATATGCTGAATCATGAATACCATCGTTGTGTGACGCAGTGAGGTGTTGAGGGGTGGTGTTTCCTTGCGCTGTAGCATCGTTAGGTGGTGTATAGTTGACAGGGCATAGACTGAAATCAACTTCACTGTCAAGTTCAAAGCCACCGGTATTGTCACCCACTAAACTGTGTGATTCTTCAAGATGAATAGATGGTGTCGAGTTAGCACCTAAGAATACAATTCCACCCGGAGAATAAATTGTAGTGTCCTTTGTCGCATCAGCCAAATCTGCTTCGATAACATCCAGTACCGTAGTTGAGCCTGTAAGTACAAAATTACCACTTGGTACAGTCTTTTCAATCATCAAGCAAGGTGTTGTTTTACCCATACTCACACCAGTCAAGTCAATGGCGTTGTAATGAATTTCAACATACGGTGCGAGGTTGTGAGTGCTTTGAAGAGTAGGAACTTTGAGCAGTGCGATACGACTTACGCTTTCGGGTCGCAAGTGATACAAGCGAGCATCATCATCTATGTCACCAAACTGCGGCACTGGTCCTTTCATCATAAAGGGGCGATAATCAAAGTTAGTTCCACCAATAGCAATTGCTTGCTCTTTGCTCGCTGGTAATCCATTGGTCACTACAAAACTCGCAGGGCATGAATTTTTGAAATGTGCAACTGCGAATTGTGTGCTGTCTTCATAGAAATCCGACAATGCGTTCATAGCGAATAAACCCGCTACTCCTTTTGTGTTGCTTTCATAAGTCATTTCAACAATATCTGCCGAACCACTCATCATTTGGTCGATACCAAGATACGATGGTCTTGGATAACGACGCATGTACTCATGACCGTTGATGTGTGAGAACTTGTGTCGCCCACTGTGACCCACTTGGTAAAGAGTGTCAAGTGTAGCGGGCCAAGTGACAGCAAACGGATTGTTTGGTGAGTTGTCTGTTGTAGCCATTTGTGTTGAATACACCAAACCATGTTGAGCAAAATCACTCTCATCAAGCACCATTTGACCTGTTTTATCAAAGATTTGGCTACCGTAGTGTGGAGGTTGATACGGCCTACCTGTGCCGTTGTCAATCAACAAATCAGCATTTACAATGACAAAGTAGTTGTCAACATTTGCAGTACGAGAATGAAGAAGACCACGCTTACCACCAGTGCCGAGGATAAAATCAATGTGAATACTGCTTACAGTGATTACCCCTGTCGAGCCATTTATTGATTCTATTCTTGCCCTTTCCGGCGGAGATGCGTTTGGTTTTTCCGTATTCCGGTTAATCGCACCGGGGTTGATGAGAAGATTATAAGGAGTATGTGGTATAGCAAGTGTGGCTTCTGTGCCGGGGGTGGTGACAAAATCAGTCACCTTGTAGTTCCCCATACTGTATGGTGTGGCTGTGAATGTAGTAGTGACACTGGTGCTGTCATACGGTTTACCGGTCAAGCGAGCGATAAGGGCTTGGGCATCAGCGGCGGCTACTGTGATTGTAGTTGTCGTACCATCAGCGGCGACAGTAAACGCATTGAACTCGTATGACTCACTCACAATGTCAAGTGGTTCTTCAAACCGGTACATACCAGTTGTTGAATTACTATTGACTGGTACTGTAGCCGTGGTCATTTCCTTGTCAAATTCACTGTTAAAGTGTAGTGCTTCAATAGCACCACGGAACTCCCCACCCTTTCCACCGACATATACATGGGCAGTTGAATCAACAATTTTACTTTCATTGCCAATTTTTTGAGATGCTACTCTTTCACCGTTGACATACAGTGATACAGTGTTGACTCCTACAGCCGCTACAACATGATACAAACCTCGGTGTTTGAAGTTAAGATTGGTAGCATCGTTATGCAATGCACTACTACCCTCTAAAAAGCGGTTGTAGGTGTCGTGTATGCCCCCAACTTCTTGTGGAGGGTACACTACCCCATCCCACCGAGTTGAGGTCAAATTAGCGGTGCTTAGAACCACTACTTCTGTACCACTTGGGGTTTGAATAAAAACAGTAAATTTGGCTGGACCGGGTGTATCGACTGTACCAAACTCAAGGGTGAATTGTTCATCACGGTGAGCAATCACACCACCACAGTCGGGAATGACCCATGCTTCAATAGCAAAACCATCATCCATGAAAGAGTTGATAGCGGTAAATTCATCACTACCACTGCCCGTTTTTCCAAGAATATCTCGTGCTGGACCAACGCTTGTAAAATCACCTTGAGGTAGCAGAATAGAATCACTAACACCATCAAAAAAGAAAGCGTTGCTTGTTCTTCCTATACCAACCATAATTACACCTCAAAGTATGCTGTCGATTGGTAAGAATTGAATGTCAAATGCATAAATTGGTTCGCCACCCATTTGTACAAATGTGGCTTTTGTGATGGCTCCTTTGATAAACGAGTATTCTGTTGAGTCATTGGTATTTTCAATTTCAGTGGAAGCAGGTAGGGCTTGATTTGGGTGTTTATCCTTTGCTCTCTTTACCCTTCCTGTTGGCATAAAAAAATTCTTAGCCACATACTTGTCACCCGAATCATTATTGATAGTTGAGTTGAAAGGAATTTGAATGCCTCCGATATAATCAGCGTATTTTTGTCGTACACCGTGTTTGTTCCCTGTAGCATACCTACTTGCCGCATTAAGACCTCTTACGGCGGGGTCGTTACCGTATTTTTCAGTAGTTGTAAACTTGAACCCACCGTCATTTGAATTGTTCAAAATTGCATATAGATGGGCTACTTTGTCACCGGCACTCATGCTGGTAAAACTTCCACTGGTGCTTTGACCACCGGCAAACGAGTTGATAACTGGTGTGTGAGGACTAAATGCATCCCAAGAAATAGTTTTGTTGCCGTCTTCACCTGCTACTTTTTGAGCAAGGAGAACAGTAGCAGTTTCACTCGTAATTGGAGATACCACTGCTGAAGCGTTAAACCTGTTATTTATCAAAACATTTTCTGCCGTAGCAGTGCTGTTAATGAGGCTAACTAAATTGTTAGCAATTTCAGCGGCGGTATTCATGTTAGAATTATCATGAATTGAAACATGATATTTACCACTGCTTGCTGTGTTGTAGCCTTGAGCGGTGCTTGATTTAATAAAATGAATGTCATAACTTTCACCATCACTTGCCCTAAGCGTCAAAACGGGGTTGTCGGGGTTTGTAAAGTCATTATGTGCCATTGATTCTGCTAAAGATGTAAGGTCACTACCTGCTCCATCACCCACTAATGAAGTAGTTCCAGTAGGCCATAAATTTCGTGCTGAAAAATCAATTGTACCACTTGCTGTTTGACCTACTGTGATACCGGATAAGTCGTCATCAACAATATATCCTTTTAACAAAATAACCGCTTTTGGTCTGTTTAAATCCATTGCATACCGCCTTGCACCACCAAATAGTGTAGAGCGAGCGTTTACACCACGGTCCACATCGAGTACCAGTTCGGTCACATCAAGTGGAATTAACCCGCCGTCTTTACGAACTAAACGGACAGGAACATTTGTCACCATCAGTATCGCCCTCGCATGGTTGAGCCACCGATACTGCGAGCAAGTTCTTGTTGAATCATGTTGCCAATCTCCCTTGCTAATGCTCGCTTGTCTGTGCGGTCTGTAATACCTCCGGCATTGACGGTGATGTTGTATGTACCGCCGCCCATACCAGCCCCACCGGGGTTGTTGCGCTGGCTTAGGGGAACAACCGCCTCCGGCCCATCCTCACCAATCATGGCGAGCGTAGGCTTGTTGACGATACCACCTTTTGCAAGTGCTGGAATACTCCAAGAAGTCAAATCAAAACCTACAGTCATGGGGTCAAGACCCGGTAAATCAATTGTTTTACTGAAATTGATTGATGCAAACATAGAATTGATTAAGGAAATAATACCGTTAATACCCGCTTTCATTCCTTCTATGAGGAAGTCACCGATACCAAGAAATGCACCCCCAATATCCTCAACAAGCCCTGTCCAAAAATCAAGTGTGAAAAGTTCGGGGATGGAGGGTAAAGAGTCCCAAATGTTGCTTATTTTAGTGCTAAAGAAATCATAAATACCCTGTACTTTGAGTATAGCCTCGTCTTTTAAACCACCAAAGAAGTCTTTGATAATCTGCAATTTTGTCTTAACAGGTGTGATAAAATTGTCGTTAATGAAAGTTTTAATTCCCACCCATTTTTCAATAACAGTTGCTTTGAAACCAGTAAACCATTCTTTTAATGTACCCCATTTTTCTTTAATCGGGTCAACGACATTATTACTGATAAAATCCTTGATACCCTGCCATTTTTCTTGTATGGGGGTGACAACATTATCATTGATGAAGTCCTTGATACCCTGCCATTTTTCAATAACAGTTTCTTTGAATCCAGTCCACCATTCTTTGATTTCGCCAAGTTTTTCTTTGAGTGGTTTGATAAATTTGTCACTTACGAATTGCTTGAGGGCGGTCCACATTTTCATTGCTGTTTGTCCTATGGCTGTAAAGGCTGGCCCGATGGCATTAACCATCGTGGACATGGAGGCGAGGGTGGCGATGAGTGTCATTCAGTACCCTCCCAATCTAAAAACGAGTAATCCAAACTTACCATTTCCCTGTCACCCGCCTTCGCCTGTTGTTTGCTATGTTCGGTTTTCTTTTTCTCTTCTTCGGTTGCAACCATCGCCCATACGAGTGATTGCTTGAATAAATGAGGTGGCATTGAGTACACTTCAAGCAAAGAAATTGAGTAATGTTTAGCGATGGTATAAGCCCAAAGTTCAACTTGAGATGTTAAATCACTTTCACTGTCAATTTTATCTTTGCTTAGAAACTTCTGCACCCTCACTTTGTCGGCTTCGTAAACCCCCCTTGCAAAGCCTCCGCCATGTCGTTAGGTTGCGGTAGCACTTTCGAGAGTTGCTCACCGACATAGCCCTTGAGTGACAGCATTTCTTCTGTAGT
>Ga0208666_1001130_pt1 | contig 12092 bp, 13 predicted proteins | sample 5B_taG_FD_184078 | JGI IMG/M metagenome (GOLD analysis project Ga0208666, IMG submission 184078) | Marine viral communities from the Subarctic Pacific Ocean - 5B_ETSP_OMZ_AT15132_CsCl metaG (SPAdes) (version 2) | ecosystem: Environmental > Aquatic > Marine > Oceanic | place: Pacific Ocean...
TCGGTATCTCTCGCATGATCTCAGGATCAGCAGGTTTAACTGCTCTTCGAGAATATTTAACTCTTGGTGTTACAACCTGTTTCTCCATCTCCTTCATCGCATCAAACAGTTTGTTCATGTCCTCCTGTGGAGCAACATCGAACAAAGTCGGAGTATCTGGAACAGTATCTGATTTAATAGCCCTAGCTTTAGCTTTGGCTTTCTCACTTATTTCTAACAGTTCTTCTCTTGGTGGGGGATCAGGGTCTAAATAAACTTGAGATTCATCAAAAGCAACAAAATCGTTTTTAATAATATTACCTTTTTCATCACGAAAAAATATGTTTAAGCCATCATGTCCTTTTTCTTTTGCCTCTGCTACTTTTACAGCTTCTTTTTCTCTAGTAAAATTAGTATCCCTTACATCAACTTCCATAGGGTTCTTAATATCGAATCTTAAATTATAAACCTCACCTTGCCATGTATTAGGATTTAATTGATCTTCTGCGCTTTTAACTAATTTCCCTGCAAATTGCTCTGCTGTTTCAACGGAGGTTGTTCCCCAAGAATCTCCAAGAGGATTAAAAAATTTATCAAGACCTCTTGTGGTACGACCTTGTAAAACTGGTATTGCAGTTAAAGGTATTTCTCTCTTAGAGAGTTTTTTTACTGATTCTTTTGATGGTTGAGCAACAGGTGATTCTTTCGAATCAAAGGTTTCTTCTTTTACATCATTACTAGGTCTTTTTCTTTCCCCTACTTTACCAGTTCTTATGCCATCAAATATTTCATCAACAGACCTAAAACCATTATCAGAGTGTGCCTTGAATATAGACTTAAAGAAGTCTTTAAATCGTTGTAGTAACGTCCTTGGCTTTCCTGCAAGTTTAATCTTGCCATCCATAGCATCACGGAATAACTCAGCTATAGCCTCCTCTTCTACACCACTTTGATCCAAATCAGGATACAGCCTCTTGGCTCTATCAAGATAAGTGTAGTTTCTCTTGAGAAGTTTCTTGCCATCCTTGAATACATAATTTCTTTCTGTAGCTGCCTTTACAAGAATCTTGTACTCAGAATCAGTGAATAACCCAAGGCTTTTAATAGCGTGTATAACCTCATGATTTAAAACGCTTTTTAGTTTTCTTTCATATTGCTCTGGAGTTAGATTAGGATCGTATAACTCCATAGCTATAGCTATAACTCTCTTGCTATCATTTTCGCTGAACTCACCTTCAACAACATAATCTTTCTGAGATAAATCTTTGCCTTGACCACCTATAGTGTTTTCAGCAACTAGAGCTACATCAGACAAACCTAGAGTGCCAAGATATTCTTTTAGTCTGTTTACAACGCCATTTCTTTTTGTTTTGTATAACTCTTTCTGCTTAAACTCATCTACAGCAGCTTGCTCAATAGTAACTCTGGATTGATTAGCATCTATCTGGTCAATGTTGACCTGCTCTACTGTGTTTGGTGGTGGGGATATGCCTCTTTGCTGTCGTGTTCTAGCCTCAACAAGACTATCTACTCTTTTGCCAAGTTTCTCTATAGCATCTACGTTTCTGGCATTTTCTTTCTTTAGCTGATTTATCTTTCTATCTTTTGACTTAAACTTAGCCGTGTTTTTAAACACGTTCTTCTTGCCTAGCATGGGCATATCTTGTTCAACCCTGCGAATATTTAACTCTGTTTTTTCATAGTTTTGCCTTGTATTCTCAAGAAGTTGCCTTGCTCTCTTCAGGGCGTTTTCTTGTGCATCTTCGAAAGTGTCTCTGTTTATGGTAAAAGATGATGTATCTGTTTTAACATCTTTTACATTTGTTATCTTTCCATCTTTAACAAGTTTATCCGATATGCTTCTTGCTGTTTCATCGGTAACAACATTATTTTCATCTGTCTGTTTAGCCTTAACAAGAATGTCTTTTATCTTGTCGAGTACAGTGTCCTTCTCAATGGATGTGCCTGTCTCCTTCTTCTTAAGGAAGTCAGATACAGCGTTATACTGGCTCTCAGAGTGATTTTGTACAAAGTTAATAGAATGACTAGGTAGTGTAGAGAGATTTGGTTTCAGTAATTTCTTATACTTCTCCGTTATATTAGGAACAGAAGGCTCTACAAGAGCCTCTAACTCACCTATGGTGGTGTTAGGATTTTCTAAAGTTATACCTCTAGCTTGTCTTTGCTGCAGAAGGATATTCTGCTCACTATCAGTTAGCTCATCTTTTATTATGATTTCTCTAAACGGAGTTTGTGATTCGGTAGCTGCCTTTGTAGTGGCTATCTTTTCTTGTGTTGGGTTCAAAGGCTGAGTGGTTAACTTGTCTTCCTCAACGCCTATCTGCAAGGGATCAGGTTCACCTAAACCTCTATCAAGGTTCTTTTTCTGTGTCTCAGCCATCTCTTTGGCTTGAAGACCTTCAGCTTGTATATCCTTATCTAACTCTTCCTTTGCTAGAGCTGCCTTACCTTTACCTGTCAAGGCATTGGTTGTACCCCTGACTGTACCACCGACAAGACCTGCTGCTATAGCTACGTCTGTATATTCTTTTACAGCTTCATCATCATCTATGGGTAGTCCTGCCTGATAGCGTTCTATAATTTGTTGACCTATCTCTGTAGGTATCTCCGTTGTAGCACCTGCCGTGGCTCCCTTGGCTGTACGAGTAAATAACCCACCCACAGATGGAGCCAATGATCCCTTGTTTATGCCTAGACCTAATGGTTTAAGACCCACCAAGAATTTATCAACAATAGTGTCTAAGAGAGCTGCAGGTATGGCATATAAAAATGAAGTTGCTTCATTAACCTCAACTGGTCTACCGTATTTTATATCTGCTTCTTTGTCTCTTTCTCTGTGTGAACCCCAAAAAAACGGTATGTTAGATGCCAATGCACCAACAAGAAATCCAACCCCTGGTGCAAATGGAAGAACAGCCTGTGTAGCCAAGCCTGCACCTATGGATGTACCTAGCTGTGGTAAGTTCTGACCTAGCGTTTCACCATAGAAACTAAGGGCATCACCAACACCACCTACATCTTGCCTTTGTGTAAAAGCCTTTTGCTTTTCCTCTATCTGTTCTTGGTTAGTCTCGACAACAGACGCACCATAATCTCTCAAGGCATCTATGCCTGTAACATTACCAACACCTTCCAATGCACTACCATACATCTGCTGTAATACATCTATACCGACACTAGCACCACGACCTAACGCAGTTCCTGACTTATCATCAGTTGGGTCTATGGGTGCTTCTATGGGCTGTCTTTTAGTCTCAAAGAAACTTTGTATCTTTTGTGTTTCTGATTCTGTAGGCGCATCGCCAGATATATTAACAGTGTAGGGAACGCCTGTTTGGGGGTCTTTAACAACAATTAAACCCATTTATCACCTAATTTACAGTATTTAAATCTACAGTAGCAAACGCTGAACCTAACTGAGTTTCACTTTGCTTTATCTTTTCATCTAAAGCTAAAATGTCACCTATTAAACCAGATGCTTCTTTTCCACCACTTTTTATGTAAGCATCATAATCCATTTGTATTTTTGGGTCTTTTAACAAGTCAACTTTTTCACCTATTAATCTATCTCTTGATGCCAATACGTCTTTTAATTTAAGTGCTGTTGAGGGTGATTTATTCTCTAAAGCCTTTATTTGCTTTCTATATAGCTGTGATTTAAGACCTAACTCACCTCTGGTCTTCTGTATGCTTGCCTTGGTTGTGAGATAACCAAGCATATCCTTGTCATACTCTTTCTTGCCTTCTCTAAAGCTCTTCAGACCTTTCAAGCCACCTTCACCTAATGCACCTGCTAACGTAGGACTTTGAGATGCCAACATACCTAAACCAACTTCAGCAAGAGCAAACCACTTGTCTGACTCTCTGCCTTTCTTTCTATCGGCTCTTAGCTTGTCTATTTCTGCTTCTAACTCTGATAATGCACCACTAGCACCACCAAATCCACCTAACGTGCCTGCGCTGTCAGAACCAGTTTTCTTCTTGTCTTTTTGCATTTTATCAACGAGCTTGTCCATCTCTTCACCACCAGTGAAGTTTTCTAAAGACTTTTTAGTTCTTTCAGCTTCTTCTTTTTGATCTCTTTCAAATATACTGGATTGATCAGCAGTAACACCTAAAGTCTGTGGTCTATCAGCCATCATTCCACTAAGTGGAGAGCCTCTACCAAATGTAAAAGCATCTTGTATTTTCTTTTCTTTTTCAGCCTGTCTTACACCTGAAAATTTATCTTCCATTAGATAATCACCAACAGCCTTAAAACCTCTATCCATAGAAGCAACACCACTACCAACGCCCATATCAGTCATTCGCTTTATGTCATCAGCATAAGGATTTTCACTTACAGGGAACACGTTTCCGTACTGAGATTCTAATCCTGAAATACTAGGCTCTATTGGAGTTCTTGGAACAAAAGTTTTTAAACGCTCTAACTCAAGCTGAAAATCTTCATTAGTAGCTTCAGGTCCTACTCCTGCTCCAGTAGGTCCTTTGAAAACAGTGGGATCGCCTGGTCTTTTTGAACCCATATCTTGAACGCTATCAATTTCTGGTATAGTTGTATCAAGATCAACACCAGTATCTGTTGCAGCTTCAGGAGCTTTTGCTTCAGGTTGTTTAATCTTAAACTGATCAAATGTTGGATCAGTGCCTAAAGAACCTGCAAAAAGATTTTGGTCAGGTGCAGGCAATCCTTTATTTACAGTTACATCTAATCTAGGTATTTCATCTTGCTGCTGAGTTTTTACTATAGATTCAGCTTGTCTTCTTGCCTCTGCATCAGACATATTTGGGAAGTTTGTTTTTATAAAATTATACACACCTGCAAAAGAGGTAACGCCACTTGGTTGCATAGCCCCTGCAAAGAGATTTGTATCAGGTGGGGAAAGTGTAAGAGGGTTAGATAATCCTGTTGTATTATCTATGTTGCCTATAGCTCTACCTATATCAGCAAACATACCACTCTGAGCCTTGATAGCACCACCTTCTTTCATAGCAAATGGTATAGCAGGCATAGCTCTTCGTATTAGCTGACCTTTACCACTCATTCCTACCTGTCTTTGCTGTTGAGATAGGTCTATATCAAACCTATCTTCTGCCATACCCTCCACTTCACCTAAGAAGTTGTCTACATCACCCTTGCTTTTTTCCGTAACCCTACCCATTATATCTGAGCCAAAACCACCCAAACCCCCACTGTAGCCTTGTCTAGCGATCTGTGATTGATTAGTATCAGGGCGATATCTCATGTCAGTGACTTGTCTGTTTATGTTTAACCCTGGTCTTGGCGGAATCTCTCTTGCTGCCAATGGTGCTGCCATGCCTCCAAATCTTGAGTTTATAAGACCACCAAAACTCATCTTCATAGGCTCTTCTTCACTAGGTAATTCTTTTGGCATCATGGCAGCTATACCTGTATTTTCTGTCATGGATGTCTGTGGAGCCATTTGCTGTGCCAACATAGATGTTTCTGCCATAGGCATACCAGAGGATGCTACGACTTCTTCTTTTACAGTAGATTGGTCAGCCATCTTCTGCTTCTCCATGTCCTGAGACATGGTACGTCTTCTGTTTAACTCAGATAAAACAAGGAATTGTGGCACACTACCACTTGGCATCTGCATTTCTCTAAGAAGTTGTTCCTGAGAGAAGTTCTTGAGTTTGTCCTGTACCTCTAAAACGTCAAGCATTAGTAACCCATTCCTTTATACGCACCAAGAGCCGATATACCAGTTCCTATTATGTCTTTTAGTGGATTGGTTGCCTGATACTGTGCCGTTGTTCTTGATGGCTGTATAGGTATACCTCTTAAAATAGAGGAGAATAAACCTAGTTTCTCAGCAGGATACCCTTGCTGTCTTAGGAAGTCCTGATATCCCATGTCTAGCGATGCCTGATCTCTAGCCATTTGTGACTTACCTATCTGTTCTAATAACCTTGCTGATTCTATATCACCTGCTCTAGCTCGTGTAGCTAAACCTGCTAGTTGTCCTGCTGCACCTAAACCAAGACGCTGTGCATCAGCATCGGCTGCTCTATCAGCCTGAAATAAACCTGATGCCTTATCAAAGGCTTGCTGTCTTCCTCTTTCTTCAATACCTGCCAATCTATCCAAGTATTTACTCTGTGCTATACCTTGCTGTACACCCTGCCTAGAACCACCAAAGGCTCCTGCTGATATAGCTTGTGCTGCACCTTGAGGCATTTGTGCCAAATAATCATCCGTTGCCCCTTGCTTTTGTCGTGCAATAACAGCATCCATGTAGGGAGACATATACTTATCGACTTCTTCCCCTGTAAACTGTCGAGGTTGAAAGTCTAATGACTGCTCTACTCTTCCCATAGCTTTGTCTAAACCAGGTAATCCTGCACCTGCTAAATCTCTTACCTGTTGCTCAGAGTCTAATAAGTCCTGTGATGTATCAGCTAATCTTTGACCACCATATGGCTCATAATCTCTTTGTGATTCGGCTTCTGTTCTCTGCACAAGCCTTTCAAAGTAAGGTCTTATGAAGTCAGGGAGGTTAGTTTGTACAACCTCTCTTTTTGTTTCTACTGGTGCTGATCCTTTACCCATCTAATTCCATCCTATACGCTATATAATCTGGTTTCCAACCATATTTGTTAAGCCATCTCTTCCATGCTCTTCTGCCATAACCCTCTAGGTGTAGACAATTATTGTCTCTTGCAAACTTCTCTATGGTGCGTTGAGCCTCTGGCAACCATTCCTTCATTCGTGTTCCACCAATAAAATCCATAGCCAATGCTCTACGTTCTGGGTACTCAATTACACGAGTTGTTATAACAGCTATCATTTTCTTACCATCCATAACAACCCATAACTCATAAAAACCTTCACTAATATAATCATAAACGTCTTTTACACTTAACTTACCTTTTGCCGTTTTGACAGCAGGCTCTAAAATCTTTACTACGTCATCCCAAACAATGTCTATGACCTGCTTAGGTACGGCACTAAACATCATACAGGTAACATCATTTCCTGCGGTACTTGCTCTGGTTGCTCCGTTTTGCCTGTACGAAGTTGTCTCACTCGTGTCATCATTTCTTCTAGCTCTTTAGCTCCTGCATCAGATGAGCCATTGCCTATGCCACTAACCACATCAGCAGGAACGACAAACTCACCATCACTTAACATGACATCCTGTTGCCCTTCGAGGGTAGCAGGCACTTTATCGTCCATACCATCGCCTTCACCCTCTATCATATTGTCTTCTCTGTCATCCATATCGCCTTTTGTCACACGGTCTATAAGGTCTTCTAATGCCTCTTCACCGTATTTGGCTACGAATGCACCCAAAGCTACTTCAGGGGTATCTGACACGCCTTGTATAGCCTTTACAGCCTCATCTATGACCATATTAGCATCCATACCACCTTCTACAGCACCACCTTCTTGCATAAATCCCATTTCGTTACGCACATCTTTGGGTAGATTAGGTAATCCCTTATTCCCCTCTGGTATAGGTTTTAACTCTCCACCACCACTGAATCCTGCATCTGCCATAGTTAATGGTGCATATCCCTCTGGAGTGTATTCGCCTGTCATTGCGTTGTTAATCTCTCTTTGAACAGCAGGATTTAATGTAATACCCACCATGTTGCTTAGATTGTCTTGAACTTTTTCATTTTGTAACAATCCTAACAAACCTCCCATATTCATATATCTGGGATCATTTGGGTTCATCAAGCCAACACCAAAGTTAGGTGACACGCCATAGTCAAACTCACCATCAAAACCTGGTCTGTATCCCTTTGGTGGTCTTCGTGTTATACGATCTGGAACACCTGCCTGTCTGTTTTCGAATTCTACAGGGGCAACTGGTGGTAATTCAGGTGGTGAAACTGCTGACGCTTGACCTATTAATGCCTGACCTAATCTTGATGGATCAGTAGCTGTTGTCATTAACTGTTGTGTTACAGATGGAGATTGACCTATTGCAGTAGAAACTGCTTGCCTTGACGCATCAGCAACCTCTGGATTTGCTAGAGATTCAATACCTGCCATCTTACCTACGGAGCTTAGTGCCTGCCCTCCAAGGAAAGATGTCAAACCTGTTTCTATGCCTTTACCTAAGTCACCTGTCTCTGCAAATCTCCCTAATCCTGAACCTATAGCACCTGCTGTTAATGCCCCTAAGCCACCTGCCATTCCTGCTCCACCTAAAGCTGAACCTGCTAATCCAAATAATAATGGGAGAACCATATAGTTATTCCTTATTCCATAACCCAATTAAATCTGTATAATATATTGTTTACCTATATACATCAAATAAAAATTTATAAAAGGAAATCATCATGAAGCAAACAAAGAAAGAAGAGATAATCGGCAAGGCAAAAGATATCGTAGGCAAGCGTGGTAACAGCTATGGTACGCCCTATGAAAACTTTAGCCGTATAGCAAAACTATGGTCATGCCATCTCGAAAAAGACATATCTGTGTATGATGTGGGTGTCTTGTTTATGTTAGCCAAAATAGCTAGATCAAAGGAAGACATGAACCATGAAGATACTTGGATTGATATCGCAGGTTACGCAGGAGCTACAGCCGAAGCTATAGACGATTCTACCACTTAACCTTGTCAGCCCAATAGGCTGCTGACATCTTACCCTTGGCTATGTTTTTGCCGTGTCTAGCCTTGAAACTCTTACGTTTCATCTTCATGCGTCTTGATTCGCCTGCCTTTGGCTTGCCTGCTGTACCACTAACTGAACCTACTTTCTTGCCTTGCTGACCAAAACGTATGGTTTTAATCTTGTCTCCATCTTTAGCCACAACAATATGTGACTTCTTTGGATGACTAGGTGTTCTCTTAGGCTTGTTAAATCCTGTTACACCTGCTCTGGCTAATCGTGGGTCTTTCTTAGTCGTCATCTTCCTCTATCATCTCCAAGGCTTTTTCAGTGGTTTCTTTATTACGTCTTGTCCATCCTTTACCAAATGTATCAAATGTTTTTAAAGATTCATAGAAGTCTTGTCGTATCTTGCCAAACTCCTCTACAACATACTGTGTGTTCTGTGTGCCTATCAATGCCAGTGTCTTCGGACCTATAGCTCCATCTTGGGTTGCACCACATATCTTTTGTATGGCTTTGGCTGATCTACCAGTGCCACTATTCACAGCCCAATCAAAAACTGCCCAGTCTACACCTGATTCTAAGTCATCACATTTACAGCGATCCCAGTATTCTTTTTTGTATATCGGAGCAACATCTTCAACCGTTAGGTCTTTCATGTCTTTTGTCCCACCCCATTTCTCATATACTCTCTTGGTAACTCCTAAATTAGTTTCACCACCAGGGTCTTTAGGATGGTTTACATAGCCTCCTTCGTGATGTAGTAGCATTTTAAGGCATTCATCAAAATTATCTTTCATCGTCTTCCTCCTTTACATTTGATTTCTTGCGAACAAAATCTATCCATTCCTTGTGCATATCATAAAAGTATTGACAGTATTTACAACGTAAACTTCCATCTACGTTCTCCATGTCATGACCACAAATTTCACAGCTAATTGACGAGTTCTGATTCATTCAGTTCTTTGAAGAACTCTTTATCTTTGGGAAGAAATACTTCCACATAGCAGTCACAGCTTGGACAAGAAAGATTTGTAACCATTGTAAAATCATCACTATCCTCAACATCGTGATCACCACCCCATATTAAATCAGTATCGCAGTGCCAACATTTCACTTTGTTAATCCTTTCTGCTTTTCATATGTACGGAGTCCACCAATCCCTAACATTCCACCTAAAACCGTAAGCAACGTACTCATGTCAAACTCTGGTAAATCTGGTACATCTACACCTGCAAAGGCACATACAAAGATAATTATGTCTTTTAGGAGAAAATGATATAGGAAGGCAATCGCACAGACCCAACCCACTGCTGGTCGCCAACCACCCTTAAACAATGAACCTGACTGTGCTTCAGCCTTGTTAACTTCTATCTGGGCAAGACTTAATTCCTGAGCGTGTTTCTGGCTCATAGTGGCTATCTCGTGGGCGAGAGATGCCTTTTGATCCTTGTCCTCAATAAATTTATCTAGCAACCCTGTGACAGGTGCTATTAGACTTTGTATAACCATTATCTATATTTCCTTGTTTTCTTAGCTATCTTCTTAGGCTGTTTGACAAACTGCTTTCCTGCCTTTGTGCCTTTACGTTTAGCTTTTGTTGTGGATGCGTATTCCTGTGGAGACAGTGCCTTTATAGCTTTCTCAGGTAAATAGCGTTCACCTGTCTTAGCACTAGGCTTACCACTCTTTGTACGCCATTTTTGTTTAGACCAGTTCTTAAGACTTTTTTGTGACTTTTTTAGTGGCATCTTTTCTAGGTCTTCCTCGTTTTGGTTTTGTTTTTAGCTCTGATGTCTTCTTTGGCTTTTTTTGCGATTTGGGCTTGCTTGGGCTTACCTGCAACTTTGGCTCTTTGTTCGAGGACGGTGAGGATTTGGATTTTCCTAGCAAACGGCTTATTAATACGCTTAACCTTACGAGCAGTTGCTTCGGCATCTGCCACAGTGGCAAATTTAATAGAGACTGTATCTTTGGGGTTTTCATCGGTATATAACCTCCTTCCAGAACCTTTCGGTTTCTTTCCTGTTCCTGTTTTAGGGTCTTTTCTTTTTACCATAATCCTTAAACTTTTTATTTTTAACTAAAGTGCCTAAAGATTTAGCTTGTTTGGCGTGTAACTTAGAGGCTTTTTTAAGACCTTTAATTACTTTCTTAACTCTTTTAACGTGCATTTTATTTGTAACCTCCACCTTTCTTTTTATACTCAGATGCTAGTAACTGTGCTTTTCGTGCTGACCACTGACCTGGTTTACCACCCTTAGAACCTGCCTTGATCTTATTAAATAAGTTCTTTCTCATGGTAGGCTTGGTATAGTTTCCTGCCTCATTAACACGAGACTTTGTTTTACCACCTTTCTTGAGCTTTATGGTTGACAAAGCTTTAGCCTGACCTGCGTGTGTTTTAGAGGCTTTCTTTAAACCTTCTATCACCTTCTTCACTGTTCTTTTTGTTTTAGGTGTTGCGTGTGGCATTACTTTTCTCCTTTGTCTGCTCTTCTGGCAAGCTGATTAAACCCTATGAAACTGCCGATCACGCCCATATTCGATAAGACCCATATTTCAGCTATTCCTGAGAGATGATCAATTCTATCAATAGGAACAAGTGGTGTCATTAATACAACAATAAACGCTGTTACAGTCAGTGCCGAAAACCAAACCAGATACCTTTGTTGATCCTCTTTTTTATCTCTGTTCTCCAAAAGAACCATACGCTCTCGCATAGCCATCTCTTGATCTGTGACTACACCATCACCGTCTGCGTCAGCTTTCTCCCAGATAGAGCCTTTTTCTAGTTTCTTTTGTTTCATGTCTGTCTACCAAAAAACTGTGTCTGTTCCTTGTTGTCTTTATCAAAATAATACCAACAACAATTATCTTTACCAGTGTTTTTACTTCCTTTAATCCACTCCACTCTACCAACACTTACAATCTTTTTCAACATATCACGGTAATGTGTGCTTTGTTTCGTGTGCATCCAGTCGGCATCAAACAGTAACCATGTAGGTTTTATTGAGGTGCAATGATATATTACCCTGTGTAGTATCTCACGGCTCCACGGTGGATTTGTTATGATTACGTCTGACGTTTCTATGTCTTTGGGAAGAAGATTAAACACATTCTTTTCGTGTATACCATCATCCTTTGGCTCTATGTCACAGGCATAGTTGCACCTAATATAGTCAATATCAAACAGGTTATTTGTAAGGTATTCTATATGGCGTATCAGGGAGCCATCACCTGCACAGGGTTCAGCAAATGTCTTGATGTGACCAAGTATATGAGGAATAAGAGGATGCACAGCCTCTAATGGAGTTGGATAATAGTCTTTCTCTACACGTTCAAAGTTACTTCTTTTGCCCATTTTATGGTAAAGTTACGGTTACCGACCCTAGTCCTGTCGTTCCCAAACTGCCTCTTGGATGTGGTCTATCTACTCTACTTATTTTCACAAAACCATCGTGGTCAAACAATGATCCCACTTCTAGGTTATCGTC
>Ga0208666_1001131_pt1 | contig 12091 bp, 11 predicted proteins | sample 5B_taG_FD_184078 | JGI IMG/M metagenome (GOLD analysis project Ga0208666, IMG submission 184078) | Marine viral communities from the Subarctic Pacific Ocean - 5B_ETSP_OMZ_AT15132_CsCl metaG (SPAdes) (version 2) | ecosystem: Environmental > Aquatic > Marine > Oceanic | place: Pacific Ocean...
GACGCTCCAATTGGTCCAGAGGCACTGGCTTCACCAGCACCCGAGGGCTATTTTCAAACACAGGTCCGTGTGACCTTTGAATCCATCGAGGAACTCTGACCATGGCCACCATCCGAGGCGAAGCTGGATCAGTTGAATTTGAAACTGGCTCAGGCACTCTTGGGACCGTTGTAGGCACCCGAAGCTGGAGCCTGACAACCACAAAAGAAACGCTTGACACCAGTGTTCACGGCAACACCTTCCGTCAGTTTGTCGGCAGCATGATCAGCGGCTCCGGCACTGTTGAGCTTGTGTATGACCCAGACGCAACGGGACAGGCTGGCTTAATTGAGGATGTGGTCAAGACAGGCGATGCGGCAGATGCGACGTTTGAGTTGTTCACAACCGGAAACACGAACGGCACTGATTCTGTCAGCTTCGCTGGAATTATCACCGACATGGAAATCAGCTCCACAGTTGGTGAGCTTGTGACTGTTAGCTGCAGCTTTATCACCAGCGGCACTATCACTTCCAACCTGGAGTAAGGAGGCTATATTTAAGCGGCAAATGTGCTGCTTAAATGCCTGCTACTGAACGGACGGTTGACTTGCTGGTTGGGGCGTTTGATCTCAACCAGCGCCGTAAGTATGAATTAAAGAACGAAGCAGGCGACAAGGTTGTTGACCTGTACTTCAAGCCAATCACCCGTGCTGACCGCAAAAAGGCGCAAAGTCTTGCGGGCACTGAAGAGGCTTTGGTGATTAGCACGCAGATGCTTTGCCAGATGGCTGAGCTTGAGGACGGCACAAAAGCTTTCGCGGCGGCTGATGCTGAGAAGCTACAGCGCAAGCTGCCTGAGTCTGTTTTAAATGACGTAGAGCTGTTCTTGTTTGGCCTTGGTGACGATGCCGGGTTAGACGACGCAAAAAACGACTGAAGCAGGACAAGTGGACTTCTTTTGAGTTTTTTTTGGCCTGCGAGCTTGGCATGACTGTCAGCAGGCTTCGCACGGAACTGACCGATGCGGAGCTTGTCTATTTTGCTGCGTTCTACGAGATCAAGAATGAGGAGCAGGAAAAAGCAATGGATCGCGCAAAAATGAAGCAGCGGTAAGATTGGGCTAGTGCTGGGGCGGTTGTGGCTAGGTCTTCCATTGAGCTAATCGTTGACGCCTCTAATGCCATCAACCCTCTTAAAAGGGTGACGGCTGAGACCCGCAAGCTGGATGGTGCTGTTCGTGACGCAAACGGCCGGCTAAGGGACGCAAAGGGAAAGTTTGTTGCGGTGGGCGATAGCGCAAAGCAGGCAAGCGGAGGATTAAAAAATTTTGGAAGTGGTTTAAGCAGCATCAAACAAGCCATAGGCGGTATTGGGCTAGGTCTTTTAACTAAACAGGTTGTAGGCGCTGCTGCTTCTTTTAACTCGCTGCAGTTAAGGCTCAAGCTGCTGACGCAGCAATACGGGGAGACAGATCAAGCGCAGGAAGTAATTGCAAGGTCTGCCAAAAAGTTTGGTTTAAGCAACCGTGAGGCGGCTGAGGGCGTAACTGATATTTTTGCAAGGCTTCGCCCGCTTGGCGTTTCCCTAAAAGATATTGAATCGACCTTTGTAGGTTTCAACACAGTCGCAAAACTAAGCGGCGTTGAATCTCAACAGGCGAGCGCAGCGTTCACGCAACTTGCACAGGCTCTGGGCTCAGGCGCTTTGCAAGGAGATGAGTTTAGGAGCATTGCAGAGCAGGTTCCAGGGCTGCTAACTGCTGTCAGTGATGTGACTGGGGTGGCCCAAGGCGAACTTAAGAAGTTCGCTTCAGAGGGGTTGCTGACATCTGACATCGTCATTCAAGCGTTAAAAAGGGCCGAAAAAGATGGTGGCGCGGCAATCGCACAAATCATCAAAGAATCAGATGTGCAGAAGTTCAAAGATTTTCAGAATGCCACCGATGATTTAGCCATTGCTATTGGGGACGAGTTGCTGCCTGCTTTGATCCCGGCAGTGACAGCGACAACTGATTTAATTAGGAACATCAGCGAGCTTCCAGAGCCGGTCTTGGATGCAGCCGCAAAGATAGGGATGTTTGTTGGCGGCCTTGTCGCAGTGAACTTTGCGGTCAAGGCTTTCATCGCCTTAAAGGCTGCCACGCTTGGGTTCTTGGCTGCGATGAAGATAAAAATTGCGGCATTGAATGCTTTGCTGTTGGCAAATCCTTGGGTTCTTTTGGTTGCTGGCTTAACTGCTGCAGGGATAGCAACCGCTAGTTACATAAAAAAACAAGAAGAGTTAAATCAGTTGTTAAATGGCACTAGCAACGATCTTCAGGCATACAACGATCAAATTTTTAATCACCGCGCGGCGTTAGCCAAAGCAGAAAAAAGACTAGATGAAATGATCACCAGCGGATTTGACCATGCTGAATCAATACATGCTCAGAAAAAAGAAGTTGAGAAGCTGAGGCTGGAGCTTGAGCAGCTTGTGGCTCAAGACTATGAAGCGAATGTAAGAGTGAATTTTGAAAACTTTTTGAATGCAAAAGATGTCATGGCTGAGAACTTCAGCATGGAAGAAGTCAATCGCATCCTCCAAGGAGCGCCTAAATTAGGTAAACCAAAGGCATCAAAGGGAAGGGCGAGCCGTGCCCCAGTCGATCCAAGCATAGCTGCACGTAAAAACGCTGCTGAAACCATACAGGCATTAAAAGATCAGACGAATGTTGCAAAAGCACGTAACGAAGAAGAAGCAAGAATGGTTCAACTGCAGCAACAAATTAGAGAAGTTGACGAACAACGTGCTCTTATAGGAAATGATTTAGCCGATCAGCAAATTCAGCAATTGAGAAGACTGTTCACTGTCAATGAGCTTCAGTTGTTTAAGCAAAACAAGGACCAAGAAATAGCAGATCAGCAGCAGAAAAATGCAGAGAATCTCAAAAAAGCCCAGGATGCAGAAGCAGAGCGAATTAAACAATTAGCGCAGCGGTATCAGGGCATCGCTGACACCATTGCTAACGGCGTTGTCGATGCACTCAAGGGCGCTGTCATGGGCACTCAAACGCTGGCTGAATCGGCGTCTAACTTGTTGAACAACTTGGCTAACGATCTGTTGAAGGTCGCCAAGAACATGTTGTTCTTCGGCAGCATGGGAGGCGGCCTGTCAAAAGGCAAAGGATTGCTGGGCAACCTGTTTAGCGGTTTCCTAGCTGACGGGGGAACTGCAACTGGGGGCCGCTCTTTCATCGTGGGTGAGCGTGGCCCTGAACTATTCACGCCAGGCAGGACCGGCAGCGTTACGCCAAACAGTGCCCTAGGCGGCGCTAACGTGACTGTGAACGTTGATGCCTCTGGCTCTAGTGTTGAAGGCGATGGCCGCCAAGCAAAACAACTTGGTTCTGCCATTGGAGCGGCAGTGCAGGCAGAATTAATTAAGCAGAAACGTCCAGGCGGCTTGCTCTCAACCTGATGGCTACTTTCCCTTCGATCACACCAACTTACGGCGTTCAAAAACGCAGCCAACCCAATGTGCGTATCGCGCAGTTTGGCAGTGGTTACAGTCAGCGCACTACTTTTGGCATCAACCAAGACCCCAAGGAGTTTGATCTGACTTTTGTGGTTTCTGAGACTGATGCGGACACTATCGAAACATTCTTAGACGCCCGCGCAGGCGTTGAAAATTTTGATTTCACACCGCCGGGGGAATCCAGCAGCAGCAAATTTATTTGCCTTGCATGGGAAAAATCAATACCATATTTGAATCGTGCCACTATCCAAGCCACGTTTGTGCAGGTGTTTGAAGCATGACCGTCCCACAGTCAATTCAGGAACAGCTCCAGTCTTTAGAGCCCTCAGCAATTATTGAGGTGTTTGAACTTGAGCTGACCAGCGCAATCAATGGCATTGATGAGACGTTTTATTATCACGCTGGAACGAACGAATTGTCTGCAGATGTTGTTTTCAACGGTATTACTTACGCTGCCTTCCCAATTGAGGTTGATGGATTTGAAAAAACAAGCAAAGGCTCTTTGCCACGCCCGTCAATGCGTGTTGCTAATGCAAACAGCTCTATTTCAACCTTGCTTGTGCTGTATAACCCTTTGAAAGCAAAGGTGACTCGGATAAGGACGTGTAAAAAGTTTTTAGACGCTGTGAACTTTACGGGAGGGACAAATGCAACGGCAGACCCTACGGCAAAGTTTGAAGATGAGATTTGGTACATCGACCGCGTTGCAAATGAAAATCCACAGGTGGTTGAGTTTGAGCTGGTTAGCAAGCTCGACTTGACCAATCTTCGGTTACCTGGCCGTCAAATTGTTGAGCACTGCCAATGGGAGTATCGCGGCAAGTTCTGCAGCTATACGGGCAGCAGCTGCTTCGACCTAAACGACAACCCAACATCTGCCGCTAACGACAAGTGCGCCAAGAAGATTTCAAGCTGTGAAAAGCGGTTTCAGTCTGGTGACTTGCCGTTTGGAGGTTTTCCAGGTGCAAGACTTCAGATCTGAAGCAAAGGAGCACGCACTGCAGCAAGCGCCTAGAGAGGCTTGCGGTGTCGTGGTGGATGGTCAGTATTGGCGCTGTCGAAACATTGCCGATAACCCAGAGCAAGATTTTGTTCTGAACCCCTGTGACTATGCAGTAGCTGCGTTGTTTGGTGCGGTTGAGGCTGTTGTGCATTCGCACCCAATGGGCGGCCGCGCCAGCAAGGCTGACATCAAAGCGTGTTGTGGGACGAAAGTCCCTTGGCACATCTACTCCATGCCAGAAGATAAATGGTCAACTATCAATCCTTGCTAGGCCGTCAGTGGGCCTATGGCGCTTACGACTGCTTCACGTTGGTGCGTGATTATTTTGCTTTGCAAGGCGTGCGGTTGCCAGATTTTGAGCGGCCTGATGATTTAGAAACTTGCGACAGCATTTTTTTGGCGCAGGCCGAGCGGATTGGTTTTCAGCAGGTTGAGTACAGCAGTCGCCGCCCTGGCGATGTGCTGATTATGAAGCTTGGAACGAAAGACCCGATGCACGCCGCAGTTTTGCTGTCTGACGAACGAATTTTGCATCAACGGCAAGATTCGCTCAGTGCAATCGAACCACTTGGGCGATACTATGGCTCTAGGGTTGCCGCGGTCTTTCGCTATGCAGCAGACCGTTCGGCTGCTAGGTGAACTAGGGGAACGGTACGGCGCAGAGCACCAGTACCACAACCTGAAATCGCCTGCTCAGGCGTTAAAGCTGCTTTGCATTAACTATCCAAAGCTTCAGGATGAGCTGTTACACGCTCATGAACAGGGCATTGGCTACAAAGTCATCCAAGCCGACTTGGAGCTTGATTATGACGATTTGGCGTTGCCACTCGGCAAGAATGATTTGATTGTGACTCCTGTTGTCGCAGGCAGTGGCGGTAGCACGGGAAGGATACTTGCGGGCGTTGGCTTGATTGCAGCGGCAATTGTTTTGGGGCCGGCCGCTGGCGGTTTCATAGGCTTGGGCGCTGGGCTGGGTAGTGCCGCTGGCGCGGGCATTATCGGTGGAGTCGCCGCAACGGGCATTGGCGCAATAGGCGCAAGTTTGGTGCTAGGCGGCGTGGCGGAGATGATTTCTCCGCAGCCCAGGCTTCCGTCATTCGATGGCTTTGATGGAGCGCAAAGGTTTTCTGGCCCTACAGCGCAAAACCTCAGCGTTGGGCAACGACAAAGCGGTTTCAGCGGTGGTCAATCGTATGCCTACAACGGCCCCGCAAATGTTGCAGGCGTTGGAACGGTCATTCCCGTCGCTTATGGCAATGTGATGGTCGGCAGCGCACTGCTGTCAGCACGAATCGAGGTCACAAACGAAGGCTCTGACCCTGACAACGATGATCCACTAAACAGGTCCGTAATGACCCCTGGGCCAGACACGGTGAGGGTCGGCGGAGAAAAATTAACTACAGAATTTGTGGATATTGGTGGCGGCAAAGTTCAACTCAGTGAGATTCTAATAACTGACAGCAACCAGAATAATTTTAAGAGGCATTTTAATACCATAATTGCTCTTAGCGATGGGAACAGCGCAACATTTCGGGTGCCTCAATACTCAACATCTCAGAAGGACAAAATTGATATTATATTCCGCCTCCAAGATGGCCTGTATGACCGGATCGGTGGAGCGAACTCAACCAAAACGCTTGGCAGCATTACCTACGATATTGAGGTTTTTACTGACGCAGTAAACGAAAACAACAAAATGCACTTTTCTCGTACAACGATTTCAGGCTTAATTAACGCCACAGAGTTTGGTGCAGATTTAGCGACTCGTCAAAATCAAAAATACAGATACAGGCATCGCGTAACAGGTATTGACCGAGACAACGGTGAAGACTTTTTTGTAAAAGTTACAATTCATGATTTCAACGCTTACCTGCAAGATGACCGCGTTCCAAACTTAAAAGTCCACGCGGTTGGTCTTAATATGTAGCCATGCCACTCAACTCATCGTCTGTAATCAAATTAGTGGACCTGCTTTGCGAGGGGCCTATCGGGGGCCTTAGCAAAGGGCAAGAGGGCATTTTCTTAAACGAGACTGCTGTTCGTAATGGCGATTTTTACAATTTTGGCAACAAAAATGTTGGGGCTGAGCTTGTTACTGGCACGGAAACACAGCAAAGGTTAACTCAATTTAATGACGGTGTTTCAAACATTGTTTCGGTGAATGCCGAGGTTGGTGAAAATTACAGAGAGGATACTGACTTAAATAACGCGGTAATTAAAAGGCATTACGGCCAAGGCCGTGACGTTCGATCAATAACAGACGTAGAGGTAAGAGAGTTCCAACTGTTGTTTACTATTCCAAAATTATTTTCAACTTCAATGGAGGGCCTATCGAGAGGCCAGTTGTTTGATGCCCGAATCAAATTTGACATTTCGGTGCAGCCACAAGGTGGCGCTTTTAATATCGTTTACGAGAAAACCATAAGCGGCATTGCGCTTTCTGATTACCAATTCATAACGCCAAAATTTGAGCTTACAGAGGGCACAGGTCCTTGGAACATTAGGGTCAGAAAGTACCCAGACCCTGCTGATCAAAGCGAAGAATCGTTTGAAGTTAAGTTCACAAATTTTCAGGATATTCCGCAAAACACGCCATTAGCTAATGGTCGAGGCAACCGATTAGTTTGGACGAGCATTGTTGAACATCAGCCTTTGCGCTTGAACTATCGCTATTCGGCGATGGTTGGCTTAGACCTGTCAACAGTTCAGTTTTCCAGCATCCCGAGCCGTGCGTATAAGGTCAGGGGCAAAAAGATCTTTGTCCCTTCCAATGCTGTTTTAAGAGAAGACGGGAGCCTTGATCTACAAGGCAGTTTCGACGGGACAGTGAAGTTTGAGACCAGCTCTTGCCCTGTCTGCTGCTTCCGCGACATGGTGGTTAATGCTAGGTACGGCGCGGGAAATTTTGTTGATGAGTCGCAGATCAACTGGGTTGATTTATACCCTTTGATCCAATACTCAAACCAGCTAGTTACTAACCCCGACGGCACGCAAGAGCCGCGTTTCTCTTGCAACGTCGTTATCGGCGGGCAGGCTTCTGCATTCAATGTTTTGCAGGATCTTGCCAGCGTGTTTCGTGGGATGCTGTTTTGGCAAAACAATACAATTCAAGCAGCCGCTGACCACGGCAATCTTGATGGAACGGACGTTGCCCCAGTCCATCTGTACTCCAACAGCAACGTAATCAACGGAGCGTTTAACTATCAAGGAAGTTCGCTGAAAACACGCAGCACAAGCATCCGTGTTCGGTATAACGACCCGGACAACTTTTTCAAGCCTAATGTCGTCGTTGTTGAAGACTCCGAACTGATTACCAAGTATGGCTATCAGGTCAAAGATATTGTTGGTTTTGGCATCACGTCTAAATATCAAGCGCAGCGATTAGGGCGCTGGATTATGACATCAGAAGAGCTTGACGGCGAGGTCGTAAGTTTCAGCACTGGCTTGCAGGGTGCTGTTGTGCTGCCTGGGCAAGTTTTTGCGGTTGCGGATGAAATGCGTGCTGGAGCGCGACTGTCTGGCCGTGTTGCAAGCGCAACAACCACAAGCATCACAACGGACCAAGCAATCACGTTGAGCGGCACTGGCTTACAGCTCACCTGCACTTTGCCCAACGGCACGGTTGAAACAAAGGCGGTCTCAGGTGTTTCTGGAGCGGTGGTTACTACAAGCGCGTTTAGCACTGCACCGCTTGCTCAATCTGTATGGTCACTAACCTCAAATGCGGTCAACCATCAAAAGTTCCGATGTATTGCGGTTGCAGATGGTGGTGAGGGCCAATTTGCCATTACTGGCGTTGAATTCAACGATAGTGTTTACAACACGGCTGACACTGGCGGAGATGTAGTTTTCCGAGATGTCAGCCTGTTTAATGATATTCCGGTCGTCCCAGCGAATGTTGAATTAACTGGCCGGGAAGTTCGGATCAACAACAACACAGTCAACCGAATCATTGCTTCATGGGAGCGAGGCACCAACGCTTCGACTGTTTCTTTTGAGGTTCGCTACAGGATTAGTGGTGCAAATTTTGTCATTGCACAAGCGACCGGCACAACATTTGAAATTGACAGTGTGCCGCCAGGAACAGAGGTCTTTTTTGAAATTAGATCTGTAAGCGGTGTTGATTCAACTAAAAAATCACCATACGTCTCACAATCGTTTTTCGTTCCTTATGAAGGCATCAACGCTGTTGGCACTGGCGCAAATTCTGTTGTTGTGCCACCAGTGCCCAGTGACGTGACCATTCAGGCGACTGGCAACGATCAAGCAATTTTGCGATGGGACATCCCAGGCACTGAGCAAAACACAGACGAATTTATTGCCGTCATACGCCATGCTCCACAAACAGATGGAACGGGCGAATGGGCTAACAGCACGTTGCTGCGCCGAGTTAAGGCAAGAACGAATTATGCGTTGCTACCTCTGATCGAAGGTGAGTATCTGGTCAAGTTTGAGAACAACCAAGCACAGCGCAGCAGCATTGCTCGCAGTGCAGTGTTGGATCTGCCTAACCCCGTGCCACGGCTCAACATCCAAACACGCCGTGAAGATTTAGATAACCCACCTTTCCAGGGCGATAAGGTCGATGTTTTTTACAGCTCAGATTATGACGCATTGATTCTGGACGGTGACGAAAAATTTGATGATGTCAGCGACGTTGATGAGTTGTCTGATTTTGATTTCACTGGCGATCTGTTGAGCTTTGGAGAGTATTTCTTTAACAGTGTGTTGGATCTTGGTGGCGTGTTCAATGTTTTGTTTGAACGCACGCTGTCCACCAGGGGCCTGTATCCAGCCAGCTCAGTTGATAAGCGCAATGAGCTGATTGATCGTTGGACTGATTTTGATGGTGCGTTAGCTGATGACACCACGGCAAATCTGTACTTCCGCACCAGCAACCAAGCAACAACAGATGAGGAGATGCTGCAGGAAGATGGCAATTTCGTGCTGTTGGAAGACGGCAACAAAATCCAGATGGAATCTGATGTGGATTTTGGGGAGTGGGTGCCAATGGAATCAGGGCGTTTCACGGGCAGGCTGTTCCAGTTCAAAGCAGAGTTGGAGTCTTTCCACTCTGACCAAACTCCGCTTGTGGACGAGTTGGGCTATGTGATGCAGTTAGAAGCGCGCACAGAAAGCAGCGCAACGATTGCTTCTGGAGCGGGCGCAAAAGCCGTGACGTTCACGAATGCTTTCTATCAAACGCCAAATGTGGGCATTACGGCTTTCAACCTTGCAACAGGGGATTACTATGAGGTCACATCGACTTCAAGAACTGGATTTACGGTGACCTTCCGCAATAGCTCAAACGCTGCAGTGGATCGAAACTTCCAGTATCAAGCAGTCGGCCACGGCACTCAGCAGTAATGGCAACCCACGATTACACGATTGCCAATGCCTCTGGAGCGGCGGTTCGTGCAGACCTAAACAATGCCCTCGCGGCGATTGTCAGTCAGAACAGCAGCTCATCAGAGCCGAGCACCACGTATGCCTATCAGCTGTGGGCTGACACAGCAAACAACGTCCTAAAGATCCGCAACTCGGCTAACGACGCCTGGAATCCATTTGCGGCGTTGAACGACACTGCGTTCAGGATTAGCTCAACGGGCCAAGTTGGCATCGGTGTGACGCCCGCAAGCAATACTGACTTGGACGTGACGGGAACGATTGTTCAAAATGTTGTCGCGATGGGTGCGTTAGACGTGGATTGCTCAACCGGAAATTATTTCACCAAGACAATCGACGCGAATAGCACATTTACTTTCTCGAACGTCCCAGCCAGCCGAGCTTTTTCGTTTGTGCTTGAGCTGACGCACACATCTGGAACGGTGACTTGGCCTGCTTCGGTCAAGTTCCCTGCGGACACGGCACCGACTTTGACGACGGGCAAGACGCATTTGTTTGTCTTTGAGACCAATGATGGCGGCACTCGATTCCGTGGTGCGGCACTTGTCGATTACGTCAACTGATACGCCATGACTGTTAACTCACAACGACTGCTGCTTGCCGCTGCTGGAGCGGGCGGCGCTGCTGGCGGCGCTTTATACGCAGACGACGTATTTAGCACCTTTCTATATGACGGTACCGGCAGCACGCAAACAATCACGAATGGGATTGATTTAGATGGTGAAGGTGGATTGGTTTGGTGTAAAAGCAGAAATACTACTTTTTCACACGTTTTACAAGACACAGAAAGAGGAGTTGGAGCTGGATACTTAAGTAGTAACTTAACTGCTGCAGAAAATACTTCAACGCTTTCCTCATTTAATGCCGATGGTTTTACGCTTAATTCTGATTCAACTTCTAATGGTAGCAGTTATGATTACGTCTCCTGGACCTTCCGCAAAGCGCCTGGTTTCTTTGATATAGTTACTTATACGGGAAATGGTGTAGCAGGCAGAACAGTTGCACATAACTTAGGTAGTGTGCCGGGGATGATCATAGTAAAAAATCTTGATGAAAATGAAGCTTGGGCTGTTTATCACAGAAGCTTAGGCCCCACAAAAACTCTGTTCCTTAGTAGCACTCAGGCTGAATTCACCAGTTCCACCAGATGGAACGACACTTCACCAACTTCTACAGTTTTTACCGTTGGTACGAATGAAAATGTAAACCAAGATACAAAAAACTACGTCGCCTACGTTTTTGCTCACGAGGATCAAGTGTTTGGCACGGATAGCGATGAAAGCATTGTTAAATGTGGGTCATATGCTGGAAATGGCAGTTCAGGCCAAATAATTGATTTTGGGTTTGAGCCTCAGTGGGTAATGATCAAAAGTCACACCCGTGGTGGTAATGGTTATGGATGGACAATAATTGACATGATGAGGATCAGAGCGCTTTTTGCAGATGAAAATGGATCAGAAAGTGGTATACACGGATACATTCCCTCTCCTAACGGTATTCATTTAACTAATGGAGACTCAAATGCTAACGAATCTGGTGAAAGCTACATCTACATGGCAATCCGCCGACCGCATAAGCCGCCCGAGGCTGGAACGGAAGTGTTTGAACCTTCTGCTGTTACTGTTAGCGGAAACACCGCAAGAACTAGACCGTTTGCCGTTGATTTAGCCATGGGCGCTGATCGAGGATCTTCGGGCCAAGGCTTTGCCCTTGAAGATCGAGTAAGGGGTTTCGCTCTGGAGAATGCAGTAAACAAAGCCCGCAAACTAAAAACAGCAGTCGATTCTGCAGAAAATACCTTTCAGAGTCCGATAGTTTATGATGTATATAACAACAAGTTGTTAGATGGGGATTACTTTAGCGGGTATAACGCAATTTTTTATTACTTCCGGCGCGCCCCAGGCTTCTTTGATGTGGTGGCTTTTACGGGAACGGGTTCTGCAACAACAGTAAATCACAATCTTGCAGCAATTCCAGAGCTTGTGATAATCAAGAACCGTGAAACAAATCATTTCTGGTCCGTTTATGTATCTTCTTTAAGCAGCCCTAGGACTAAAATCCTTATCCTGTCCGGAGATGATCAAGCTGGAACAAGTGCTGCAGGTACTTACTGGGGCAATTCAGATTTTACTTCAACTCAGATTTCAGTAGGCAGCTTTGCTAACACCAATAGCAACAATCAAGGCATGA
>Ga0208666_1001135_pt1 | contig 12081 bp, 24 predicted proteins | sample 5B_taG_FD_184078 | JGI IMG/M metagenome (GOLD analysis project Ga0208666, IMG submission 184078) | Marine viral communities from the Subarctic Pacific Ocean - 5B_ETSP_OMZ_AT15132_CsCl metaG (SPAdes) (version 2) | ecosystem: Environmental > Aquatic > Marine > Oceanic | place: Pacific Ocean...
ACAGCTAATATTTCTAGGCTATGTTTTAGGGGAAGCAGAGGTAAAAATAAAAACCTATCTTGGGTACAAAAGGAACGACAATTAAAAGATAAAATAAATATTAACACAGGGAGTTTGTACAAATGAGATACAAAGATATAGTTATAGCAGCAGAAGACTTGGAGTGTCACACAATAGACACAGTAGCTGAGGCAATATCTGAACACATAATTGACTTAGGTTTAGCAACGCCTGAAACTCTAACAGGATTTAACTGGAGACTAGACGTAAGAATGAGGATGGATAACGATGACACCTAGAATAGAAAAGATATATAACCTGATCTACTACTCAGACTTTGACGAGTACGAGATTAAACAATTAGCAATAGGTCTACTTGGCACAACACTTAATGATGTGTCCTGGCATCAGACAGCAGACACAGTAAGCAACTACAAGCTAGATGATGAGAGAGAACTAAACTTTGATGGGGAGGATAACCTGAGATGAATAGAGAAGAATTTTGGGAGTGGTTAGCTACTTGTCCAACGCATAAGTATGAAGCTACGGATGAGTTTGGTTATGTCACTGTAACATTTAAAGTAGATGAGGATGAGGAGACTGAAGAATGATACTATACAAGTCAAGTAAAGGACAGTGGGTTGGTACTCAGAGAGATGCTCAGAGATACTTCCCTAAAGACTGGGAGCAAGTAGACGTACCAGTGTCTAAGGAGTATCTCATTGAGTTCCTGAACGTCCACAAGGTAGGCGCTACACAGACTGAGCAACAACAACAGCCAGTGATGACTGCACCTGATCCAGAGTTGATAGATCCAGAGGCTTACAGTTGGGTATCGTGGGCATACGAAACACTAAGGCGTGGTGATAAAAGAGAAGCAGAAGCAATGCTGCTCAGGGGATTAGAAAAACAAAAGGAGTTAATAAAATGAAAAACAAAGAAGTAAAATTAAAGACAGAACTAACTCGTGATGAAGTACAAGAAATACTAGAAGCGTATCGGATCATGGATGCAATATGCACAGACTTCAGAGAAATGTTTGACACTGACCTTAGTAAGGTGCGTAGGTTAGAGGATGTGTCTACAAAACTAAAGGACATGTTTGACTTCAGACCACCGACAGACAGTGAAGGAGATCCTAATCATTGGCGTCCATATGTTCTGCCTGATGATGATAGGGCATGGTATAGCAAACCAAAGAAGGATGAATAAAATGAAACTAATTAAAGTAAGAGTAAATAGAACCATAGAGTACGAAGTATCTGTGGGTGTTGATAACGATCACAAGTATGAACAAGTTAGGGATTACCTACAGACTATAGACTGGGATAGAGAGATAGGAATATCACCACAGAACTACAAACAAATATCAGACTACTATGACTGGGTAGATTGGGAGGAAGCGTAATGAATACTAGAATGTTTAACTATAAAGAACAGTCAGTGATGTTTATTAACTGTAGCCTTAAGCACTGCTACAACACTGCTGACTACATGATAAAGAGAGAAAAGAACAACGGATACTGGAAGCCTAGACTCTATGATGATTATGATCAGGATCATCCATCAGTTGAGAGTATCTATGACTGGACTGAAATAAAGGACAGTGTTACTGACCTAGAACCCATCACTGCTGAAGAAGTGGAGAGAGCATACAATGAGCTATGATAAATGGATCATGATTGAGGGTGGTACAAAGAGCCAACAGAAACACGCCATAAGTATGATCATGTTCTTTAAAAAGAAGTTCGACATAGATCCTTACATAGAGGTGTGCTTCCGAAGAAAAGATTATGGTCTAGGTGGGTGTGTTCAGATGGAAGAGGGTGAGTTTATGATAGACATAGATAGATCTCTGAAGCTCAGAGATATGCTTATAACACTGGCTCACGAACTGGTACACGTCAAACAGTACGAGTGTGGAGAGCTAACACAGAACAGTGAGGACAACATACCATACTGGGATAAACCCTCAGAGATCGAAGCCTATGGACGTGAAGTAGGACTGTTCATTACTTGGGTAGAAGAAAACAAACTAGGTAATAGACCTTGGACACAAAGATAAAAAAGGAGAACTAAAATGATAGAAGATAAAACATATAAAATTAAAGTAGGTGACTACCATGATGCAGTAATATACGTGTACGAGAGACACGTTAAATGTTTGAATCCAAAAGAAGAGGATGTAAATAAACGTAAGTATAAACACTGGAAAGAAGTAGCAGCAGTGATACCTGTGAACAACGACTTTGATGACTACCAAGATACATCAGGTAGATTTTACACCAACGTAAGGGTTGTAGTAGATGCCTTGACAGAGTTGTATGGTAGCAGCCCTGACTACGAGATGGGTGTAAGCTACACTATGAACACACACCAGTACATCAACTGCTAGTAGGTAATTATGTTAGAGACACACGAAGTAGTAGCCATACTTGTCAACGTAGCTTGGTTAGGTTTTCTGTTTCTTTTGTGGTGGTGAGACAACTTGCCCCACTTGAAATAAAAACAACAGTTGCCAACTAATAACTAAGAGTTATACCTAAAGTATACTAATATTTATTATTCTTATATAAGAAATAATACTTTAGGTATAACTTAAAGAAAGGAACTAACAGTATGGATAACGATGATGACGATGAAGATTTTAGTGAGGTTGAATACTTGGCTGTTGAAGAAATAAATAGTCTTCTTTCAAAACTTAAAAATAAAGATAAGGATATGGTTGAAACTATACTTGATCAGAATAATACCTTGTTGGAAGTTATACTAGATATGCAGTGGTTCATGCACGAGAAAGGTATCACTCCAGAACAGTTTAGAAATTGGGTAGCAAAAAAAGAAATAAGGACTTATCACTAATGAGACATTTAAAATATGAGGATGAAAAGGTAGTTGCTGTTGAATCCTATCTCAAAGATTTACAGAAAGATATTGATGATCTTGAGTGGGATGGTGAGCAGTACAAAGCAGACAAGCTAAAGATTTTGTTGAACGAAGTAAAAGGATATAGAGACAGAGGAGAACTCTGGTATCCAATGTTTTAAAAAGGAGATAGAAAAATGATGTATGTATTAGTATGGATGCAACTGTTCAGCACACAGACAGTCGAGCACTACCAGTTAGGTAACTACGCCACACTTGAAGAGTGTCAGATACAACTAAGCAAAGCAGCTAAGATGGTAACGCACAAGTCAGAGACAGTGGCTTGTCTAGAAGTAGAGGTACAACAATGACACCAAGTGAATCAGCAGAGGTAGAAGCAAAGAAAACATTCGAGGGATTTATCAAGTGGGTGAAGGTTTCATTCTACTGGATCATGACGATCCTGATTATCCTAGCGTGGTGTAACTTTGGTGCAGACACTGAGACTGGTAGCCAATACAACGGTGCAGTGTACGCACCAAAGAACATAGGAGAAAAGTAATGCAGCCAAAAGAAGTACCTACCCATGTCCGTATCAGGTACGAGCCTACCTTTAAACAGAAGGGTAGAAAGTGTAGACTCTATGGTAAAGACTTCAGCAACATGGCAGAGGCAGCAAGGTATTGGAAGATCACCTATGCCTGGGCAACTGAACAAGTAAACAAAGGATGGAACAGAGATAGCTTTCCTCCTAAAGCCAGGAAGGATTATGCATGAACTGTTGGCACTGTGATACCAAGTTAATTTGGGGTGGTGATCACGACATTGAAGAGGATGAAACATATCTCTTTGGGGAATACAGTATAGTGACTAATCTTAGTTGTCCTGAATGTGATTCATATGTTTTAGTATACTATCCAAGGGAAGAAGATGATGACAAAAAACTGCATTAGTAATACGAGTGAACATTACTGTACAACAAAAGGATTGGGATGGGCTTTTGTTACCTGTATGTTTCTCATACTGGGTGTGCCTGTACTGATGTGGTTAGCCTTGGAAGGGGCTGACTGGTACGAAAGATTTGACCTAATGAATCCGATGTGGTAAAGATATGAACGAACCTAAAGAGTGGTACATTGACAGGAGGAAGGGAATCTCGAAAGAGATAAGACCAATGACCAAGGAAGAACGTCAAAGAGCAAAAGAAAAGGAACAACAAAATGACAGCAGCAGTGAACAGCAACAATGAGATTACACATCAACCATGTCCTTTCGAGGACTGTGCAAGTTCAGATGCTTTCAGCTACAATCTAGTAACTAAAGTAGGTAAGTGTCACTCTTGTAATAAAGGGTATCCAAACTCAGCAAAAAAGTTTGACTGGGCAGAGTCAACTTATCCACCACCTCCACCCAAGGTAGACTTACGAAACGTAAAGATTATTTCGGGTAGGCATGAAGGTATTCGTGGACTAGATGAGGACGTAGCTAAACTCTACAACATTCAGTTACAAATAGGTGAGGGTGGTGATCCTGTACGCTATGCTTTCAAGTACAAAGATAACGTAAAGTATCGTGGCTACCACGAGAAGAAGTTCTGGACAAAGGAACGTGGATCTCTGACAGAACTATTTGGTCCTGACTTTAACGCAGGATCTAGTAAGCGTATATACATTACTGAGGGTGAGTTTGATGCGGCTAGTCTGTATCAGGTGTTGGGTAAATCTTATCCTGTAAAGTCACTACCAAGTGCAGCCCTATCAGATAAGTTTATCAAGGATAACTTTGACTACCTCAACGCTTTTGAGATGGTGGTCTACGCAGGTGAACTAGACACCGCAGGTCAGGGTGCAGCACAGAAACTTTACAGCATTATGCCTGAGAAGTTTTACTACGTACCTATGTCCAAGCACAAGGATGCTAACGAGTTTCTCATGGAGGGTGATGAGTCAGATCTAAAGTGGGCAGCACTCAAGCCACAGAGATTTGCACCAGACAACTTCTTTGTTGGAGACCTGGAGGTAGAGAAAGCTATCACCACAGAAAACCCTTACGAGTATGTACCTACAGGACACACTGGTATTGATGATAAGATCAGAGGACTGGTGAAGGGTGGACTTACATTTATCAAAGCACTCAGAGGTCAGGGTAAGACTGAGCTAGTCAGATACTTTGAGGTAGGACTACTCAAACAGAACACACGTCTTGCTCTACTGCACATGGAAGAGATGAAGTCTACAACCTATAGGGCTATGGCAACCTACGAACTAGGATGGAATGTCAGAACCAAAGAGGATGCAGTCTCTACAGGGTTCAGTGAGGATCAAGTAATTAAAGCAGCACAGAAGATGGCAGGTGGTGAGAACACAGTTATCTTTGAGATGCGTAGTCATGATGATCCAATGCAACTCCTGGACTATGTTAGGCTTGCAGCCACAGTCTATGGTGCAGAGTACATCTTTATAGATCACGTTCAGCGTCTAGCCTACCTATCTAACTCTGGTGTTGATGCGGCTACCAGTACGTTGACAACCCTTGGTTCACGAATGGCGCAGCTTGCCAAAGAATTAAACATAGGTGTGGTATTTATATCACAGGTCAACGATGATGGACGCACCAAGTATGCAGCCTCTCTGGAAGAAGAAGCTATCGTCTGTATAAAACTTAACAGAGATACTGAATCAGAGGATGATGTTGAGAGAAATACAACTCACTTTATTGTTGATAAGAACAGACCCTTTGCCAAGCTAGGGAATGCAGGTTCAGTCTTCTACGATCCTGAGACAACTGTTCTTGAAGAGGTAGTATTCAACGTATGAAGATTGTCATCAGCGACATAGAAACAAACGGTCTTACTGACAGTGATAAACTCTGGATCTGTGGTGGTAAAGATATTACTACTGGTGAGATAGTAAGGTTTGATAACTGTCACGAGGATGAGGTTGCTAGACGTGAGGCTATCAAGTGGTACGAGTCAGCAGATCTAATAGTTGGTCACAACTTTGTACAGTTCGATGCACCCATGTTAAACAAACTACTTAAACCCAGACTGATAGATCCAAGAAAGATTGTAGATACTTTACTTATTAGTAGGTTAGTAAACTACGACATAGAAACACCAAAGGGTGCTAAGTTTCCTCACAGTCTACAGGCTTGGGGTATAAGGCTCAACAAACATAAAGGAGATTTTCATGAGTTCGATAAGTTCAGTATCGAAATGGTTGACTACTGGTATCAAGACATCGAGGTTACAGAATCTTTGTATGATCACTTCAACAATATTATTTGGAGTCCTGATTGGCGTAAGTCTTTAAGGACTGAGCATGATGTTCAAATAGAGTTGGTTCGCACACAGTACTACGGTTTCTTCTTTGATAAACCAAAGGCAGAGTTTCTTCTCAACTCAGTCAAGACAAAGATGAGTACACTAGAGGAGCAGTTCCAGGTAGACTTCCCACCCAAACTTACTGAGGTCAATCGTGTTAAGTATCGACTCAAGAAGGATGGTGATGAGATGGCTACAGTTGTTAGGGCTAAAGAAAAGTATGCCATTACAAACATAGAGGGTGATGACTTAGTGTGTCTCGACTGGATAGAGTTTAATCCAGGATCTTCAAAGGACAGGATAGATGTTCTCTGGGATGCAGGATGGAAGCCAGTAGATAAAACCAAGACTGCTATTAACTTCTCTCGAAAGAGAATAGGTGATCCATATGGTAAGTCAGTAGCCTCTATGGACAAGGATTTCTACAATCAAAAGAAGAAAGACTTAGACAGGTACGGTTTCACTGTATCAGAGGCAAATCTTAGTACACTTCCTGAGACAGCACCCACAGGAGCGAAAGCTCTAGCCCAGTGGTTGACACTCGAAGGACGTAGAAGCTCACTGGTGGAGTGGCTAGGGCAGTGTGGTGACGATTTAAGGATTCATGGTAGGATAAACAACATCGGGGCATGGACTGGACGATGTGCTCACAAAGATCCTAACACTGCTAACATATCCTCTCCGTTTCATGGTCAACCTAAGTCAGCAGTTGATGAAGTAAAGAAACAATTTGATGTGCATCTACGTTCTTGTTGGACAGTTCCTTCTGACTCTTGGTTGGTTGGTACAGACGCAGACGGTATTCAGTTACGTGTGTTAGCTGACTATCTCTGGAGACACTTTGATGCTGATCAGTATGCACAAGCCATCATGAAGGGAAAGAAAGAAGACGAGACAGACATACACAACGTCAACAAGAAAGCTTTGGACGTACCAAATGGTACGAGGGATATGGCTAAGACTTTTATTTATGCTTGGTTATTGGGTGCAGGTGTAGCAAAGACTGGTCAGATACTTAAGGTCAACATGAAGGAAGCACAGGAGGCACGTACTCGTTTCGAGATGAGTATTGATGGTTTATATAATCTAAAGAACCAACTCGTGCCTTACATAGCAGAGCAGGGATACTTTACTGGGTATGATGGACGTAGAGTTCCAGTACCCAACGCACACAAAACACTGGCAGGTATACTACAAAATGGTGAGGCTTGCTTGATGAAGCACAGTCTACTCAAGTGGCACGACAAAGCTAGACAGGAAGGGATAAGGTTTAAAATGGTTGGGTTCATCCATGATGAATACCAAGTAGAAGTAACAGGGACAGAGGAGGAAGCTAAAAGGTTAGGACAAATACAAGCAGACTGCATGTTAGAAACTGGGGAAGAACTAGGTTTTAAAATACCTACACCTGGATCATATGACATAGGAAAAAATTGGGCTGAGACCCATTGACAACTAAAGTAAAAAATATTAGATGTAACAACAGTAAAAGAAAAGGAGGGCAGTATGCCATCAACACAAATAGATATTAAGGGTACAATCGAATGGGCAAAAGTATTTGAGTCCAATAGAGATCAAGCCGAATGGAACGTGGATACTAACGGAGAGTATAAGGTTACAGTAACCACTGATAAGAAGACAGCAGATGCTTTAAAGAAAGCAGGATGTCAAAAGAAAATAGAGGAAGTAGATGATGGGCATAGGCTCACTGTATCTCGTCCTCATACTGGTGCTGAAGATTGGATGGGTGGTGAACCTGTCGTAGCTGACATTGCAGGTAAGGCTTGGGATCTAGAGGATAAAGGTCTTATCGGTAACGGAAGTAAAGGCATCGTAAAGGTTGAGGTGTATCGTACAAAGAAAGGTCTTGTAGGTACACGACTCATGGGGCTTCAAGTCCTTGATCATGTGGTCTACGAATCTGAAGGTGGTTCCTCTCAAACCCCTTCTTCAATGTTTCAGGATCATTCCAAGAGTTCTGGTGGTAAGTCTTCCTCCTCCCAGGAACCACAGGACTCAGTACCCTTCTAGGTTTTGTTCCTTTTACCCTAGAAGAATCAGCCCCCATCTTTTTTGTTCATTTTTAGGTGGGGGCTACTTTATAATAGAGAGAGATACATGGACTACAAAAAAGAAATCATAACAGATATGTCTAACGAAGAGTATCACTCTAGAGATGGTATATCTTCCAGTGCAGTTAAAGCTGTATATAAGAAATCACTAGCACATTGGAAGGGTGAGAAGCGTAACTCTAATAATGCAGCCTTTGCTATGGGTAGTGCAGTACATGCCAACTTGTTAGAGAAAGAACGTAACCTGGTAGTCAAAGGACCAAAGACTAAATCCAGTGCAATATTTAAAGAGATGCAAGCCAACCTTGGGGAGGATCAGATCCTGCTCACTGAGGTAGAGTTTAACGTAGCCAACTGTATAACCAGGGGTGCTCTAAACAATCCTTTATGTGCATCGTACTTAAATCACCCTGATAGATTAAACGAGATCAGTATCTTTGCAGAAGATCCTATCTCAGGATTAACTTTAAAAACTAGACCAGACTTGCTGATAGAAAAAGAAGGTACAGTCTACGATGTAAAGACAACACAAGATGCTAGTCCAAAAGGTTTCTTAAAAGAGTGCTTGAAGTATGGATACCTTTTACAAGGTGCTCATTATGTTTACACATGTAAACTTGCAGGTTATGATGTAGATAATTTTTCTTTTATTGCCTGTGAAAAAACTGCACCATTTCTTTCACACGTACATGTGATGAGTCCAGAAGTTATGCACTGGGGTATGAAGCAACTACATAAAACTTTAGCTGTTATTGCAAAAGCAGAAAAGGATTCTGATTACAGTACAGGTTGGGGTGACTACACTGTTATTGAAAAACCTGAGTGGTTATAATAAACTTTATGTCCTACAAGAAACGTAACAGAACTATGAGAGTTCTTAGGCTTTCTGAAGTAGAGTCTCTTAACTTACCTTTTAGACAAAGAGATGTAAGAGAAGATGGTTTTGTTTTTAAACACTATTATGTGCGGATAAATAAAGATACTGGAGAAGAGTCCAGGGTTTATGAACACTGGTCTAGTAAAGAGTCTTGGAGAAAACAATTAGCTGACAAGGCTAGTCAAAAGAAAAGAAACTCTGATTCAAACAGACAATTTGTTAAAAGAGTTAAAAGAATTTATGGATGTTCTGTGTGCGGCTACAAAAAATCTTTGATGGGTTTACACTTTCATCATATTGGCCCCAAGGTTAATGGAATAAGTAATATGTTTGGATACTCTCGTAAGTCTTTAAAAGAAGAAATACGTAACTGTGTTTTAGTTTGTTCTAACTGTCACTTTGAGATACATGAAAAAGAACAAGAAAAGATTTAGTGCAGCAGCACTCAAGGCAGGGTATCGTTCTGGTTTTGAGGATGATACTGCTAAGTATCTAAAAGAAAAAGGTATCAACTTTACCTACGAGAAAGAACGTATAGAGTGGTTAGATGTTAGGACTCGACACTACACACCTGACTTTATTCTAGAGAATGGTATTGTTATAGAAACCAAAGGACGTTTTGTATCTAATGACAGACGTAAGCACGTAGAGATAAAGAAACAATATCCTAAGTTAGACTTGAGGTTTGTGTTTCAGAATAGCAGAGCCAAGTTATACAAGGGTGCTAAGTCTTCTTACGGTGACTGGTGTAAACGTCATGGATTTAAATATGCTGATAAGTTAATTCCTGATGATTGGCTTGAAGAATAATCTTGACGGAATTAAATATATTATTATAACTTGGAGGTTCCTGTGTTGTTTGAAATAACAATGCTATTAAAGCTAGATCCTGACGCTAACTTTATAGCCTCAGATAAGAATGGTGCTGCTATAGGACTTGAACAAGTTGTATCAGATACCATCTACGATATAGATGATGTTGAAATGATTGAAATAGAAGTAAAGGAAAAGAAATGATTACAGGTAAAGACTTAGAAGACATGGGATACTTTGATCAATTTGATTTAAATAAACCAGAGAATAGTACAGTTCTTGCAGACTACACAGACTGGGTTGAAAAGAAAATTATAACATCAGGTGATGATAGACTTGTAGAGAACACACTTGGTCTTATAGGAGAAGCAGGAGAAGTAGCAGAAAAGATAAAGAAAAAAATCAGGGATAAAAACAAGGTTTCTTCAGAAGAAATAGTTAAGGAACTGGGTGACGTTTTATTTTATGTAACTGCACTAGCTAACTATTTTGGAGAGAATTTAGCTATTGTCATGGAAAAGAATGTAGCTAAGTTAGATGATAGGGAAAAAAGAGGAACACTAAAAGGATCAGGAGACAACAGATGAACAACTACTTACCAACAGACTACCAAGCATTTATTCACACATCAAGGTACGCTAAATACTTTGATGGCAAGGGCAGAGAAGCCTGGCCTGAAACAGTAGATCGTTACATAGATAATGTTATAGGCGACAAAGTAGATACAGATACTAAAGATGAAATAATGTTTGCTATACTTAACTTAGAGATCATGCCTAGCATGAGAGCTATGATGACAGCAGGTATAGCTTTAGACAGAGACAACACTGCAGGATACAACTGTAGTTACTTACCTGTAGATGACCCAAAGTCCTTCGATGAGGCTATGTTTATCCTCCTCTGTGGTACTGGTGTTGGCTTCAGTGTCGAGAGACAGTTCATTAGCAAGCTTCCCGAAATTCCTAAACTCTTCGAGAGTGATACTACCATTGTGGTAAAGGACAGCAAGGAGGGGTGGGCTAAAGCGTTCAGACAATTACTAGTGCTCCTATGGGCAGGTGAGATTCCACTATGGGATGTAAGCAGGGTAAGACCTGCAGGTGCAAGGTTAAAGACATTCGGTGGTAGAGCCTCTGGTCCTGCTCCTCTTGTAGATCTATTTAACTTTACAGTTAAGATGTTCAGGGAAGCAGAGGGCCGTAAGCTATCCTCAATAGAGTGTCACGATCTAATGTGTAAGATAGGAGAGATAGTAGTTGTAGGTGGAGTACGTAGATCCGCTATGATCTCTCTATCTAATCTATCAGATGATCGTATGCGTCATGCTAAATCAGGTAACTGGTGGGACAACGAACCCCAACGTGCCTTGGCTAATAACAGTGTAGCATACACAGAGAAACCAGACAGTCTGTCCTTCATGCGTGAGTGGATGGCACTAGTAGAATCAGGGAGTGGTGAACGTGGTATATTTAATCGTGAGGCGTCTAAGAGACAAGCTGCAAAGAATGGCAGACGTGATTCTGACTTTGACTTCGGAACTAATCCTTGTAGTGAGATTATTCTTAGACCGTATCAGTTCTGCAATCTTACGGAAGTTGTGGTACGAGCCACGGATACGGTGGATGACCTGGCTAGAAAAGTCAGACTCGCCACAATACTTGGGACGATCCAAAGCACGTACACAAAATTTCCATACCTCAGAAAAGTCTGGACAACAAACACAGAAGAAGAAAGACTCTTAGGTGTAAGTCTAACTGGTATAATGGATAACCCTCTTATGACTACAAAGAATAAAGGACTGGAGAAAACCCTTGAGAACTTACGTAACGTTGCTGTTGTTACTAATGCTGAGTGGTCTGATCGCCTTGGTATTCCACAGTCGGCAGCTATTACTTGTGTCAAGCCATCAGGTACAGTCTCACAGTTGGTTGACTCTGCCTCTGGAATCCATGCACGTCATTCACCTTATTATGTTAGAACCGTTAGAGGAGATAACAAAGATCCCCTTACCACCTTCATGAAGGATCAGGGTATTCCTAGTGAGCCTGATGTATTTAAACCAGACCAAACAACTGTGTTCTCTTTTCCTGTAAAGGCTCCTAACAAGGCTGTAGTTACATCTGACTTGTCTG